>Ga0268266_10000048_pt1 | contig 310336 bp, 267 predicted proteins | sample KBSS13metaG_FD_190356 | JGI IMG/M metagenome (GOLD analysis project Ga0268266, IMG submission 190356) | Switchgrass rhizosphere microbial communities from Kellogg Biological Station, Michigan, USA - KBS S1-3 metaG (SPAdes) (version 2) | ecosystem: Host-associated > Plants > Roots >... | reverse complement strand
CCAGGCAGATTTATGAAGGATGTTCTTCATAGAGAAGTTATTGAACGTGACACCCACCGTACCTGTCAGACCGATGCCGCCACCCCAGCCCGCGGACAGCTCCAGCTGGTCAGCAGACTTTTCTTCCACGCCCCAGTTGATATCTACCGTACCGTCCTCCTGGTTAGGATTGACGCCCGGATTGATCTTTTCCTGGTTGAAGAAACCAAGGTTCGCGATCTGCCGTTGAGAACGGATCAGCTCCTGCCGGCTAAACTTATCCCCCGGTATCGTGAACAGTTCCCGGCGAATGACATACTCCTTTGTCTTTTCATTCCCCGTGATAGTGATATTCTTGATCGTCGCCTGAGGCCCCTCCGTCATACGGATCTCGAAATCGATGGTATCGTTGTATACCGCCGTTTCCACGGGATCAATATGGAAGAACAGGTAGCCGTCATCCATGTACAGACCGCTGATATCACCGCCTTCCTGCGACATCTTCAATTTCTTGTTCAGGATATCCAGGTTGTACACATCCCCTTTGTGAATGCCCAGCGCAAGGCTGAGGATACTGTCGGAGTACTTGGTGTTACCCCTCCAGGAGATATTCCCGAAATAATATTTATGCCCTTCCTCAACCTTGATATCCACGTTCATCTTCCCTTTCTTCACGATCGTCTTGTCATCTACGATCGTCGCATCGCGATAACCCTGGGAATTGTAATAGTCCAGCACCTTTTGTTTGTCCGCCTCATACTTGGTGGCATTGAACTTCGCGGAGCTGAACAGCTTGAAGCGGAAGTAGGGGTCCAGGAATTCCTTCGTCCCCGAAAATGACAAAAATCCCCATTTATCGAGGTATTCTCTGAAACCCATGCGGGTATGAGTGCCGAACGTCGTGTCCTCCGGCGGCGGGAACAGCGTGAACCGGGTCTGCTCATGCGTATCCTTCATCTGCTTCTTCAGCTTGATCTCCGAAACAGCCTCGTTGCCGAAAAAATTGATCTCGCTGATGCGAACCTTCGGGCCTTTAACGATGTTGAAGTTAAGTATCTCGGAATTGGCAACAGACGGGTCCTTTATCTCGGTAATGGTTATCTGCGCATCCTGGTAACCCTTTTCGGCATAGAACTTCTTAATAACCTGGATGGCAGAACGCTTCATGTTCTCATTGACCACCCGCCCCTTGACCAGGCCGGTCTTGGTGGTAAGATCATCCCCATCACCTTTCTTTACCCCCTTAAAATAAAAATTCGACAGGCGTGGCCGCTCCGTCACAACGATCTCTATATAAATATTGGTGCCGGTTACTTTTGTAAAGTTGATCTCGATATCGGAAAAAAGATTTTGCTTCCAAAGATTCGTAATGGCCTTGCTGAAATTATCACCGCCCGGAATAGTCACTTTATCACCTACTGTAAGTCCTGATATTGAAGTGAGTAGCGTCTCGTCAAGGTATTTGGTTCCTGCTATCTTGATGCCGGCAATGGTGTATTCGCGGGGTGGGTTCTTAGGGTTGGTAAGGTTGATCAATTCAGGATCGACGGAAACTGGATGCGTTGTATCGGTAACCTGGCCTTGTGCAGCAGTTTGATTCAGTAAGCAGTAAGATATTAGTAAAAAAACACAAATCAGTGATCTTCGTTGCATCCAGTCGGTTTTTAGAGCGGCAAATTAAGGGGATTTATTAAAAGTCTTTGTTAAAAAGTGGTCTGGGAAGCAGACGACTCCTGCTGGATTTGCGCGCCAGTCTTCCCAAATCGCCTTTCTCTGCCCTGGAAGTCGAGGATGGCTTCATATAGGTTCTCCTTTCGAAAGTCAGGCCAGCGGACGCTGGTAAAATACAATTCAGCATAAGCGAGTTGATATAGCAAAAAGTTACTGATGCGGTACTCTCCGCTGGTCCGGATCATCAATTCCGGATCGGGGAAGTCCCGTGTGGACAGATATTGTTGAATGGTGTCCTGGGTTATGGCGGCCGGATCCAGTTTCCCCGCCTTCACATCCAGGGCCAGGCTCTTGACGGCTTCCGTAAGCTCCCAGCGGGAACTATAGCTCAGGGCCATGATCAGGTTCAGTCCCGTATTCTTTCCCGTTATCTCCAGTGCCTCCTTCAGCTCATTACGGGCATATTCCGGTAGCATCGTCATATCGCCGATGACATGCAATCTTATATTATTCCTGCTCAGCGTCTCCGCCTCTTTCCGGATCGTCTCTACCAGCAGCTCCATCAGACCCGTGACCTCAAGGGCCGGACGGTCCCAGTTCTCCGTGGAAAAAGCGTAAAGGGTCAGATAGCCGATCCCCAGCTCCGCACAGCCTTCCACGATATCCCTTACGCTCTCTACACCGTGAAAATGGCCAAATAGCCTGTCCTGGCCCTTTTCCTGGGCCCAGCGACCGTTGCCATCCATGATAATGGCGATATGACGGGGTAGCCTTTGCAGATCTATTTTTGCCTTTTCAGACTCCATAGACGGTTTTTTTGTGCACGGGGTATCGCTTTGCCGAATTTAACCCATCCCCTGTGCACATTTAATGATGGGCTATCCGCCGGCGGAACCGAATTCCGCTTAAGGGGCTCAAAGATAGTGATTTCACGAGTTTGAGTTGTTAAATTCTCGTCATTGGCCCGGCAGGGCCTATCCATTGGGCGGCTGTTGCGTCGCACTCTTGTACTTTTGCCGTACCGGCAACAGATCCTTCTCCGCTTAGCCGGCGACCCTAACCTTTCCGCCGCTGTAATTTCGTTACCTCTGAACATGAGCACATCCATCAGCTAACCATCCTATTATTCATTTGTAGCTGAATCACCGACGCAAATTAAGGCGGCTCCAAGGCAGGGTCGACCTCAGGACCGCTGCACGGCAAGCCGCCGCCCTTACTTCATCGAACGCGCCTCGTTCCGCAATCACACTCCTCCTCGTATTCACGCTCCACATGCCCCTTCACTTCTCCGCTTTTTCAGCAACCCTAATCTTTCCGCCGCTGTACATTGGGGACCATTGTACTTTATTACATAATTCAGCTGAAATACTATTGAACAGTTGTGGCTGATTGCACCAACCCAATGTAAGGCGGCGGGCTCCCCGGCAAGGTCGCCCTCAAAACCCCAGAAAGGCAAGTCGCCACTTTTACTTCTTCGAACTCGCCTCATCCGCAATCACCCTGCGCCTCTTTTTAACCAATTTAATCAATCCCCACTCGCCCCCTCCGCGACCCGCCGATCAAGAGCTTCGTCGGAGCTGCTTCGACACGCTCCTCCTCGCTCGTAACCTTCGCTTCGCTCGGTTACGCCTGAAGTCGCCTTACATTCAACTTGTACATGCAGCTACAAATGCCCAACAGAACGTCGGTCCAATAAAGTACAAATGCGCAGCGGTAGCGAATGTACAGCGACGGAAGGCGTATAGCTGTCGGGAATAAAATAAAGGGAAAATCTCACAGTATTTAGACAAACAAAAAACCTAAAGCCCCCCCGGAGCGGGGCACTTATACGAACTCAAATTAAACGAAAGCATCACCTCCGCAAACAAATATCCATCCCGCTGGTTGGAATACCCCCGCTGACGCCCCTTGATCCCAATAGTCGACCCCACCTCATTGCTACGGTCCTGCATGGCATACCAAAGGGTAGGAGATCCATCCGGCAGCAAATGCGGCTGAGCGTCAGGGGCATAGGTCGTACTGACGTCATCTATATAATCCGTGGTGGTAAAACGGTACACCACCTCAAAACCCAGGTTCATATTCCGGTTGAGATTATATTTCACCCCCACACCCAGCGGAAAGCACATCGCCATGCTCCCATAAGGCTTCCGGCCGGGATACAACGAGGAACCCTGCCCCTCGGTACCCAGCTGCCTTAAATATACCTTCTCACCGCGGTAATAGGCATACGGGTCATAATTGAAGACACCGGCCCCAAAAGTGATGTAAGGGGTAAATCGGTCATACAGACTCCCCGGTACGAACTTATAGAAGTTAAAATCGCCCTGCAGCGTCAGTTCCCAGATATTGGTATTGAAGCTAAGGTTCCTCCGCAACATGAATTCGTTATTGGTATTATACCTGTCCGAATACCCAAGAAAAGCATAATGCCCTGCGATCCGCACGGCAACATAATTACTGAACTGCTTACGGAAAAAAGCCCCCAGGGCCATATTCGGTCGATTAAACCGGGGATTGGGGTTCAGGTCCCCAAAATAATGCGAAGCGCCGGCCGAAATACCATATTCGCCTTCCTGGACGATGGCATCCTCCTGTGCATTCACCCGCAGACAACCCAGCAATAATGATAGTACGGTAAGACTCAGCAGCTGCTTCATATAATAATTATAATACATTGTCCTTATAGGAAACGAAATTTGCGTTTTTTTCGTTCCCGCCCACGGCGGTATTTCGCCCAAGGGTTTGTTAAAATATAAGCTATTGGACAAAAACCAGGCCGCACCGGCTAATTCCGGGTATCCAGGCCCCAGGAAAGCTTGCCGCGGAGGGTTTGCAGAAAATTATTTTCATTCAGGCGGATCAGGCTCAGGGTGAAAGCCTCATTGCGAACAGCCAGCTGAACCTGCTTATCCACGATCTCTTTCCGGGAATCCAGGACGCAGATGAAATTCTCCGCCCGTCCTTCTACTTCAAAGGAGATGATATTGTCATCCGGCACGACAATGGGGCGGACATTGAGATTATGCGGCGCCACAGGCGTGATGACAAAGCTGGTGGATTCCGGGAAGACGACGGGCCCTCCGCAGCTGAGCGAATAGCCCGTGGAACCGGTGGGCGTGGCTACGATCAGACCATCCGCCCAGTAGGTATTCAGGAATTCCCCGTTCAGATACGTATGGATCTTGATCATCGGGGAAGTATCCGTTTTATGGATGGCGAATTCATTCAAACCGTAAGGCACATCGCCAAATAAAGGCTTGCTGGCATCCAGGTGGATGAGACTGCGCTTGTCCACCACAAAAGTACGGTTGACCAACGCATTGACAGCCGTCGTCAGCTCCTCCTTCCCGATGCTTGCCAGAAAACCCAATCGGCCGAAATTGATCCCCAATACCGGGATGTTCTTATCCCGCACCAAGGATACCGTGTCCAGCAACGTACCATCCCCCCCCAGGCTGATCAGGAACTCGATGGACTCATCCAGGTCACCGGACTCCCGGAAACTGGCGACGTTGGAAGGAAGCATAAAGGCAGACCCGATCTTTTCCAGGAAAGGCTGGTGGATCACCGGTTGAAGCTGCTGTCTTATTAATTCGTCAAATAATCGCTGAACTCCACTCTGCTGTTCGTATTCGATCACGCGACTGTAAATGGCTACTTTCATTTCGAATTAACGTCTTTTTCAATGGTGAAATGCAGTCGGCTTTCGCCTCGTGTCATTTTAGCTTAAAAATCATTTCTAATGTGTAAAAATAACCCGTTTTGCCCTAATTGGTTAAAGCTATAATCCAGGCGGAAGTTCAGATCATAGAAGGTCACAAGGTCCAATCCAAATCCCCCGCTATATAACATACGGTTCACCAGCGAATTAGCTTTAAAGTCTGCATTATATGCATAGCCGTAATCTGTAAAGGCCGTGGCATAAATACGGAAAGGGATGCGGTCATGCGATCGGACACGCATGAAAGGTATGCTGAAATTGAATAGCTCCCTGAAAAAAGTATTGCGGAGCACAAATCCTGCCGTACCATCAATAACATAACGGTCCAATCCCCGTAAGAAGAAATCCCCATACCCCAGCAGGGACTGATTATAGAAGGGCTGATGCAACGGCCATTTCAATACATTGGTATTCTCAAAACCAAACCAGAACTTCCTGGCAAGGGGCCAGCTGCGGGTCAGCTTGGTTTGGAACTGCCAGAAATCCATTTCTTTGGTGATCCCCCGGCGGGCAAGTCCCCCTTCGAAAATGATCCCGTTCAGCGGATAGGCGACATAATCCACATCCGTGTAGTTAAAGCGATAGGCCAGCTCCGGGTAGACCACCTTCAGCTTATCATGGTTGAAATAGTGAGGGTTCCACACCGCCACCATGCTGTCGATCCGCGCGCTGGCCATCGAGAAATTCAACAAATGCCGCACCTTCAATCCCGGACGATAGAAATAGCGCACCGAGGCAGAGAAGGTTTCGCTGAGATATTTGCCGGCATGCGGGATAGTGTCCGAGTTGATAAAGAATTGCTGGTTCTTTGCGGTCAGGGCATTCACCTCCGTCTGCTGTGCATAGGTAAAGCCACCGCCGAAGCCATGCTTCAGGGTCTTGTCGGCATAAGGCTGATTATAATACAGCTCGAATTGCCGGGCATAGCCGGTGATCAGCCAGGCCGTCAGCTGATCGTTCCTCCCCGTGAAATTGAAGTGTGTAAATTTTGCCCCGTAGTTCACCCGGTTGAGGTTGTAATTCCTGGCTGCCCAGGCAGAAAAATTACGGTCCACCGGCCTGAAATAAGGGACAGGAAAGATATACCACCGCTCCTTCACCTCTATGGCGATATCCGCCTCGTACCCACGGAAGTTTTTGAGATAGATGACCACATCGTTGAACAAACGTGTGTTGATCAGCCGGTCATGGGCCCTTTGAAAAGAGACCACCAGGTCGTGGAGACTGACAGAATCCCCGGTCTTAAAGTACAGCTCCCGCTCAATGATATAGTTCTTCGTTTTTTTATTCCCTGTGATATAGATCTTTCCCACCGTGTACGCACGGGAAGTGTCAGTGATAGATTGTGCGTGGGAATAAGAGCAGAAAAGGATCAAAGCAGCCAACATCCAGAAATATGTACGGTCCTTCTTTATGGCCATAATAATGGGGAGGGACATCAGGTCTTTACACGTTAGTAATACATCAAATGTTCAGGTAGTTCATCAGGTGATCGTAATTGCTGCGCAATTCGTTCTCGTACAATTCTTCCCCGAAATAATACTTAACCTGGTACTCATACCGCTGGAATGTGGCGATAATATCAGAGATCTCGAGCTTATTGATCCGTAAAGTAATGTAAAAATTCCCGGATGAAGCGTCCGGATAGGTATTCAGCTGCGTGATATGGGCGTCATTGGTCTCCACCAGCTTGCTGATCTCCGAAAAGGAAAAGCTGACCTTTTCCATCTCCAGTACGATGATACCCCCCGTGTCGTTGACGCCGCTGGTACGGCCCAGCTGCCTTAACAGGTCGGTAGCCGTGATAGATCCGATATATTCTGCCTCGCCGGCTATCACCGGGACCACAGTCAAAGCAGACTCGTTCACCATTTGCACCGCTTCGAAGAAAAACGCCTCGGCATGGGCGGCTATTTTGGAGAAGCTTCCCAGCAGCTGCGAGAGCCGGGTGGAGTCGTCCTCAACATTCAAAAGAGCATCCTCACTCACCAATCCCGCCAGCTTATCCTCGACGACGACAGGCAGATGGGTGACATGAAAATCCGCCATCAGATCCAACGCCTGCGACACAGGGTCATTCAGGTGCAAGGACGGGATAGAGGCCGATATGATCTCTTTGTTTAACAACAGGACGAAGTATTATTAAGTAAAAGTAAAAAATCCCTCTATACAAAGACGTAATAAATCAGGCTACCGCTGCCGGTTCGTTCAATTTTCGCAAAAATTTATGAAGGATCCCATTGAACTCCTCTGGTCTTTCCATCATCGGAGCATGGCCGCACAGGTCGATAAAATGCAGCTCACTGTTCTGGATCAGCTTGTGAAACTCCTCCCCTACAAAAGGAGGCGTTATATTATCGTTCTTCCCCCAGACCAGTAAGGTCGGATGTTTGATCTGGCTTACCTCGTCACCCAGGTTGTTCCGGATGGCACTCTTCGCCAGGGTAATGATCTTGAGCGCCTTAAGGCGGACATTCACCGTCTCGTACAGCTCATCCACCAGCTCCTTGGTGGCCATCTTCGGATCATAGAAGGTTAATTCGGTCTTTTTCCGGATATATTCATAATCTCCCCGCTTGGGGTAGGTGTCCCCCATACCATTCTCGAAAAGGCCGGAACTGCCCGTCAAAGTGAGGGATTTTATCCGCTCCGGGTGGCGCAGCACATACATCAATGCCACATGCCCCCCCAGGGAATTACCCAACAGGTTGATCTCCTTATAATCCCGATATTCAATGAATTTATGGACGAATTTCTCCAGTCCCCCTACCGAGGTGTGCAGAAGGTCCAGCTCCAGCAAGGGCAGCAGCGGTACCACCACCTTGTATTGCTGGCGGAAGTATTCGATCTGGCCGGTGAAATTGCTCAAAGCACCGAACAGACCGTGCAATAATAACAGCGGCTCACCTTCCCCTTCCTCGATGAATCTGAATTTTTCTTCTTGTTTGATTTCGTATTCCATCAGCTATTAAATTCAATCCCGGTAATTATTCGTAAAAATAGCAATTTACCGCAAAAAAAACCCACTTCTTAATTCCCGGCGCCCCATACCGCAAATTTACGACATCTATAACCGATAATATTTTAAATAGTTCTAAAGCCTTCCGCCTGCATCCGGACCGCCCATTAGTCTACTTATGCTGTAGACTGTTGTTCAAATGGCCGAAAAACTCCTCCAGTTGGGCGAACATCCCCTTGAAAACGGGGATAAAACCGCCGAATCCATCGATCACCACTGGCCCCCAGCTCCGGATATGCGGGTAAATAATAGAAGCGGACAGGGTATTGTCCGCTATCAGCCGCAGCTGGACAGCATAGAACAACAGCACGCTCAGTATGATCGTATAGACAATAGCATAGAAAAAGATGCCGCCTATCTTATTTAGCCATCCCATCATCGCCAGGTCCACCGCAGCCTCCATCAATCGCCCGATCCACCTGACCAGCAGCACAACGGCCAGGAACACCAGCAAAAAAGCCAGCACCGGCAGCCATCGGCTCGAAAGGGAAGTATGGATCCTCAGGTAGCCGGCCAGGGTAGCCGACAGCTTCATCGCGGCCGCCAGGCCAAGGATAAAGGCCAGCGCCGAGACGACAGCAATGATCAGCCCGTGCCGCAATCCCTTGAAAACAGCCCACAACAAAAGGATCAGGAACAGGACATCGATCCACATATTACTTTGATAACAATTCCTTCACCGTCGCGCTGATCGTCTTGCCGTCGGCCTGGCCAGCCAGTTGCTTGGTTGCCACCCCCATTACCTTGCCCATATCGGCAGGAGAGGCAGCACCCGTCTCGGCAATGATCTTTGTCAGGGCCGCCTTCAGCTCTTCGGCGCTCATCTGTTTGGGCAGGAATCGCTCAATGACCGCGATCTCCTCCACCTCTTTCTGCGCCAGGTCAGCCCTTTGCTGCTGCTGGTAGATCTCCAGGGAATCCTTCCGTTGCTTGATCAGCTTCTGCAGCAGCTTGGTCTCATCCTCCTCTTTCAGCTCACCACCCGCCCCTTCAGCTGTTTTAGCAATAATGATCGCAGCTTTGATAGCACGCAGCCCGCGCAGGGCCCCTTCATTTTTTGCAAGCATCGCTGTTTTCAGCTCTGCCATTACTTTTTGTTCTAAACTCATGCCAAAGAAATTTAGCGATTTACTGTTTCCGTTCAGGCCTTATTGTTCTTTAATTGCTGCTCCCTGAACTTATTATAAAAATCCTTTGCAAACTGCTTCATATCGCCCGTAAGCGCCGGGTCCTGTGTAGCCCGGTGATAGGTCTCGGCCATTGTCATAAAGGTCTGGTAGAAGAAGTCGGCCATCTCGTCCACCATCATGTCCTTGGTCCAGAGATCGATGCGCAGGGCCGTCTTTTCAGCCCCATCCCAAAAGGCCAGCATCATCGCTTTGGCCTTACGGGCCGCCTCGGCAGTCGTATCCGTGGCGTTCCAGCTGATCTGCTCAGGCACCCGGTCGGCATCCAATATAACATCAATATTGATTGAAGATCTTCCCATATAAAATGTTTAGCAAGTCGCAAGTTACTGGTTTCTCCCGATTGCATCCCAAATCGTGGTCACTGACTGCCGCAGGCTCAGGTCCGCCACGATGAGAGCAGCCTTTTCTATCAACCCATTCCGGAGCGATTCGTCCTTGTACAGGGACTTCAGCCCGTCCGCCAGGGAAGCAGGATCATCCGCAGGCACCCGGAGAACACCCTCCCTGTCCGCAGCAGTGATCACCGGCACGCGCGCTTTCCAGGCATTCAGGACATCGATGCCAAGACTGCCCCGCCTTTCCAGGCTAATGGCACCATACGCTCCCCCGATCAAATCCCCTTCGACCTTGGGAACCAGGGATACATCCTGCCGGTACTTATAGGAATCCAGCTTTTCCGCGATCCCCGGATCTCCTTCTCCTCCCAGCACCAGCTTCATGTTGGAAAGCTGCCGCTTTTTAAATAAAGAGAAGGCCTTCAGGAGGTTGATGACCCCGGACTGCGGCGCTCCTGCAATATCCGTATAAAAGTACTCTTTCCCATCCGCCACCCGACCTTTCACCGCTTCACGCGCTTCCATGGACAACGGCGTTATCCCCTCATCCGGAGCAGGAGGCACCGTAAAGACACCCGGAAATACTTCCTTGTTCGTCTTATCTCCAAAGCAAAGGACCGCCCTGGCGGCCCCCATCTTTTCCAACACTTTATCATCCGCCTTACCGGGTATCCAACAGCACTGTGGCACTTTTGTTCCCCCGGCCAGCCTCCCATCCGTCATCATGATCAGGTCCGCATGATACTTCCGCACTATCCGGGCCACCGGCCAAAGAACCTTTCGGGCCGTTGCCTTCTCCCCCGCGGGTAATGAAAGGGCCCTGCCTCCCTGGTCCAGCAGGAATATCCAATGTACCCCCTCCTGCGCCGTAAGCCCGGCAGCACAGGAAAGGAGGAACCGGGTCTTTTCACTGTCCGGCCCGGGCCGCTGAAGAGGTCTGCAGTCTAAAAGAATGAGCATTGGACAAAGGTAAATGTCCTTCGACAAACGAACCGCTGGTCACTCCCTCCCTGAATGTGCATAAAAAATCTTCAAATAATATCATTGATTATCAATATTTTATAATTTAAATTATTGGCGAAAATGTGGTTTTTACGATCCGGTGCAGCCGGACAAGGCCGCTTTGGCTTCATTCTTGCACCTCTTTAACAGTATTTTAATTAATCCGATTCCTCACGAAAATCCGTGCTTATGAACCGTGTGTACTCACTACGCCTTACTGTCTGTATATGCATGATAGTAATGTCTCCCCGATTTCTTGCGGCACAATGCACCTGCTCTGACGGATCCGCCGCCACCGCCATCGTTAATACCCTTACACTCAACCCTACTTCCGTTTCCAGCGCCAGTCTTATTTTTCCGAAAATGGACCCCAGCATCGGGGATCTGGGATGTATCACGCTGGACTATACATTGTCGGCACAAAGCATTTCAGGGGCCCGCAACCTGGCCCCTTCCACAGCCCTGCTGGACCCATCGGATCCCCAGTACAGCCCCACCGGCAGACTGGAGTATTCTTTCGACCTGCTCACCTCGGCTAATGTATCAGGACCAGGCTTCACCGTCGTCAAGCCGTATCATACTTATTATGGTCCCGATTCATTGGGTGCGTACGGTCAACCCGACGACACCATTACCTATGGCCCCGACAACGTGCTGAACGGCATCAACGGCTCCAAAAGCTTCGGCGGCAATGCCGCCTATCTAGGCACCGGCAACGTGACCCTGTCCTATTCCATCAGCGGCGGGTTGACGACCACCGAAGGTGGCCTGAACTACAGTCAAAAGATCCAGACCACCTACTGGGGCAACTTCACTTTGACCTACTACTGGTGCCCCTCGATCGTACTGGCCACATCCATACAGGACTTTACAGCAACCCCACAAGGTCATGCCATTCTTTTACAATGGGTGGCCAATATCAATCCAAACAATTCAAACTATGAAATCCAGATCTCGACAGACGGCAGGAACTTCACCAGCATCGCAGAACAGCCGGCTAACCCTGATGCAGCAGGTACTACAGCAAAGTACCAGTATCAATACAACCCTGATCAGACTGATGTGGACAAACTCTATTTCAGGCTCAGGGAGATCAGCGCCACCGGAAAAGTAGGCTACTCCCAGGTGCTGGTAATAAGTAAGAATGGGGATCCCGGTGACGCCGCCTTCATCAGCTACCAGGTTTATCCCAATCCCATCACCAATAGCCTGGCATTCCGCTTTAATACGCCCCAGAACGGCCGTTTCCGGCTGGAACTGGTCAACACTGCCGGCCAGGTCGTGCAGCAAAAGGCCGTCACCCTGGCCGGGACCAATGAAATAGGGATGAACCTCAATCCCAGGCCCGCCAAAGGGTTGTATTTCCTCCGCGCCACCGACCTTTCGCACGACAGGCAGTATACCAGTAAAGTTTACGTAAACTAGCATTCAATAGTTATCCTTTCCTGTTAAAAGCCCCTGCTCATGGGGGCTTTTTTTATTTTTCCGGCAGAGGGACTGCTATTGGGCAGCCGTTGTGTCACTCACTTGTACTTTTGCGGGCCTATTCGGCTTTTGGGTTTTTCTACGCGTTTCGGGGATTTATCTTCGCCGCTTTTATCGGCGGCCTTAACCGTTACGTCGCTGAGAACTTCGCCGGGGAGCTTCGCTTTGCTCGATTACTTCACACGCTCCAGCTCGTTCGTAACCTTCGCTTCGCTCGGTTATCCGATCTCCGATCAATTTCAATACAACATTGAGCGAGGACTATCGTCGGGCATCAAAATATATCCCCAACCGTAGGAAAGGTAAGGCTCCTCCACGGCAGGGTCGACCTCAAGGCCCCTGCTCGGCAAATCGCCTCCATTAGCCCTTCGAACTCGTCTCACCTGTCAAATCCCACCCACTGCAATTGGCCTCCCACCTATAAAATCCCCGCTGGCCCCTCCGCGGCCATCCGACCAGCTATGTCCTGAAGTCGCCTTACCTTCAACCAGCCCATACAAGTACAAATGCCCAATAGAATGTCGGCCCAGTCACCCACAAAAGCGCAGAAGTAGCGAAGGTACAGCGACGGAAGGCACATAGCTGTCGGGAATAGCATTACAGCAAATCCCGCAAAGCACCTAATTGAACCCCCACCCCCCCGCAAAACGAGCAATTGGGAATTTCCCGATTTTCATGTAGTTTTGACTTAATGGAACACATGGAATACAACACGACACGAAATCACCTCATCATGCGTGAATACGGTCGTCATATCCAAAAGATGATCGAGTACCTCGTCACACTGGAGGATAAAGAAAAAAGACAACGCAACGCATACGCAGTCATAGAACTGATGGGCTTCCTCAATCCGCATCTGAAGAACGTCGAAGACTTCCGGCATAAACTATGGGATCACCTTTTCCTGATCTCCGACTTCAAGCTGGAAGTATCCTCGCCATATCCCATTCCCACCCGGGAAACTTTGCGGGCCCGTCCCAAGCCGTTGAAATATCCCAAACGCTATCCAAGATTCTCCCACCTGGGCAAGAACCTGGAGATCGTCATCAACAAGGCGCTGGCCGAAGAAAACCCGGAAAAACGCAATGGCTTTGCCAACGCAGTCGCCTACTATATGAAGCTGGCGTATAACAACTGGCATAAAGAGACCGTCCACGACGACGCGATCCAGAGCGAACTGACCAATCTCACTGCCGGCCAGCTGGAATTCACCAACACGCCGTACGTAAAGAGCTTCCGGCCCAATGAGAACAGGGAAAGGGATCGTCAGAATTTCAACGATTACCGTGGCAAACGCAATCAGAAGTTCCAGCAGCGGAGCAATAATGGCCGCAACGACAGGAACAACGATCGCCCGGGAAAATTTAAAAAGAAAAGATACTAATATTAAATTATGAAAGCCAAGCGGACCAATGGTCCGCTTGGCTTTTTCTATTGCAGAAACATGAACTCATTCGAAGTCATCGGAGGCAAAAAACTAAAAGGCGAGATCATTCCCCAGGGAGCCAAGAATGAAGCCCTGCAAATAATCAGCGCCGTATTGCTCACCCCGGAAAAAGTTACCATCACCAATATTCCGGATATCCTGGATGTCAATCTGCTGATCGAGCTCCTGAAAGAGATGGGCGTAAAGACAGAGCGGACCTCCCCCGATACCTGCATCTTCCAGGCGGACGCCGTGGACATCGACTATCTTCGCAGCGATAGCTACCGCCAGAAGAGCGGAAGGCTTCGCGGGTCGGTGATGATGGCAGGTCCTATGCTTGCCCGTTATAGAAAAGCCTTCATCCCCAAGCCAGGAGGCGATAAGATCGGGCGCCGCCGGCTGGATACCCATATCATCGGGTTTGAAAAGCTGGGCGCTGCATTCAACTACCACCCCGAGGAGGGCCTTTTCCACCTGGAAGCGCCCCATTTAAAGGGATGCAACTTATTGCTGGATGAGCCCTCCGTCACCGGTACCGCCAATATCGTCATGGCCGCGGCCATGGCCGAAGGGACCACCACCATTTATAATGCCGCCTGCGAACCTTATATCCAGCAGCTGTGCAGGATGCTGACCAGGATGGGCGCAAAGATCAGTGGCATTGGCAGCAATCTCCTGCAGATAGAAGGGGTCAGCTACCTGGGCGGCACCGAGCATCGCATGTTGCCCGACATGATCGAGATCGGCTCTTTCATAGGCCTGGCAGCCATGACGCAAAGTGAGATCACCATACGGAACGTGAGCCTGGAGAACCTGGGCGTGATACCCGATAAGTTCAAACAGCTGGGCATTCAAATGGAGTTCCGGGGAGATGATATCTATATCCCCGAACAGGACATCTATGAGATCCAGACCTTCCTGGATGGCTCCGTCCTGACCATTTATGACCATCCCTGGCCCGGTTTTACGCCGGACCTGCTCAGTATCGTGCTGGTCGTCGCTACGCAGGCACGGGGCTCTGTATTGATCCACCAGAAAATGTTCGAGAGCCGGCTTTTCTTTGTGGACAAGCTGATCGACATGGGGGCCCAGATCATCCTATGCGATCCCCACCGGGCCGCAGTGATCGGGCAGGCCAGGGAACAAAAATTGCGCGGCATCTCCATGAGCAGTCCCGATATACGGGCGGGGGTAGCCCTGCTGATCGCTGCTCTTAGCGCTGAAGGCAGGAGTGTTATCCAGAACATCGAACAGATCGACCGCGGTTACCAACACATAGACGAGCGGCTACGCCGCCTGGGCGCCCAAATCAACAGGATATGAGTCAGGGAAAGATCATCATCATCACAGCTCCTTCCGGAGCAGGAAAAACATCCATTACCCGCTATTTATTGGCGAAATACGACTTCCTGGCCTTTTCCGTCTCTGCGGCCACCCGGTCGCCCCGGGGCCATGAAAAGAACGGCGTCGACTATTATTTTCTCAGCCTGGAGGAGTTCAAGCACAAGATCCAGCAGAATGAATTTGTAGAGTGGGAAATGGTCTACGAAGGCAAATATTATGGCACCCTGAAAGAGGAGCTGCAGCGGATCTGGGCGGCAGGCAAGACGCCCCTGCTGGATATCGAGGTCAAAGGCGCCATTCACATCCACGAACAGTTCCCGGAATCCACCCTGTCCCTTTTCATCGAGCCCCCTTCCGTAGCAGAGCTGCAAAGACGCCTGGAAGGCCGGGGTACAGAGACACAGGAAAGCCTCATGGCCCGGGTAAACAAAGCCGCCTATGAGATCTCTTTCAAACACCATTTCGACCAGATCATTGTGAACGATCACCTTGAGAAGGCCTGCCGGGAAGCTGACGAAGCAGTCAAATCCTTTTTAGGGCTATGAGTTATCGATTTTTACGATTAAATTAGTAGCCTCTATGATGATCAATACGCATACCCTGATTTGGATTGTGATAGCCTGGCTAATGATCGCGTTTTTCTCCGGGATAGAAGTGGCCTTTGCCAGCGCCAATAAGCTGGCCATCGAGCTGAAAAAGAAGCAGGGCATCAGCAGCGGGATCATTCTGTCCAATTTTGTGGACCACCCGGCCCAGTTCCTGGGCACCAGCCTGGTGGGATTTAATATCTTCCTTGTCATTTTCGGGCTGATGGTGGGAGAGACCTTCCTGCCAACCTGGAACTGGCTTATCACGAAGATACCCTACGCGGGCTCCTACGTCAATGCCGGGCGGCTGGTGATAGAGACAATGGCGGCCTCCGCATTTATTCTTTTTTTCGGGGAATTTATTCCCAGAGCCCTCTTCAGAAGCAAAAGCGATTCGCTGCTGAGCTTTTTCGCCAGCGCGATGGATCTGTTCAGCCGCTTTTTCTCGCCCATTGCCGGGTTCTTTGCAGGCATTTCCCAGTGGGTCCTGAAATATGTCTTCAATGTCCGGATGGATGATCGCAGGGGCGCCTTTTCGCTCACGGATGTGGAACATTTTATGCAGCAGGCGGGAGATACGGAAGATGAGGCAAAAGGCCTGAATAAGAACCTGATCGAGGCCGCCCTTCGCCTGCCCAAAGTAAAAGTACGGGAATGTCTGGTCCCCAGAAAAGAGATCGACGGCATCGATCTCAACGCTCCTATCGAAGAGGCACGGAAGAAATTTGTCGATACGCGGCTAAGCAAGCTGGTTGTATATGATGAGAACCTCGACCATGTTGTGGGATATATCCACCAGTTAGACCTGTTTAAAGCACCACCGCTTATCAAGAGTATCCTTCATCCCATTCCCGCTGTGCCGGAAAGCATGAGCGCCACCGACCTGATCAGTAAGTTCAGCCGCGAAAGAAAGAGCATTGCGTGGGTAGTGGATGAATTTGGCGGCACCGCCGGCATCGTCACCATGGAAGACTTGCTGGAAGAGATCTTCGGAGAAATAAAAGACGAGTATGACACCGAGGAGTTCGAGGAAAGAAAGCTCTCTGCCGGTGAGTTCATCTTCTCCGGCCGCCTGGAACTGGACTATCTCAACGAAAAATATCATTTGGAGCTCCCGCAGAACGGCTCGGAAACCCTTTCCGGCTATATTATCAATCAACATGAGACCATCCCTCATCTGAAAGATCGCATCATCATCGGCGATTACGAATTCGAGATCCTCAACGTCTCCGATACACGCATAGAAATGGTCCGGCTGAAAGTGCTGAAATAGCGCTCCGCTGGCGGATATCAGGCAATCACAGGCCATTCAGTCGCCCTTCGCCGGAGCTGCTTCGTCATGCTCCTCCTCGGGCCTAACCTTCGCTGCGCTCGGTTATAGTTAACGTATGTTAACCCGTGGTTAAACAGGCCTGATTTCTTTTTCATGCTGTACTTTTTAGCCACCTTTATTCTCGTAAGACAGTCGCCTGAGAAACTTCGAAAAAGATATTGGTCCTCGATAAAAGAGGGGAATTTTTTCATAGGTCAGTTAGGAGTAAACAATGCACCTCTGTAATGAGGTGCTTGTTTTTTTTATATACCCGTGCTGTGAAAGGTATTTTCAAATTAACTTCGCGGCAGTTAATACAGCACGAGCTCCTAGCTGTGAGCTATAAGTGATTGTTAATAAACAACTTAGTAAAATCCTGGCTCGAAGCTCACAGCTCGAAGCTGGTAGCTAAAAAATGGCGCTTAATCTTTTTAACAGGAACGCGGAAGGGGAGGAAATGTCTTTCATAGACCATTTGGAAGCGCTGCGCTGGCATATCGTCCGCTCAGCCCTTGCTATCGTCATCGTAGGCATTGTCATCTTCATCAAAATAGACTGGATCTTCTCGAAGATCATCATGGGCCCAATCCGCAGCGATTTTGTCAGCTACGTAGGCCTGTGCAACCTGGGCAAGACCCTGCACCTGGGCGACGCCCTTTGCCTGCAGTCCGTCAAAGGCCTCGAGCTGCAGACGACGGAATTCGGCTCCCAGTTCATGACGAGTATCAATGTCGGTATCATCGGAGGCTTTATCGTGGCCTTCCCTTACGTTTTCTGGGAACTGTGGCGGTTCGTCAAACCTGCCCTTTCACCCAAAGAGCTAAAAAGCAGCCGGGGCGCCATCTTCTGGGTCACGTTTTTCTTCATGCTGGGGATCGCTTTCGGTTATTTCCTGCTGGCGCCTTTCACGTTCAGCTTTCTTTTCAACTACACCATCGGGATTCCCGGGACCATTATAACAAGGCCTACGCTGAGCGATTACATCGAGAACCTGATAGACATCATCATCGGCTCAGGCCTGGCGTTCCAGTTACCCCTGGTCAGCTATGTGCTCACCAGCATCGGCCTGATAACACCTTCCTTTCTCCGGACTTACAGGAAATATGCTTATGTAGCCATCCTGTTCATTGCAGCCATTATCACGCCTTCCCCGGACTGGATGAGCCAGACCATCGTGGCGCTGCCGCTTATCCTGTTATACGAGCTGAGCATCCGTATCTCCAAACGCGTCATCAAACGCCAGGAGAAAAGAGACAGGGAGGAATGGAGCTAATAAAAACTTACTAAAAACAAAAAGCCGGTAGAGATCTCCTACCGGCTTTTAAGTTAAGCTCCGCTGTCACCTAAACAGCCGAATGTTTTTGTGCGATCTCCGTCTTCATTTGCACTCTTTCGATATCGTTGCGGTAATCCTTGATCTTCTCGTCATTCTGGCTGGCCAGGATCGCCTTCTCGAAATAATACACCGCCTTGCTGTAGTTCTGCCTCAGCTCTTCGGACAGTGCATACCGGCCGTAGACCCAGGATTTATCGATCGTGCGAATGCGCAGGCATTTATCCAGGTGCTGCCCCAGCTCGTCAAATCTTTCCATGTCCATCAGCAGCGCTGCCACATGGAAATAGGAATGCGGGTACATGGGGTCGCACCGCATGGCAGTGAGAAAATGGTTCTCCGCCTTGACATAATCGTCGAATTGCGTTTTATACAGCCATCCCATGGAATTATGAGCGGGCGCACTGTCCGGCTCTTCATACAGGATGCTTTCATATTTCTTGAATGCTTCAGCGTAGTTATTATTCTTGATATCCGCTTCGGCTTCCAGGTACAGTTCTTCAGAATTTGCGTTCATTTGGTATAAATTTATCATTACCACCCCAGTATCCACGCAAACATCAGCGGGGCAACAATGGTGGCGTCACTTTCAACAATGAATTTCGGCGTGTTGATATCCAGCTTACCCCAGGTGATCTTTTCATTCGGCACAGCGCCGGAATAGGACCCATAGGAGGTAGTTGAGTCGGATATCTGGCAGAAATAGCTCCAGAAGGGCACATCATGCCATTCCAGGTCCTGGTACATCATCGGCACCACGCAGATAGGAAAATCGCCGGCAATGCCTCCGCCTATCTGGAAGAACCCTACTCCCTTGCCTTCCGAATTATTACGGTACCAGTCCGCCAGCCACACCATATATTCAATACCGCTGCGCACGGTGGTAGCTTTCAGCTCCCCTTTGATCACATAGCTGGCAAAAATATTACCTGTGGTGCTGTCTTCCCAGCCGGGAACCACAATGGGGATATTCTTCTTCGCTGCAGCTATGATCCAGCTGTCCTTGGGGTCGATCTCATAATACTGCTCCAGATCCCCGCTGAGTACCACCTTATAAAGGAACTCATGGGGAAAATAGCGCTCGCCTCTGGCTTCAGCATCTTTCCACACTTTTACCAGGTGCTTCTGCAGGCGGCGGAAAGCCTCCTCTTCGGGTATACAGGTATCTGTAACACGGTTGTAATGGTTTTCCAGCAAGTTCCATTCCTCCTGTGGGGTGAGATCACGATAATTGGGTACCCGTTTATAATGGCTGTGCGCTACCAGGTTCATGACGTCCTCTTCCAGGTTTGCCCCTGTGCAGCTGATTATCTGCACTTTATCCTGACGGATCATCTCGGCCAGGGAAATACCCAGCTCTGCCGTGCTCATGGCGCCAGCCAGGGTAACCATCATCTTACCCCCCTCCTGCAAATGCGTTTCATACCCTTTGGCGGCATCCACCAGCGCAGCTGCGTTGAAATGCCGGTAATGATGCTGAATGAATTGCGAGATAGGACCTTTGTTCATGATTTTCAACAAATTTTTGGTGATCAATACCGGGAACGCTCCCGTACGGTTAAGGCGGCAAAACTAACGTTTTTTTGCCGCTCCGCGCCCTACCCCGGAACATCAGTTCACTTTATACAAGGTGGCCAGGTCCTTTAATTCAATGACATTGCCGGTATTCGTCTTCTCGAAGATCCGGTTCTTAACAGTGGAGATGGTATTCCATTTCAGGTTCAGGGCGCTGGCGATCTCGTTGGTGCCGGTGCCTTTCAGCATATAGTGCAGTATTTCCAGCTCCCGGGGGGTGAAGTCGGAGAAAGGATTATTCAATCCCAATGGCTCGCCATGATCCGGGGCAGGGGGATCATTTTGAAGAAATCGGCGCAATAGTTTAATCGTCTCATCCTCATGGATCGTTTTGCTTACATAGTGATAGATGCCGTATTGCCGCAATGCCTTTGCATAAATGCCGGCAGGCTGCATGGAAAATATCATGATCCGCAGTTCCGGGTACAGCTTTTGAATGGCAGGCAAAACTTCCAGGCTGCTGCCATCGGAAAGGATGATATCCAGCACCAGGTGAGAATACGTTTTTTTGGACAGCTCTTTCATCAGCTCGCCGCAATTGGATACTTCCCCCATATCCGGATAGCCGAAATATAATTCAAACAGCAGCTTCAACCCTCTCCGGGTAATGCTATGATCGTCTGCCAGTAATATATTCGGCTTTACCATATTCAATTCAGATAAATGTGCGGATACCGGGTCGTCTCCCGGGTGCTCCAATCTATATTTCCTTTCATCAGGTACTCAAGGGCATGGACATATTTGTGCAGCATAAAGTTAGTGTCTTTATCAAATATATACGCCTTCCCGGACAGATCCACAAATTCATGCACCGTATTATCATGCACCCGTGCCGCCTCGCTGATGGCCTTCTCCATGGTAAGCGCGTGCTTTCTTTTTAGAATGGTCACCAGGTTGAATTCGGCGCCGTTCGACTGCGCTACTTCCTTACTGAGCGAAAAAAGGTCATTGGCAAAACAAATGGCGTTGCGGCAGATCTCCGTCAGCCTGGTAACAAGGGGCATCCTGTATATTTCTTCACTCAGGCTGATCCTCCCCGTCACTTCCAGTGAATCCGTCGCCAGGTTGGCCGCCCCGAGGTATTGCCGGATACCGATGTATTCGTTCAGGTCAGGCGTCCTGCCGTCCATAATATGCCTGAATTGCCACATTCCTCCCGCAAACATATCCTTTATCCCCTGGATGAACTTACCCTGCCAGGCCCTTCCGGACCGCAGGAGCATCCGCCGCCAGAAATCGCTCAACGCCGTAAGGATGGGACCATCCTTTTCCAGCGAACAGATCTTATTGGTTTGCAGCACTTCCAAAAAATCGCCTTCAAACTGCAGGAACGCTCCCTGGTCTTTTATGATATCCTGTTCATCCAGCTGATCGTCCACGATGAATAATAAAGTATTCAGATCGCACCAGGCACAAAGGTCGACAAACTCCCCATACGGATAGCTCCGGGCGATCATGGAAGCAAATCGCTGCTGTTTATACTGCGTCAGCATTTCATAAGAGCTGATCAGCTTAAAATCCAGGAGCCATTGCTGCGTATGGGCTTCAATTTCATTGACGGCGGGATGGATAGTCGACGAGAATGGGCAATACAGCCCCGGAATTGTGTAGAGGTGCATAGTGATAAGGTTTTATTTGTGTTCGAATTTAACACTTAAACAATTACTTACACCGCTGGTATACGTTTCCGTATAGCACAATCTAAGAATTAACAAATAGCTTATCGAGGCGGGGCAGCGCCCTTTCCACCGGCGCTGCCAGCGGTATAAAGACAGTAATGCTGGTCCCTACTCCTTTTCTGCTGCTGACAGTGATCTTACCCTTCAGCGTCTCCACCAATTGCCGCGTGATATGCAGTCCAAGCCCTACTCCCTCCCTGTTCTGATCAGTGCTCTTTTCCGTCACAAAAGGCTGTTCGAACAGCCGGTCCAGCTTCTCACTGTTCATGCCCTCACCCGCATCTTCCACATTGATCTTCCAGTAGCTGTTCTCCTTTTCGATCCGGACAAAGACTTCGCTCTCCTTCCGGGTGAACTTGATCGCATTGCTGATGATATTGGTAGCGATCTGCGTAATTTTCAAACGGTCGCAGTCCACAAACTCAGGGATATCTTCCGACACATGCAGGTTGATATGCACTTTCTTTTCCGACGCAGAATACTGCCCGATATCCACCAGGTTGCGTATCAGCAGCCGGACATTTATCGGCTCGGGGTACACCTGGTCATGGATCCCGGATGAATACTTGGAGTATTCCAGGATATTGTTCAACACCATCTTCAGGTTCTCACAGGCCGACCGCAGGTTGTATATCAGCTTTTTCCAGTCCTGCAGCTTTTCCACGCTCTCCATCTCGCTGAGAATCTGGATGATGACAAAGACCCCAAAAAACGACCCCCGGACCTCGTGATAGGCATTGCTGATAAAGATCGTTTTCATCCTGTTCTCCTTTTCCTCCTTTTCCAGGTTGATCTCGATCTGGCCTGAATAGTCTTTCAGCCTGTTCAAAAGCCTGTTATTGTTCCTGGCATACAGATAAAAAATAAGGATCACCAGGAAGATGATCACCCCGTAAGAGCCCCACCGCATAACATCCCCCAGTGACTCGCTGACAACGATCGGTTTGACGAACTCATACTTGAAGTTCATCTCCAGCAACACCAATACCATGATCGTCACCGTAATGCAAAAAACGCGCATGACTACCTTTTCAAAAATGAAGAGCACGCTGCCTATTAAGAAGACGATCATCAGCTGCGACTCTACCGCCTTGCCTATCAAGCTGCTGAAATAAAAAGTGGCGGCATTGAGGATCAGATAGAACCCAATATTGGCGGCATCGTACCACCTGCGGTAATTCATCCACACCAGGGAGAGTACCAGCGCAGCTTCAAAATAGCTTCCCAATAGTATGGAAAGCTTCCCGCCGCTGAAAATGAAAAAGAGAAGACCAACAGAGAGGTTGATCAGGGCGATCCAAAGACTCATGAGATTTACACCAATACAGATACCGCGCTTGGAATCGTGATCTGCCAGTCCTTCAGATCCCGCAAAGACAAGGAAGTTCCAGAGTTTTTTTAACTTGTTCATAGATTGGGCTTAAAGAGTAGACGGAGGGAGAGGATAGTAGCGGTCAGGTGATAATGTGAAAATAACACTTATTTCTTATAATATGCCATCCGCATGGCAACGGGGAAGTGAATTTTTGATATAATACTATCTCTATACAAACGGCTAAGAAGATGCCCTGAAGGCTTTTACTTTTTTTCGTTCTATTGAAATTAAACATTATACCTAGACATAATTCTACGGCAGAATCTACAGGAAATTATATTTTACAGGTCTAAAGAATAAGGTTTAGGGTAATGGGCCCTTGAATGTAGTAGCCAAATCCCCCTGGTATGTGGGGGATGAGAAGCCTTAGCCAACATTAGCATGTTGAGTTAAAAATAGCATTACAAACCGCCTTATTCTTAGGGCGGTTTATTTTGTCTTCAGCAGTCTCTTCATCCCAATACACAACTTTCCATACGCTTAACACACCGGAGGCCGTTGAGCCTTTTTCCCTGACAGGAGCACCGCCTCCCGCAACATGTTCTTCAATGCTTCCAGGCTCTGCGCCTTTGGATAATGATAAACGTCGGAATAAGCCAGTAATGAGGCATCCGGCTGCTGGTCGGAATAAACGATCACCGGGATGCTTTTAAACCGCTCGTCGTTCCTTATCATTTCCAGGAACTCCCTGCCATTCATGACAGGCATCTTCATGTCCAGGAAAACAATATCCGGAACGGCGATCTCCTGGCTTTCCAGCTTATCCCATGCATCCCGGCCATGTAAAGCGTAATAGCAAAGTATATCCGGGTCAACATTTTCCAATGTCTCCCTGAATAAATGTGCATCCTCATAGTCATCATCGACAAGTAGAAATTTTCGTTTCATGACATTCTTTTAGGTCGTTTTGGTTGGAAGAGTGGTACCTATAAAGGTACGACATCAGGCTGAAAGATCAGCAGGCCCCATCCCCGCGCCGGCGGGCGGTCTATTACACCAAAAAGCCGACATATTGTCGGCTGCCTGACGGCCCATTATCAGATCCTGTTGTGCGCCGGAACTACATTTCAGACTGTTCTGGCGCACAACCAAAAAGCCGGACAGAAATTTCTGCCCGGCTTTTGGCCAACTAAAAATCAAACGATAAAGCTCGTGTTCGTATATATGTAGGTTAATTATTGTTCCGCAGTCTTCCTCGACTTGGAATATACCTCCCAGCTATCGATCCCGTTGCTGCGCAATACGATCTTCTTGTCCGCATTCTCCAGCGTCACATAGTAGGTCGTCTGATCGCCTGTCGCCATTTCAAAAAGATCCGGGATCCAAAAGCCGGTATAATCCCTTTTCAATGACGTGAGCAGGCTGATAGGCAGCTGATCAGGTACGATGTTGCGGACAACGGCCGTCATCTGACCATCATTGTTATAGTACGCATAGAGCACCTGGTCGTTCATGGTGAACTCTACTTTTACATAGCCTGTTTTCTGCTCCCACTTGATATTTTTGGCATTGACGAAATCCTTGTGGAAAGATCTTACTGCCAGCTGGTTTACTTCTGTTTCATCATTCGCAGCGGCGAATGCGCTAAGCCCCATCATAAGCACGGTAGCGATGGATAAAATAATCTTGTTCATTTTTCTTCTTTTTTATAATTTTTTTAAAGTTGTTTTTGATTTTCTCTTGTATAGAACGTAGCCTGATCTGTCCTCGTCGAAGATGGTTGTTTCCCGGGGTATCCATCTTCGTCACATATATAAGACGCAGGCTTTTCTCCGATGTTGCAGCTTTCTCAAAAAAAATTATCTGCATTTTCCCGTCGTTTTAAAGAGCGATCTCAAATGTCTCACAACCTTTGACGCTGACAAAGCTAGAAAGGTTACACGCCATCTGCCATACATCTACACGAGCGGCATCTTATATGAAGGAATTGTGAACAGTCATTGGGAGAAAATTTTTATCAACCCCTGAAACCCTTTACAGTCCTGCACTAGCGCCGGTTTCTTAATAAAAATATAAAATCGCTAGCAGCTTTGTTAAACCATGCAAACGGCTGTTAGTCCTACCAAAAAGAAATTCAGTAAATTGTGTTTGTGAATTATCTGGCACATGCATACCTGTCCTTCGGCATACCCGACATAGCCGTTGGCAATCTGATCAGTGACTTTGTAAAAGGGAAAAAAAAGCTGGACTACCCAGTCGCCATAGGCCAGGGCATAACCCTCCACCGGGCGATCGACACCTTCACCGATACCCATCCCGTTACCAGTGAAGCCAAGATCTTTTTCAGGGCTGATTATGGCCTTTATGCCGGTCCGCTGATCGATGTCGCATACGATCACTTCCTGGCCAATGATCCGGCTCAATTCCCCGATGCCCCAAGCCTGGAGACCTTCACCGGCAGGACCTATGAGCAGCTCGCCGGCCGCCAGGACCTTTTTCCCGACCGCTTTGCCCGTCTTTTCCCCTATATGAGGTCCCAGAACTGGCTCTACAACTACCGGTTCCGGGAAGGCATCTACAACAGCTTCCATGGACTTGCCCGCCGCGCTACCCACATGCCTGACCCACAAAAGGCCTTTCAGATCTTCGAAACACAATACGAAGGCCTGAAAGATTGTTATAGCCGTTTTTTCCCGGCGCTTAAGAATTTTGCTTTTAGCCAGCTGACAGCTGTCTCCACTATACCATTAGGTGGGAAAAATTGAATATTTTTGCTATACATAAATCAATTGATGTCTATGAACCTTCGCAATGTCGTCCTCGCCGCCGCCTTGATAATTGGCCTTGACCACGCCGATGCACAGAACAAACCCGCCTCCCTGGACAAATCCCCCATGGATATGTGCTACTTCCCGGTGGACTATCCCGTCCTCAAGATCCAGGATAAGACACCCGGCCCCCTCATCGCCCGGGCCATTTACAGCCGCCCCCAGAAGAACGGGCGCCATCTTTTCGGCGACCTGGTCGAGTACGGCAAAGTATGGCGGCTGGGCGCCAACGAAGCCACGGAGCTGGAATTCTTTCAGGATGTTAAGATCGATAACAGGAAAGTAAAGAAAGGCCGCTATACGATCTACGCCCTCGTGGATACGGACAAATGGACCATCATCCTCAATAAGGAAACAGACACCTGGGGCGCTTTTCGCTACGATGCGTCCAAAGACGTGCTGCGCACCACCGTCGCAGTAGAAAAGCAGCCTGAAATAGCAGAAGCCTTCTCTATGGAATTTGAAAAAGCTAAAAAGGGCGCCCTGCTCATCATCAACTGGGATGATGTGCTGGTAAAACTCCCTATTAGCTGGTAATATGTGCGGTATCGCAGGTATCTTATCCCCCGACCCGGCCAACATCAGCCGACAGCGTTTGAAAAAAATGACGGACGCTATTGCCCATCGCGGACCCGATGGGGAAGGCGCCTGGATCAACCCTTCGGGTCATGCAGGCCTTGGCCATCGCAGGCTGGCGATCATCGATCTCAGCCCCGCAGCCGCACAGCCTATGCACTACCTGGACCGCTATACCATCCTGCACAACGGTGAGATCTATAACTATCTTGAACTAAGAAGCCTGCTGCAGTCCAAAGGCTATCATTTTACTTCGGCATCCGACACGGAAGTGATCCTCGCAGCTTATGATCATTATGGCCCGGAATGCCTGCAGTACTTCGACGGCATGTTTGCCTTCGCCATCTGGGACGAGCGCGAAAGAAGATTATTTGCCGCCAGGGACCGTTTTGGGGAAAAGCCCCTTTTCTATTACAAAGACGCCACCCAATTTTTGTTCGCCAGCGAGATGAAAGCCCTCTGGGCCGCCGGTGTTAAAAAGGAAAGCAACCGAAAGCTGGTATTCAACTTCATCACCATCGGCTATACCCAGAACCCCGCCAACGGTTTCGAAACATTCTACAACGGCATTTGCAAGCTGCCTGCGAGAAGTTTTCTCATATACCAGGCCGATTCCGGTCAGCTCACCACTTCCCTTTACTGGGACATCAGGATAGGCGATAGCTATTCCCCGGGGGAAGACGACGCCGTCAGACAGTTTACGGACCTGCTGTCCGCCTCCGTCCGGCGCAGGATGAGATGCGATGTGCCGTTGGGCACCAGCCTCAGCGGTGGCCTGGACAGCTCCACGGTAGTCGCCAGCCTCTTCGCACAAAAAGGACATCCCCGCCGCCTGCAGACATTCTCAGCCGTCTTTCCAGGCTATGAAAAAGACGAGTCCGGCTTTATCCGGCTTGTTTGCGACCGCTTTCCCATCGACAGCCACACGATAGAACCCTCCGCCGCAGACCTGGTAAAGGACTTTGAAAAGCTGGTGTACCATCAGGAAGAACCTTTCCTTTCCTCCAGTATCTATGCACAGTTCAAAGTATTCGGACTGGCAGGCAGCCACGGCGTAAAAGTATTGCTGGACGGACAGGGCGCCGATGAGCTCCTGGCCGGCTACCATAAATATTACCACTGGTACTGGCAGGAGCTGTACCGAAATGACAAAAAAGCTTTCGTCCTGGAACTGGAGGCCGCCAGGGAATCAGGGATAGACGACCGCTGGACCTGGCGCAACAGGCTGGCTGCCAACATGCCCGTCTATGCCGGCATCTTCCTGAAGAAAAAAAGGACAGCCGTACAACGTAGCAGCAAGGCCCTTTCCCGGGATTTCGTCGGCCAGTTCGGGGTCTCTTATTATGACATCCCGCATTTCGACCGCCTCAACGGAGTCCTGTATTACAACACTTTTATGAATGGAATGGAAGAACTCCTGCGTTATGCAGACCGCAGCTCCATGGCCCATGGAGTAGAAGTGCGCCTGCCTTTCCTGGACCATGAGCTGGTAGAGTTCCTCTTCTCTTTGCCTTCCCATTTTAAGATCAGGGAAGGCTGGACAAAATGGCTGTTGCGAACGAGCATGGAGGACCATCTGCCAAAAGAGATCGTCTGGAGGAAAGATAAGACAGGCTACGAACCCCCTCAACGCTCCTGGATGCAAAACCCCGCCCTGCAGGAATATATTCACGAGGCCCGGCGACAGCTGGTAAAGGCGCAGATCCTGGCGCCGGCTGTACTGCATAAAAAAATTCAGCCGCAAGATGCTCATGCGGCTGAAAACAACGACTGGCGATACCTGGTCACGGCAGCGTGCCTGACTAGTTAGCTTTTTTATATTTCTCTACGACCTGCATATTACCGTCCGCATTCGATTTAACAGTGATCCAGTTCTCATCATCCTCCAGCTTGATATAATATTCTACCGATGCATCCGACGTCATCTCCGTTACGCCAAATACTTTTTTATCGGCGTATTTCTTTTGCAAACGGCAAAGGATGTTGATGGGAAGATTCTTCTCCTTGTAGTAACGAAGGCTGCTGATAAAGTTCCCATCCTTGTCATAGTCGATCTTGGTAAGGACCCCGTTCTCCGAAAAGTTGACGGTATACCGGTCAGCCTGCTCCAGCCATTTCACCTGCTGTGCATCAGGAAAAGTTTTCTTGAAAGAATTAAGCATTTTTTCGCTGATAGTAAACCCATCAGTAGCAAAGGCTCCAGCCGTCAGCGTCATAAAACAGACGAGGGTGAAGAGCGTTTTTTGGATCAATGTACGGGGTGTCATAATTTGTTATTTTAAAAAGTTTTTATTGAATAAGTCAATTAATAACGTAAAACTATTCTTCCTATGCACGCAAGTCAAGCAGAACTTTACGTTCGGTATGTTGTTTTTACCGATCGTTTTACGCTGAAGCCTGCTTTAGGTTACTCAACACCGTAAAAAAAGAATTAAAACCCCCAAAAGGTCGGACGAAGCCGCATAAAGTCATGTTGCTCGCGCGGGGTTAAGCTTTTGTTAAACCGGATTAGTGGTTTTCGGTATCTTTACAAATTCAAGAAATCACACCACACCAATGAAGCTTTCAACCAAACTCATCCACGCAGGCATGGAGCCTGATCCTTCCACTGGCGCCATCATGACCCCTATCTACCAGACCTCTACTTATGTACAGGCCGCTCCGGGAAAACACAAGGGTTATGAATATGCCCGATCACAGAACCCCACCCGCCAGGCGCTGGAAACCGCCATGGCCCAGATAGAGAATGGAAAACATGGGCTTTGCTTCAGCAGTGGCGTAGCCGCTACGGATGCCGTGTTGCGATTGCTGCTGCCGGGAGATGAGGTCATCGCAGCGAATGATATGTACGGCGGCACCTATCGCCTGTTCACAAAAATATTCGAGCCCGCCGGGATCAAATTCCACTTCGTCAATATGCAGGACATGGCGAATATCAAACAGTATATCACTCCAAAGACCCGGCTCATCTGGGCCGAAACACCGACGAATCCCCTGATGAATATCGTCGACATCGCCGCCGTGGCCGCTGTCGCCAAACAACACGCCATCCTGCTTTGCGTGGACAATACCTTTGCTTCGCCTTACCTACAGAACCCCTTGGACCTGGGAGCAGACCTGGTATTGCATTCCGCCACCAAATACCTGGGCGGACACAGCGATGTCATCCACGGCAGCCTGGTAATGAATGACACAAGCCTCCGTGATAAATTATATTTCATCCAGAAAAGCTGCGGGGCCGTCCCCGGACCACAGGATTGCTTCCTGGTATTGCGCGGCCTGAAGACCCTGCACGTACGCATGGACCGGCATTGTTATAATGGTGAAAAGATCGCTCATTACCTCCGCAGCCACCCTAAGGTGGGACAGGTATATTGGTGCGGCTTCGAAGACCACCCCGCCTATGACATCGCCAGGCGCCAGATGCGGGGCTTCGGCGGCATGATGAGCTTTACCCTGAAAGATGACAGCCTGGAGACAGCTACCCGCGTACTTTCTTCTACCCATCTCTTTGCACTTGCCGAAAGCCTGGGTGGGGTGGAATCCCTGATCAATCACCCCGCCAGCATGACCCATGCTTCCATCCCGCGTGAAGAAAGGATAAAGAATGGGCTCAGCGATTCCCTCATACGCCTCAGCGTGGGCATCGAAGACGCGGATGATCTGATAGAAGATCTCCGCAAAGCCATCGGGTAACGATACAACCAAATGACGACAACACGCCAAGATCTTCGCGCATTCCTGGATAGAAAGGTGGATGAATACAATCGTCCATCTTTCATTGCCAGCGACCCTGTCAGCATCCCACATACATTCACCAAGCAGCCGGACATCGAGATCGCCGGCTTCTTCGCAGCCATCTTCTCCTGGGGCAACCGCACAACCATCATCAACAAGTCCCAAGAGCTGATGCACCTGATGGATAATGCCCCCCATCAATTCATTTTACAGCACGAAGAAAAAGATCTGACAAAGCTGTTAAACTTCCGGCACCGCACTTTTAACGCCACCGACCTGCTGTATTTCATCGAATTCTTCCGGCATCATTATGCCCGCTACGATTCCCTGGAAGACGCTTTCCTCCATACGCCCGACCACCTCTCCGGCTTCTATCATTACTTTTTTTCCCTGGACTCAAAACCACCTCGCACCTACAAGCACATCGCCACACCCGAGAAGCATTCCAGCTGCAAACGCCTGAATATGTTCCTCCGCTGGATGGTGCGCAATGACGACAGGGGAGTGGACTTCGGCATCTGGAAAAGGATCTCCCCCAGCCAGCTCATCTGCCCCCTGGATGTCCATGTTGCCAGGGTCGCCCGCCGCTTTGGTTTGATGACCAGGACACAAACGGACTGGCAGGCAGCCTTGGAGCTTACCGCTTATTTAATAACTTTGGACGCGGACGATCCTGTGAAATATGATTTTGCCTTGTTCGGACTGGGCGTAATGGAAAAATTCTAACTCTTGACTATGAAACAAGCCTGCTTTACTGTATGGGCCCTCCTGCTCCTTTCTCAAGGGTCCCGGGCCCAAATGACAAACCAACAACAAAAAAACCTCATTGCTTTCACGCGCCTCTATGGCTACACCCGTTATTTCCACCCCTCCGATGAAGCGGCGGAACTGGACTGGGACAAGTTCGCCATCTATGGCGCCGGGAAGATAATGACTGCAAAAGACGACAAGGCCCTGATCAGCGGCTTACAGGAATTGTTCCATCCCTTTGCTCCGACCATCGCTATATACAAGGAAGGAGAGAAAGATGCTTCTTCCGCCGCCGCCATCACACCTCCGGACACAAATAACTATAAACCCGTCGCCTGGCAGCATTTTGGCGTGGGGCTCAGCAGCAACAGCCTGTATAGGAGCATCCGGATAGGCCGGCCCGCACCGGACTTAACAGTAGCACAGGCCTTCGCTCCCGTTTCTCAGGTCTTCCCGGCAGCCCCTGTCAAAGGAAAGGAATTTCGGCTCAGCGGATGGATGAAAGTAGATTCCACCTGGGGCGGCGCAGGCCATTTCTGGATAAGGATCTCAAAAAAGGGACAGGTCGTTTTCTTTTACAACATGGACGATCGCCCCGTCACTTCCAATACCTGGAAAGAGTACAGCTTCACAGGCCGGGCAGATAAAGAGGCCGATACGGTGGTAATGGGTGCCTTCCTCAGCGGGAAAGGCTCGCTGCTGATAGACCATGTACGACTCTCCGTAAAAGAAGCGGGAGAATGGAAAGATGTCCATCTGGAGAATAGCAGTTTCGAAAATGACAGCAGCCCGGCAGCCAAAGGGTGGCGCTATAACCAAGATCTGGCGGGCTATCGATTTGCAACACAATCTACGGATGCACAGGATGGCGCCAAAGCCTTTTCCATTGCCAGTGTGAAAGATGCCGGCTTCGGGAACAGGCCTGCTGCCCCGCCTTTATTCGACCACTATCCCAGGCCGGGTGAATCGATACAGACCACCCTGGTGCCCGGCATCGCCTGTACTGTTCCGCTTGCGCTATACGGCAATAAGGAGCATACCTGGCCAATAGCCGGGGCCGGCGCGCTTACCGGGCTTCAAAAAGCCATCCAGGCCGCAGCTCCCCCCACGATCACCGGCGACGGGCTCGCTGTTCGGCTGGGCGACATCGTTATTTGCTGGAATATCTTCCGCCATTTTTTCGCTTACTGGGAAGACGCCTCCGCCACACCAGCGCAATTGCTGGAGAAAGCCCTGGCAAAAGCTGCAACGGACAGGACCGCATACGACTTTTTAAGAACGCTGCAGTTAATGACCGCCCCGCTCAATGATGGGCACATCTATGTCAGCTTTCAGCGGGACACTGTCCGCAGGGCATTCGCCCCTATTACTTTCGTGGTAGCCGAAGACAAGCTGGTGATCGAACAGGTGCTGGACAGCAATCTTCGCTCATCCATTTCCCCGGGGGATGTGGTAACCACCTTCAATGGCCAGCCAACCGCCACTTACATGAAGACCCTTGACCAGACCTTTTCCGGCTCTCCGCAGCTGCGGACATTCCGTATTACAGCCGAGCTCCCCATCGCCCCCCGTGACAGCAGCCTCGCCCTTGCGATCCAACGGCCGGATGGCATCCATACGGTCAATGTGCGCACGTCCAACAGCTGGCAGACCTGGAATGGCTCCCAGGATAAGAGACACCCCTCCGGATGGCTCCAGCCCGGCATCTTTTATATCGACATAGGGAAAGCGCCGATGGATTCCATCAACGCCTGGATGCCGCAGCTAACGCAGGCCAAAAGCATTATATGCGACCTCCGTGGTTATCCCAATGGCAACCACGAGCTGATCAATCACCTGATGGATACGGCCGAGGACACGAAATGGATGTTTGTGCCGGAGATCACTTATCCCGATTACCAGCAAGTCTCCTACAAAGGCGCAGGCTGGCAAATGACACCGAAAGCACCGCACCTGGATGCAAAGATCTTTTTCCTGACGGACGGCGGCGCCATCAGCTATGCGGAAAGCTATATGGGTTTTATCAAAGACTTTCACCTTGCCACTATCGTTGGACAGCCCACCGCCGGCACCAATGGCGATGTCAATCCTTTTGTATTGCCCGGCGGCTATCGCATCTCCTGGACGGGAATGCTGGTGAAAGACCATAATGGCGGCAAACATCACCTGAAAGGCATCACACCCGACGTACCGGTGCAACGCACCATCCGGGGCATCCGGGAAGGCAGGGATGAATTTCTTGAAAAGGCGATCGGGCTGGCCCGTAAATAACCATTTCACCATACTCGCCCGTTGTCTACATTTGCAGTATGACGCAATCACAGGAAGTGATATTAGAGCTCAATCGCACACAGGACTGGCAGCTGGCAGAGCAGCTGACGCTGGAAGAAGTTGCGCGCATACTGGCGGAAAAGCTCAATACGCTGATCCGTGACGACTTCAGCGTGCTGGTGCAGCTGCTGTACCGCATCGACATCGAAGAGCCAAGGCTTCGCTATTTACTGCAGCATCACAAAGGGGAAGACGCCGGGATGATCATCGCCGGACTGATCATACAAAGGATGGAACAAAAGATCATCACCCGAAGGCAATTCAGCGAAAAGAACAATAACATTCCGGAAGAAGACAGATGGTGACCTAGAACATCAGCTCTTTTACTTTCTCTTTATCCTCTTTCTCTTTCTTCAGATCGAACATAGTGCCGAAGACCCGGTCCCAGATCGTGCTGCTTACGCCAAAACCCTTGTGATCATCCTTGTAATGATGCAAGTGGTGATTGCGCCACAGCGGCTTCATCCACCTGAATGGAGGGTTCCAGGCATGGATCGCATAGTGCATGCTGCCATAGAGGAGATACCCGAGAATGAACCCGGGCCAGAACATGAATACATTGCTGCCCATGATCAGGTACTGGAGGCCGAATATGGCCGAGGCAATGATCAGACTGGGCACAGGCGGCATGAACAGCCGCTCTTTGTCCCGGGGAAAATGATGGTGATTACCATGCAGCACATAGATGAACTTCTGCGCACGCTCACTTTCCGCCACCGCATGAAAAGCCCAGCGATGCATCAGGTATTCGAAGAAGGTCCAGAAAAACATCCCACCCAAAAAGATCAGGGCGATCCTCGGCAACGAATTATTCAAAACGTCCCAGCTGTAATAAAGGAAATAGCTGATAACTGGAACGTACATTCCCCAGATCACCAATGGATGCGTCTTGGTAAGCATTTCCAGATATTGATTCCTGAACAACTGAGCCTGTCCTTTATTGTGGATCTTTTCGAATTTCATGGTTCCCCTTTTATAAAGCGTAAAGGTACGAAGAACCATTCAATCAACGATCCGGGCCATAAGACAGCCTGAATCGGTCCAGGTCAGGTTTAAGCCTCCTTTTCCGCCCCAGTTCATACTTGTAAATGATTCCCCCTACCTCCTTGAAAAAAGGGTAGCCCGTCTCATCATATTCGTATTTATCATCATTCAAAACGCCGTCCCGGTTGACATAGATCACGCCACTGAGCATGAACTCCACTTTGTTCTTAAAATCAACGATATAGGCCACATCCGTCAGGAAGCCGTAGGACCAGCCAGGCTTGTTGAAGACCCTGATATAGGAAGGAATGGGCGTCCTGCCCGCCTTGAAAAAAAAGAACTTGGTGAAGCTGTCGAAGTATTCCGCCGTGTCATAACGGGGATGCCGCTCCTCCGAAGGATATTGCGACATATAGCGATACAGGAAAGAATAGTCCGCTGCGGTCAGGTGAAAACGTTTCACGGGCGGCACAGACTCCGGAAACAATACAGACTGTAAGAGGCTTTGCTCGTCTTCCAGGGGTATATTATTGTGCCGGGTGAAATCCATGGGTGTATTGATCAACGAATCATTGCGGTCCAGGTGAGCATGGCCGATGAAGACCTGCCGGCTGAGATCGAACCTTGCTTTACTTTCAGCCGGCGGCTGCTCATAGACGACACTGTCATGCCGCATAAACCGCACCGGATTGGTATGCCGGTTCTCCTCCTCCGTCATGGGTACGAATCGTCGGGTGATCCGTATACGGGGATACCCCATTTGCCATAGCCGCTCATTCAGATATTGCTGACCTAAGAATTCATACAGCCGGTTGTATGCATCATTGTCGCTGACAAGAAAGATCTTTTTGATATACTGAGCCAGGGATGGCCTGCCGTCAGCAGCGCTGCTATCGGTAGTTACAGGATGCTGACCGCTGAAAGCGCTGTCCGTCAGCATGGGACTATACTTGTCGATGCCATAGCCGCTAAGACTGTTCATTTTTTCAAGGGCAAGGAAAGCAAGCGGCATTTTCACCGTGCTGGCCGGGTTAAAATATTCCAATGGGTCAGCCCGGTAGTAATAGTTATGAAAATGAGGCCGGTTGTGGCGATCACGGTCTATCTGAGTGTAGATAAGCTGGTATCGAAAAGAATCGGGGTGCGCCAATATCGTCTGCAGCTGCGGAGAGGCCTGGCCACGCAGCAGGTCCTCCAGGAAATGATCCGAACGAGTCTCCGGTTCAGTCCAATTGCGCGCATTTAGCTGCGCCCGGGCTGTACCAAATATCATAAAACCAATGACGAATAGCCTTATTCCTTTCATAATCTTCTAAATCTAGGATTTTTTGATTATTCCATTACCTTTGACCTCCCTGAAAAAATTACACAAATGAGGATCGTAAGCTATCTGAAAGAAGAACATGAGCAACTGGCCGTGCTGGTGGAAGGATTGTTATATGATATGGAGCTGATCCATCCCGACATCCCCAACACGATGGGCATGTTCCTCAACTACTGGGAGGAGCTGTATCCCCTGGTGCAGGCAGGCGAGCTGGCGATACAGGATGGCCACATCGGTAATAAAAAAGCCGTCCCCGCAGACAGCGTCCGGGCTGCTGGCCCCGTACCTTTTCCTCCCTCCTGCCGGGATGGATATGCATTCCGCCAGCATGTAGCCGCCGCCAGACGCAACCGGAATGCGCCCATGATCCCTGAATTCGATCAATACCCGATCTTCTATTTCACCAATCATCATAGTATCCAGGGACCCGGCGACATCCGCTGTATGCCCGATCATTTTGAAAAGCTGGATTTCGAGCTGGAAGTGGCCATCGTCATCGCCCGTCACGGAAGGAATATCCCCGCAGAAGAGGCGGATGAATACATCGGAGGACTGATGATCATGAACGATATAAGCGCCCGGCGACTACAGATGGAAGAAATGTTGTTGAACCTGGGACCCGCAAAAGGCAAGGATTTCTCCACTGTCATCGGACCATGGATGGTAACCCTGGATGAGCTGCAGCCTTTCGAAGTACCATGTAAGGAAGGACACACGGGCAAAAGCTGGAACCTGCGCATGCAATGCCGGGTCAATGATCAACAGGTCAGCGACGGAAATGTAGCCGACATGGATTGGACCTTTGCCGAGATCATTGAACGGGCTTCCTATGGCGTGGACCTTTATCCCGGGGACGTCATCGGCAGCGGTACGGTCGGCACAGGCTGCTTCCTGGAGCTCAACGGCACCGGCAAGCTGAACGATCCCAACTATACAGAGCAATGGCTGCAGGAAGGTGATAAAATAGAGCTGGAGGTGGAAGGGCTCGGTATCCTCGCCAACACCATCATACGCGAAGACAGCACCTTCTCTCTTTTGGCAAAAAAGAAAAATCTATGACCCTCGACCTTGCTTCGCTTAGCCCCGTCCTGCGCCAAAATTTTCTGCAATATGCCGTGGCGCCCCGTCCCGTCTGCTTTGCCAGCACCATCGACACCGCCGGACAGGTGAACCTGAGTCCTTTCAGCTTTTTCAATATGTTCTCTTCCACTCCTCCCATCCTGATCTTTTCTCCCTCCCGCAGGGTGAGGGACAATACCACCAAGCATACCCTCCACAATGTGCTGGATGTCCCGGAAGTAGTGATCAACATAGTGGATTATGATATGGTACAGCAGACCAGCCTTGCCAGCTGCGAATACCCCAAAGGGACCAACGAATTCCTTAAGGCCGGACTTACAGAAGTGCCCGCCACGCGTGTACGGCCACCCATGGTGAAGGAAAGCAAGATAAAGATCGAATGCAAGGTCATCGAGGTAAAGCCCCTGGGCCAGGAGGGCGGCGCCGGCAACCTCGTCATCTGTGAAGCCCTGTGCATGCACATCGATGACGCAATACTGGATGATGAAAAAAAGATGATCGACCAGCGTCGTATCCATCATATAGCCCGCCTGGGAGGCGACTGGTACTGCAAAGTGGACGTAAACAATCTTTTCCAGGTGGAGAAGCCCAACACGCAGCTGGGCATCGGCATCGACACCTTGCCGGCGCCGCTGCGCAATAGTACCATTCTCACGGGCAATGACCTGGGACAGCTGGCCAACGTGCACGAATTGCCCACCATCGACCCTGCCTTTCATGACGACACCCTGAAAAATATATTCCAGTATTATTCCGTCAGCCCGGACGAAATGGAAAAAGAGCTGCATGCCTATGCCAAAAAGCTGCTCAGCGAGGGTAAGGTCAACGAAGCCTGGCAGGTGCTGCTGGCCCTGAGCTGACCAGGCTTCATTTCCCCCTGGCTGCGTCCTTTACCTGCATGCTTGTCATCTTTTCCCTTTTACCCACTTCATCCCAACCTTCCCTCCCCGTTCCGCTGCTTTTTCCATTGCATTCCTCTTTGACCCTTTTTCCACCGGCCGCTTCAAGCCTTTTTTATACCTTTGCCGCCATTTCTATTTCATATTCGGACTATGAGCATATCAAATTTGTCAGAGCAGGAGATCATCCGCCGGGAAAAGCTGGAAGAGCTGAACAAGCTGGGCATTGACGCTTACCCCGCCCCATTGTACCCCGTGAATTCCAATGCTGCCTACATCAAGGCCCATTACATGGGAGAATCCAATGCCGCCGAATTGTCTGCCGGAGCCGGGCCACAGACAAAAATACCCGCCTCCGGACAGACCGCTAATGATGGGTCTTCGGCCAAAACACCTGTGGTGTCTTTTACCGATGTATGCGTCGCCGGCCGCCTCATGAGCCGCCGTGACATGGGTAAAGCCTCCTTTGCCAGCCTGCAGGACAGCACAGGCCGTATCCAGATCTATATCAAACGGGACGAGATCTGCCCCGGAGAAGACAAGTCCCTATATGACAAGGTATGGAAGCACCTGCTCGACCTGGGCGACATCGTAGGGATAAAAGGCTATGTCTTTACGACCAAAACAGGCGAGATCTCCATCCATGCCAGGGAGTTCACCATCCTGACAAAGTCGCTGAAGCCTCTGCCCGTTGTCCGGGAAAAAGAAGGCGAAACCTTCGACGCCGTCACCGATCCCGAGTTCCGTTACCGCCAGCGCTATGCCGACCTTGTCGTCAACCCGCAGGTAAAAGAAACATTTATTAAAAGGAGCAAAATGATCAATGCTATCCGGGACTTCCTCAATGACAGGGGAGCCCTGGAAGTGGATACCCCCGTATTACAAAGCATTCCCGGCGGCGCCGCTGCCCGGCCTTTCATTACGCACCACAACGCACTGGATATTCCGTTCTACCTGCGCATCGCAAATGAGCTCTACCTCAAAAGGCTTATCGTAGGAGGCTTCGACTGGGTATATGAGTTCAGCCGCAACTTCAGGAATGAAGGAATGGACCGCACACACAACCCTGAATTCACCGTCCTCGAGTTCTATACGGCTTATAAGGACTACCTGTGGATGATGGAGACGACGGAACAATTACTGGAGACAGCAGCCCTGGCCACCAATGGCAGCAGCGTATCGACGATCGACGGCAAAGACATCGACTTCAAAGCCCCTTACCGCAGGATCAGCATGTACGATGCCATCAAGGAATACACGGGCATAGATATCAGTGGTATGAATGAAGATCAGCTGAGGGATGTCTGCCATCAGCTGCATATTCCTGTGGATAAGACCATGGGCAAAGGCAAACTGATCGACGAGCTGTTCAGCGAAAAATGCGAACATCACTTCATTCAACCCACCTTCATCACCGATTACCCGGTGGAAATGAGCCCGCTTACAAAGAAGCACCGCAGCCGCCCCGGCCTGGTCGAGCGCTTCGAGCTCATCGTCAATGGAAAGGAGATCGCCAATGCCTATAGCGAGCTCAACGATCCCATCGATCAACGGGAACGTTTCGAATCTCAGCTCCAGCTGATGGAGCGCGGCGATGACGAAGCCATGTTCATCGACTATGACTTCCTTCGCGCCCTGGAATACGGCATGCCGCCGACAGCAGGCATAGGCTTCGGTATCGACCGGCTGGCAATGCTATTGACGGGTCAGACCAGCATCCAGGACGTATTGCTGTTCCCTCAGATGCGGCCTGAGAAGGTGGCCGAGCAGCCCGAGGAGCCGCATCCATGAGTTCCATTGAAATATCATTAATTCACGAATAAATGAGGCCCGAAAAAATGGCGGATCAGGATGAAGGGCCGAATTGACAGACCATCCATAATGATTTCATCGGTGTCTGTCGAACTTCGTTTCATAAGTTCCATTGAGATCATCCTTGACAATTTCCGCTACTTCATCATGATGTTTCGAGCAGAGTAATATTACACATATACCATCCTGCTAACGGATAGCCGACAAAAAGGAGATCATGCTTCAGCAAGTCGGTGTGCAAAGATTATCCGGGGCCGTTACCTAATTTTTCGTTAAATTGTAGGTATAAACGATTGCCATATGGATAATGCAACCATCTCAAAGATCGGAACCATTTTCTATGCCTTGGTTATTGGCTTTTTTGGCCTCAACCATTTTATATATGGTACAGGCATGGCAAAAATGGTACCCAGGTTCCTCCCAGGTGGAGAATTCTGGGTGTATATCACTGGCGCAGCCCTTCTCTTAGCAGCTATTTCCTTTCTCATCAACAAGTATACCCGACTGGCGGGATTGCTGCTTGCCCTTTTCCTATTGCTGATTGTACTAACGGTGCATTTGCCGGCCGTAATGAACGCTCCTGATGACAGTTCCAGGAGATTCCCATTGGTAAATCTTATCAAGGACACCGGGCTGGCAGCCGCAGCTTTATTAGTAGCCGGGCGACATTAAAGCCCCGGGCCGTTGCTAAATCCTTCGACTAAAAACAACATCTGGCCAAAGGCCCTGTTCCGCCATGGATCTACGACAGGAATCGCGGATCTACGGTCCGCTGGTCGGCCTGACGGTCTTGGCGCGTTTAGACCTTAACCTATTGTCCTTCGGACATTCGGAGTACTGTTCTCGTGCCTATCTAAAAAAACAAAGCCGGACCACGCCACCTATTGTCCAGCCATCGATCAAACCGAACCTACGGTCCACTATTCCGCCTGACTGCCCTGGCGCGTTGGGACATTAAGCTATTGTCCCAAGTAACTTCGACAGAGTTGCATTACCCATTGCACTTAAAAAACAAAACCGAACCTGTGGTTCGGCACGCAACGCTCTCCCCGGCAAATGGAGCGGACCGAAGGTCCGCTGATGGGCCTGACGGCCGGCGTTTTGTTAGACGCTAACCTATTGTCCTTCGGACTTCGTCGGAGCTGCTTCGACATGCTCCTTCTCGTCCTTAACCTTCGCTACGCTCGGTTACCCTCGCTGTGCTCGGGTTTGCAAAAAAAAATCCTCCCGCCTTTGAACGGGAGGAGGATGTTGCCTTTTACCCAGGATTAAAAATGAAAAAAATTTAATGGGTCGCGTCTTACGTCTTATAGAAATAAATCGTTCATTAACTTGTGCTCGGGATTGATCGCATACTTGGAAAAGTCCGAAATCCCGGCTTCAATTAAAACGTCCTCATCTATAAAAAAATTGCCTGTACTTTCAAAAGAAGGTTTTTGTAATATGTAGAAAGCCGCATCAGCAACAATTTCCGGTGTGCGGCTTCGCTGGATCAAAAAATCCCCTCCCAACAAATTCTTCACCGCCGCAGTAGCAATGGTCGTCTTGGGCCAGAGCGCATTGGCGCCGATCCTATATTGCTTCAGCTCCTCCGCCAGTCCCAGGATCACCATGCTCATACCATATTTGCTGATCGTATACGCCAGGTGAGGTGCAAACCATCTCGGGTCCATATTAAGCGGCGGCGACAAATTTAATATATGTGGATTATGCGCCTCCTTCAAATAGGGTATGCAAGCCTGGCACATAAAAAACGTGCCCCGGATATTAATGTTATGCATCAGGTCCCATCGTTTGCTCTCCGTCTGCTCCGTTCCGGCAATATTGACGGCACTGGCATTATTCACCAGGATATCGATCCCCCCGAAAGCATTCACAGTCTCCTGGACGATATGCTTAATGCTGTCCTCAAAGCGGATATCTCCCTGGATAGGCAGCACCTTCCCCCCTCCGGCAGCAGCGATCTCCTCCGCCGCAGTAAAGATCGTCCCTTCCAGCTTTGGATTAGGCTCGGCCGTCTTGCCCGCAATAGCGATATTGGCGCCTTCCTTGGCCAGCCGGATGGCAATGGCCTTGCCGATGCCCCGGGTCCCGCCCGTAATGAGTACTGTTTTATTCGAGTAGCTTGTCATAGAAGATATTTAGCACCGGGGATAGGTTTTCCCAAAAACTACCCATCCCCGGTACACCGCTTATGATGGGAAAGCTTCGTCGGACCTCCGAGCCCTCGGTCAGAACGTCGACCCTCGAGGGCTACGCCAGACCTACGGTCTCAACACCGTTGAGACCTTGGTCGTAACCTTCGCTTGGGCTCGGTTACCTTCGTAGGTTCCAACACTGTTGGACCCTTCTCCGGATACCTCGTTCGTACCTTTCGCTTCGCTCTGGTACGCTTGTAACCTTCGCCCTGCTCGGTTATAGCCTTTGGCCCGTTGCCCGCAACTGTATAATTACTACTGTCTTAAGAACTACAAAATAGGGTAATTTATGGTCTGTCCCAAATCTGCGGTCAGCATACCAACAACGTATATCGTAAATCTACGACAAGGGCAGTAAATACTGCATCCTTTAAATATAGCGTTTCTTCTCTTGCGGTATAGGCCGTTGGATTGTATGTTTGTATTGTTAAGTATGATTGATACGCGGGTTCAGAAAATCCAATTTATCCGAAGAAAGACCGAACTGAATGAATGAATGAAAATCCAAAGAAAAACCAAGATCCAACGTTCTAGAAAAACCAACATCCAAACATCCTGAGAAATCCAAAAGAATTCAAAATCCAGAAAAGCCCTGAGTCCTAGATCAATCAAAACTTATCCGTTTAAAAAATCCAAATCCGAACAGATCCAATCCTACGAACAAGCCGTGAATTAAAATTTGTACCTATTGATGGCCGCGAAAATGTTGGTAAGGTATCGTACAAAAATGTTGAAACGTCCTGAAGAGATTCAGGACGTTTCTTTTTCCCTGATCGCGCCTCTCATAGCCTGCCATTCTCCCTTGTAGAAGAATCGCTTTTTGACGCATAATAATGGACACCGGAAGTATCAAAACCGAACAGCACCCCGTCCAAACATAACACATATAATTGATTTTCAATTATTTACAATCCTGGCATTTTATTGGAACTACTCGCTAAAAATTGGAGTGATCAACAATTATTTCAAACTCGCCTGGCGGAGCCTGGTCCGCAACAAAAGTTTCTCCGCCATCAACATTTTCGGCCTGGCGCTTGGCATCACCACCAGCCTGCTCATCCTGCTTTGGGTCGGGGACGAACGGGCCATGGACGCCTTCCACGCCAATGGCCCACGCTTGTTCCAGGTATACGAACGCACCATCCACGACGGGAAGACGGACGCGGGATACGCTACACAGGGATTGCTAGCCGAAGAATTGAAAAGGGTTATCCCGGATGTGCAACATGCTGCGGCGTTCGATTATGCAGCCCCTCCGGGGACAGGGAATACCCTCCAGGTAGATAACAAGATCACAAAAATGACCGGTTTTTTCGCCGGCGAGGATTTCTTCCGGATGTTCAGCTTTCCGCTCTTGAGCGGCAGGGCGGAGACGGTCCTTCACTCCCCCAATGAGATCGCGATCTCGCGTTCCCTGGCAGCATATTTTTTTGGGAGCCCGGCGGCGGCCATCGGCAAAACCATCCGCTTCGAGGACAAGGAAACCCTGCAGGTCACGGCCGTATTTGAAAATATCCCCACCCACTCGTCCCTGCAGTTCGACTTCCTGCGGAGCTGGGTGGATTACGTCAAACAAAACGACTGGGTCAACAACTGGGGAAATGCGAGCCCGTCCTCCTTCCTTCAATTACGTGCCGGGGCCGATCCCGCGGGAGTCGAGGCAAAGATCAAAGATTTCCTTGCCCGGTATACACAAAAGACCAAAGGGTTCCGGATGGAATTGTCGTTGCAGCCCTATCCGGAAAAATATCTATATTCTACGTTTAAGGATGGAAGGGTCGACGGAGGCCGCATTGAATATGTCCGGTTATTCACCGGCGTTGCGATCTTTATCCTCCTGATCGCCTGCATCAACTTTATGAACCTGGCTACAGCACAATCGGCAAAACGTGCGCGGGAAGTAGGTTTGCGCAAGGTGATCGGCGCCGCCCGTTCTTCCCTCATCCTGCAGTTCATCGGAGAGGCGCTCCTGCTTACCGGTCTTTCTGTCCTCGTCGCCCTGGCCCTGGCAGGCGCTCTCTTGCCCCCGTTCAACGAACTGACTGGCAAACAACTCTCCCTGCCATTGTCCGATCCGGCTTTTGCCGGCACGCTGCTGGTGATCGGCGTCACCACTGCCCTTGTAGCCGGCAGCTATCCCGCCTTGTTCCTGTCATCGCTCCAACCCGTAAGAGTGCTGAAAGGCACCTTGAAATTCGACTGGAAGGCCACCGCCTTGCGAAAGGGCCTGGTCGTTTTTCAATTCACCCTTTCCATCGTGCTGATGATTGGAATGATGGTCGTCCGCCGGCAGGTGAATTATATCCAGACAAAGAACCTGGGTTATGACCGCGAAGGGTTGGTATATATTCCCATTGAAGGAGACCTGATAAAAAAATACGCCCTTTTCAAGGAAGAGGCGGGAAAGCTCACAGGCGTTACCGACATCTCCAAGATGCGAAACTCCCCCACCGTCATCGAGCACCATACCGGGAGCATCGGCTGGCCCGGGAAAGACCCCAATCTGCATCTATCCTTTGCCGATGGCGTCGTCGGCTACGACTTTGTAAAGACCATGAAACTGCAATTGAAAGAAGGCCGGGATTTCTCCCCGGCATTTAGCAGCGACTCCGTCGGTTTCCTGCTGAACGAATCAGCCGTCAACAGCATCGGTCTGCAGCATCCGGTCGGCGCAGCGCTGTCCTGGGGTGCCCGGCGCGGCACGGTCATCGGCGTGCTGAAGGATTTTCATTTTAATTCTTTACACCAAACCATCGATCCGCTGGTCGTCCGGCTGGACGAAAACTGGGGGTGGGGCACCATCCTCGTCCGCATCCGGGCTGGCAATACCCGGGAAGCCCTTACAGGCCTGGAAAAGTTATGCAAAACAATAAACCCAAAATTCCCCTTCACATACCAGTTCTCCGACCTGGAGTTTGACCGGCAGTATAAAAGCGAAATGGTGGTCAGCCACCTGGCCAATGGCTTTGCCTTCCTTGCCATACTCATCTCCTGTCTCGGTTTATTCGGTCTGGCAACCTTCACCGCCGCACAACGCACGAAAGAGATCGGCATCCGAAAAGTGCTGGGCGCGACAGCAGCGGCTATCGCCTTTCTCCTGTCCGGCGATTTCCTGAAGATCGTCGCCATAGCCATCGTGGTCGCGGTCCCCATCGCCTGGTTGATCATGCACCAGTGGCTGCAGCAATTTGCCTATAAGACCGGGATGGAATGGTGGATGTTTGGCGGCGCAGGCCTGGCGACCTTATTCATCGCCCTGCTGACCGTAAGCTATCAAAGCATAAAGGCAGCTTTGGTAAATCCCGTGAAGAGTTTAAAATCGGAATAACATACTTATATAAGAGATCCTCTATTAATTTTTCAATTTTTTCCGCGAGGCCTGTCCCTGAGTAACCTCGGGGACAGGCTTTGACGCGGCGCATGGGACGCAAGGGCCATTCTGATGGTTCGTAATTCCTTTCTCAACGACTATTCCGATCCTAATTCCACTCTGTTGTATTGAGCCCTGCTTATGTATATCCAGTCTGTAATGCTACTATTTATCGACATTAATGCGCATCGGCGGGCATTGCGACATTCCTCTTAAACTTCTGTAAATAGACGATCGGGATACTGAAAAGCACAAATAGCCCGATGATAAGGTAAAGATTATCGTATGTGACCAGCAGGGTCTGCTTGATGATATTGCCCTCCATGGCCTTGTGAGCCATTTGCTGGGCATCCAGGGGCGATTTGCCCTGTCCTATAAAGTTCTGGACCATGGCCCCGTTACGCTGCACATACGCTGGATTGTACGGGTTGATATTCTCCAGCAAAGCCGTACGCACCTTTCCTGATTTTGTATGGATCAGTGTCGTCAGGATGGCGATCCCGAAAGACCCTCCCAGCTGCCGCATCATATTGTTGAGGCCGGCGCCCTGTCCGATCTCAGGTCCCTTCAGCTCCTGCAGCGCCAGGGTGGTCAGGGGCACGAAGAGAATGGCCATCCCGATACCACGGATCACCAGTGGCCAGAAGAAGTCACCCGTCCCGGACTGCAAGGTCGAATTAGACAGCATCCACGTAAAGACAAAGAAAAGGAAGAAGCCGCCTGTAGCCATAAATTGACCCGGTATGCCCCGTTTCAGCATCATTCCCACAAAGGGCATCAGCAAGATGGTCGCCACCCCGCTGGGGAACATGATAACGCCTGTTTGCTGGGCGGAAAAACCCAAAAGGTTCTGGCAAAAGACAGGGAAAATAAACACGGAACCATACAGGGCGAAGCCCAGTATGAACGAAGTCAGGATACCCACCGCAAAACTTCGGTTCTTAAGGATCTTGAAATTCACGACAGGATGATCCGTGCTCAGCTCTCTCCAGACGAAGCCAATGCCTGCCAGCACCGTGGTTAGCGTAAGCGCGGAAATATACGGCGTAGCAAACCAATCCTCCGTCTCGCCTTTTTCAAGCACCACCTGTAAGCTGCCTACGCCGGCAGCCAGCAGGGCAATACCCCACCAGTCAATGGGCTTTCCTTTGGCATAGCGGGGAGACTCCCGCACAAAGGCCGACACAAAAAAGGCAGCGATAGCGCCCACGGGTATATTGACATAAAATATCCAGGGCCAGCTAAAATGGTCGGTAATATAACCACCAATGGTAGGGCCTACCGTCGGGCCTACCACGGCGCCAAGGCCAAAAAGAGCCGTCGCCATACCCAGCTCTTCACGGGGCCAGGTCTCCATCAGGATAGCCTGGGCCGTGGACAGAAGACCGCCCCCGGCCAGACCTTGCAGTATGCGGAACAACACCAGCTCGGTAAGGCTATGTGCCTGTCCGCAAAGGAAACTGGCAAATGTGAAGACAAGAATGGAAGTAATAAAATAGTTCTTCCTTCCAAATCTGTCGCCCAGCCATCCCGACATGGGCAGGATAATAACGTTTGCTACCGCATAGCCCGTGACGATCCAGCCGGCATCTTCCAGGGTAGCGCCCAGGTTGCCCATAATGTCAGGTAGGGCCACGTTTACGATCGTGGTATCGATCAGCTCCAGCAGGGAAGCTAAGATCACCGTGATGGTAATGATCCATTTTCTAAATCCATGTTCAGCCATGACACACCGTTTTATTAATTACAGAGGTTGACACAATGTCTTCCGATCGGCAAAGTGTCTTTTAACACAGGCCTATTTTGTATGCACAACGACTTTGACGCTCATTCCCGCGCGCAGCAGGCCCCTGGTGACGCTATCCGTCTCCAGCTTGATCCTCACAGGCACACGCTGTACGACCTTTACGAAGTTGCCCGTTGCATTGTCCGGAGGCAGCAGGGAGAACTTGGCGCCCGTAGCGCCCGCAAAAGATTCCACGGAACCCTGGATCGTTTTATCACTATAAGCATCGGGCTTGATATCCACCTTCTCACCCACCTTCAGATGTTCTAATTGCGTCTCTTTGAAATTTGCCGTTACATAGATCCCTTTGTCATCGACAATGGCGAAAAGGGACTGACCGGCCTGCACCAGCTGGCCCAGCTGGATATTGCGTTTGGATACGACGCCGCTGGCAGGGGCGATGATGACGGTATAGGACAGCTGCAGCTTTGCAAAGTCGATATCCGCCTGGCGGGAAGCGATTACACTGGCGGCAGCGCCTACCTGGCTCCTGTTGGTGCTGACACGACGAGCCTGTACAGGCACCTGCGTCTGCGCAACGTTCAGCGCGGCCTCAGCGGCATCCTTTTCAGCTTTCGCATCGTCAAACTGCGCCTTGGTGATCGCGTGGTCGTTATAAAGGTTCTGATAACGGTTAAAATCTTCATTCGCCTTCCATACCCTCACCTTGGCGGCTTCTACATTGGCTTGTGCCGTGGCAATACCCGTCCTGGCTTCCGATACCTGCGTCTCTGAAACATCCACCGTCTGGCGGGTAGCCGATAGCGCGGCCTGCGCCTGCTGTAATTTCACCTGGTAGTCCCGGTCGTCCAGGACAACGAGGGTATCACCCGCTTTCACGAATTGGTTGTCGGCAAATCTTATTTCCTTGACATAGCCGCCGACCCTGGCTACAACAGGGCTGATGTCCGCATCTATCTGGGCATTATCCGTCTCTTCATGGCTTTGGAAATAGAAATATTCCTTGGCCGAAAAAATCAGGGCGCCCACCAGCACCAATGCCAGGATGATGGGGAAAATGAGTTTTTTGCCTTTTTTTGGAGTGTTATTTTGTTCCATATACTATCTATATAAATGCAGTTGTTTAAAAAATTTTTATAAGCTCATCTTACCTGTTGCATGCAACATATCATACCAGGCAATGGTGGCATCGGACTTGGCCAGTTCCAGGTTCACCCGGGCCTGGTACAACAATGTCTGCGCATCGATCCGGTCCGTCGTGTTCACCAGGTTGTTGCGGAATTTCGATTCGGTGATCCGCTCGTTCTCCTCCGCCTGCGTAACGGCATCCTGCAAGACCCGGATCTTTTCCAGGGATTGCCGGTAAAGAATGAAATTCTTGTTCACGTCCTTGTGTATCTCATCCAGCTCCTGCTCTTTTGCCGTATTCAATTCCTGCCGTTGCAGCGAAGCTTCTCTTTCCTTGTTCTTATTCGTGTATAAGGTGCCGATGTCCCAGGAGGCGCCGATACCGAGGGTAACGGGAGCGATCAGGTTGTTACGGGTCGGGATCACCTGTCCGGTCGGATTGATATAATACATCCCGGCAGTTGCTGACACCGTCGGCAGCCGCTTGTCATGGATCTGCTTCACATTGACGTCAGCAAGTTTCGTCTGGTAGGAGAGGTCCTGCAGCTCACGACGATTGGTCTCGGCCTGCTGCACCAGGTCGGTGAAGACAGGGTTCTGATCCAGCTTATAGCTGGGCGCAGGCAATATGATCTGCGTGGAATCCGGGAGGCCAAGCAATACATTCATATTGTAGTTGGCGATCCTTCTGTTGTTCTCCAGCTCGATCTCTGTCAGCTGCATCTGTGACTGCTGCAGCTGGTACCGCAGCACATCGTTCTTCGTAGCCAGTCCCTGCCCTTCATATTTGGTGATCTCTTCCAGCTTGCCTTGTATATCCTGCATATTCTGCGCTACGATCAGCTGGTTCTGCAGGATCTTATTGTAATTGATGTATGAACTGATGACCACCCAGGCGATATCGTCTTTATCCTTGTCGGCATCCAGGCGGCTCATCTGCACCATCAGGTCGGCCGACTGGCGGGCATACTTAAATTGATTACCGGCAAAGATCGGCTCGGAGACAGAAAGTGTTCCCATATAAGCCGGGAAGTCAAAAGGTATTTTCACCGGATCTTTCATCACACCCGGGATCTGGATCACACGGGAGAGCATCAGGGCATGGAGATATTGAAAGCTTACTTTGGCGCTGGGCAGGGCTGCATCTTTCGCCTGCGCAACACGGGTCAGTGCCTCATCGATCTTGTATTGACTCCTTTTCAGCTGCTTGCTGTTCTGTATTCCCAGTTGCACGGCTTCATCCAGGGTAAGTGTCCTGGTTGGCGTCTGTGCAGACAGGTCATAAGCAGTCAGGATCAGGAGGCTTAAGGCCACTGAGAATGTCTTAATCGCGTTCATCAGTTTATTTTTTATTTTTTTCCTCATTCAATGCGCACTTACAGGCAGTCCGTCATGCACCCTCGGCGCGCATCATCTTATGGCTACCCTTTAGAGGGCAAGCCATGGTTTGCAATGTCCAGGTGCGCCCGCAATAACTGTTTAAGGTGGGCCTTCAGCCTGGGGGCAAGCTTCGATCGATAGGTTTCGTCGTTAACTTCGTATCCAAGGGCAAGGATCTGGCAACCATAAGGCCTTGCCTGCGTGTAGGATGAAATGGTACCCATCAGGGAACCCATTGTCATGGGAATATCTATTTCCCGGAAAAGCTTCTTTTGTTGCCCGTCCTGGATGATCTTGGTGATCTGTTCCAGGTTGCGGAGCTTTATGTTGATGATCCTGTCCCGGATCTCTTCAGATCGTACATTGGTCGCCTCCCGGTACATGATGCTGTGGAAACGCAGGTTGTTCAGCACCCGGTCGACATAAAATTCCACTACCCGGTCGATCTTATCCCAAGGGCTGAGCGTGTCGTCTTTATTCAATTCTTCCAGGATACCGAAGGAATAACCCGCCCGCAACTCGATCAGGGCCTCCAGCAGCTTCTCTTTGGAGCCGAAATAATAAGAGATCATCGCCAGGTTGACACCCGCCTTCTGGGCGATATCCCGAACGGAGGTGCCATCAAATCCATTGTCCCCAAAAAGCTCTTCCGCCACCGTGAGAATATGTTCTCTTTTATCTGCTGCCATATCAAAGAATTGATGATGCAAAATTAAACAAACGTTTGAATTAAACAAACGTTTAATTGAATATTTTTTTGGCTGTACTGGGCCGCCAGCGGGGGAATACTATCTAACTTCCGTTGTGTCACTCACTTGTACGGCAGTGCTCACTTCGACTTTTGGAAATTTTAGGGGTCTCGTAGACTTGTACCGGTATCTCCTGGTTCAATGAAAGGAGGCGGCTCCACGGCCGGGTCGCACTCAGGGCCCCGGAATGGCAAATCGCCGTCTTTTCTCATTCGAACGCGCCGTATCCGTCAAATCCCGCACTGCAATGCACATTTATCCAATCCCCACCTGCCCCTAACTTCAAAACCTAAAAACCAAAAGCCGCCTTAATCACTTAAGACGGCCTTCAGCACCTAAATAATCTTATAACAAAATATCTAAGCCAAATCCAACACAGGCTTATTATCCAATATCCCCTCGATCTCCTCCAAAACTTCGTGCGTCAGCAGCGGCAACACCTCCAGCGCCTTCAAATTCTCCAGCAACTGCTCCTTCCGCGTAGCTCCCAATATAGCCGTCGTAGTCGTCGTCGCATCCCGCACCGTCCACGCAATAGCCAGGGCAGGCAATGAGACTCCAAGCCGAGAAGCCAACCCAGCCAGCTTCTTCGTTTTCTCGATCCGATCTTCCTGCAACCACCGCTTCACCAGCCACTCATACCCAGGCATAGCAAACCGCGAATCCTTCGGAATACCCTTCAAATATTTCCCCGAAAGAAAACCCGCTGCCAGGGGGCTCCAGATGGTCGTACCCAATCCCACGCTCCGGAACACAGGCAAATAATCCAGCTCCATCTTGAAACGCTCGAACATATTGTATTGCGGCTGCTCCATGACAGGCCCTATCAGGCAATACTGCTGCGCCACCTTATGCGCCTCCATGATCTCCGCCGCGCTCCATTGGCTGGTGCCCCAATACAAGGCCTTCCCCTGCTGGACCAGGTTATGCATGGTCCATACAACCTCTTCGATGGGGACATTCGGATCCGGACGATGACAAAAATAAAGATCCAGGTAATCCAGCTGCAGCCGCTTGAGCGCCTCATGGCAAGCCTCTACCAGGTGTTTACGGCTCAATCCCGTCTGGTTGGGCACCGGTTTATCCCGCGACCCAAAATACGCCTTGGAAGAAACAATGTAAGATGTCCTGTCCCAGTTCTTCTTTTTCAGCACCCGCCCCATCATCAGCTCGCTTTGCCCATTGGCATAGGTCTCCGCATTGTCAAAAAAGTTGATCCCCTTTTCATAGGCGATACCCATCAGCTCATCAGCCGTATTGTCCTCCACCTGCCCATGAAAGGTCACCCAGCTGCCAAAGGACAATACGCTCAGCTGCAAACCGGATCTGCCCAAACGACGATATTCCATATTTTTTGTTTGAAAATACAAAGATTGCAATTGCCAGGCCCGGGGTCAGCCCGCTCACAATTTCCAAAGCGAACCTCCGGTGCCCTGTCCCACCGGCCCACAACACAACATCCAACTTTTAGCCCCCCTCAACATCGGTTTTTTGTGTTTGAATCCACTCAGGGTAACGTGAGCCATCAGCGACAATTTTTTTAAAATTTGAGATACTATTTTTTCTACTATTGCGCAAGCCCTTCGTTTCCTCCAGACTGATTTACCAAAAAAGGTGATTTATTTTACTATCAATGGTATAGCAAGTTGCTACACCCAAAACCTATCTTATGGCAAAAGCAATTAGATCAATAGCAGTTGCAGAAGAAGCTGTTATTAGCAAGATTACCTCCTTCGGGGACAAAAAGTAATGCTGGACAGGGGCCTGGCGGAACTGTATGGTGTTGAGACGAAAGCCCTGAAACAGGCCGTTCGAAGAAATATGAACCGCTTTCCTTCGGACTTTATGTTTGAAATGAGCGCGGAAGAACTGGATAGTTGGAGGTCACAAATTGTGACCTCCAAAGAGGACAAACAGGCTTACGGTATGCGCCTTTTTGTTTTACTGAACAAGGATACAACTGATCCTTGAAACTATAAAGGAGATGTTTAATCCACCGGATGAACCAAGGCCCCGTATCGGCTTTCGCAGAGCGGACGAAATCGACTGAAGCGTTGGGCGATACGATAGAAGTTCGATAACAGCCTCAGATCATCCCACACCCTGTTAGAAACCCATCTAATCTGTGTTCGTACCCGAAATCCTCCGCCATTTACTTAGGCACAGCACTCTGGGAAGTAAGTATACTCCCCTTGAAATGCGTGATCGTATACCACCGGAAGTTCTGGTCCGCCTCCATGCCATACCCAAAGAGGATCTTGTCCTTTTGATAGATCGCCACCGAATCATCCGTAGTGAATTTCTGTGTCTGCTGGTCCCACCACAATGTTTTACAATGGAGCGTGTCGCCCTTAAGGATATTCTTGACCCTCACGCTATCCCGGAGAAAGACCTTATTCTGATTGGGCAGATATTTTCCATATTTCGCATCCATCTGGCTTTCTATCTGAAGACTGTCGGTATAAAAGTCCACATGCAGCGTATGGGGGAATTCGGAATAAGGAGTATCTGCCTTTTGAAAACGCAGCATATAGGGAGCCGTCAGCTTCCCTTTTACCTTGGCGCCTTCGCTTAGGTAGCTTTCAATATTTTTAGCCTCTTCGGGGATCGCTTGCCTTGGCCCCGTGGAAGGTGTGGCCTTGATCTTATTCTCACAGGACGACAGCAGCACCGATGCAGCCCCCGCCAGCAGGACAGCGCATAAACCCCGTAAAGAAAAGCTATTGATCATTGTATTCGCTGATGACATATAACCCCTTATAGATTAAATATGGGTCCGTAAAATATTGCTTTTTCAGGTGACGGGAGAAATACGCAGCATCGCCACCACTTAAAAGCACGTTAAAGTTCGCATATTTCTCCTCATACGCCTCAACGATCCCATCGATCTCTTTGGCCATGCCCAGGATCACCCCGCTGAGTATATTGGTCCGCGTGTCATAACCCGCCAGCGGGAAGTTCCAGTCCGGCTTCACCAGGGGCAGCTTGGCGGTGAAAGCCTGCAGGGACTTGAAACGCATTTCCATGCCGGGAGAGATACCGCCCCCAATAAACTCTTTGTACTTATTGACATAATTATACGTGATCGCAGACCCCAATCCAATGACAAGATTGTTCTTCCCCGGAAAAAAGTGCGAGGCTGCCACTACCAGCGCCAGGCGGTCAGCACCAATGGTCTCGGGCTTGCCGACAGGAGTGGTGACAGGCAGACGGGAAAGATGGCCAAGCCTGTGGAACCGGGTAGTTTCACGCAGCAGCTGCTCCATCTCCGGGTTATGCTCAATGACAGAGGAGAGGATGGACTTTGCAGGATGGTATTGGTCTATCAGCGCCTGGATCGTCGCCGGCTGATCATTGTCAAGAACATGGTCGCAGATAAATTCACCGTCGGTAAAAACGGCGCATTTCATTCGGGTATTTCCAAAATCAAAGCAGAGGGTGGTCGCCATATGGATTTAATCTTCGAATTGGAACGAAGATAGGTTTTTGAAATGACCATTCAGCTTTACTCTTTCTTTCAGGGTTTCCATCTCTGCGATAACGGGCAGCACCCTTCCCAGGTGGCGTTTCAGGTATTCCTGCCGCTGCTCTTCCCGCAGCAGGCCGAGTAGTTCATATTCTTCCTGCAGGGTAAGCCCTGCATGATGGGCAATGTCATAGGCAGTCAGCTCGGCGTCAGGCTTATGGAAATCCTTGGTGATATTCAGCAGCCGGTGTAATTCGCGGACAGCATTCAACACCTTTTGCATCAGCTCCCGCTTGCCCGGGCCTTCCGCATTTTCCGGATAGTTGACAATGGCGCCGCTGAATAATTTATCAGGGATGGCCTTTATCACTTCCAAAACCCTGAAAACGCGCTGGCCCTGGGCCCGGATGTCCATCTCACCATTTTCATACACCTGCACCACTTCCGTGATCTTCACCAACGTACCCATTTCATTCAGCTTATTATCGATGACGGTAGGGATGCCAAAAGGCTTGCCCTCCGCATGGCATTCATTCACCAGTTGCTTGTACCTGGGTTCGAAGATATGCAGGTTCACCGTTTCGCCAGGATAGACTACGATGCCCAGGGGAAATACAGGAATAAAATTCGTCATGTTTTAATGGTGCGGACTCATCGTCCACGTTGCAAATTTAATGATGCTTATTCAATCCGTTGATACAATAAATACGCCCGGCGGCTTCTTTGGCCCGCCACAGCGCCTTACCCACAGGTGCATCATGGGAATAGTGAGCGATATGATGCAGGTGATAGACGATGGCCCTATGCCTCATGGATTGCTTTTTGATCCCATTCGCCAGCAGCCGCCATTCAATATCTATGTCTTCGCCGACGCCGGCTGTCACATAGTCTTCATCATACCCGTTGACCTCCAGGATATGTTGCTTAAAGATCCCCCAGTTACAGCCCAATAGGCCATTGGTTTTGTTCCGCTTGCGGAAAAAGGGGAGATAGATCCCATCTTCTATCCTTTTGGATTTGTGCTTGAACTGGCTATACAAAGACAGCAGTTTACGGTCCCGTGTAGCCACCAGCTTTTGGGTCAGTTGCTCGCCCATCATCACTCTTCTGCCAAAAAAAAGGGTGCCCTCTTTAGCCATGCGCGCATACTCTTTCACCAGGCTGCGATGCGGTATGCAGTCACCGTCCAGGAACGCGAGAAATTCTCCCTCAGATATCCGTACCGCTGCATTCAGGATCTTATTCTTGCGAAAGCCATCGTCCTTCTGACAAACATGCTTAAGTACGAATGGCAGATCATGCGACCTTCTTTCCAGATACGCAGGCGTCTCAGGTGCATCGTCGTCTTCCGCAATGATCACCTCGAAGTCTTTGTAGTTTTGCCTTTGAAGACCGTCCAGGACCAGGTCGAGGAAAGGCAGATTCTTGTAAAAGCCAATGATGATTGATATTTTCATAGCCAAAAATGCGGGATATTTGTCTATCTGATATCGACGTGGTTATCCAATCCGTTAATGCAATATATATGCCCGGCCGCCTGCTTGTCCCTCAATAATTTATAATTGACCTCCGCTTCTTCCAAAGAATAATGGGCCTTGTGATGAAGATGGTACACGATAGCCCGGTGCTTCATGGATTGCAGACGCAACCCTTTCGCCAGCAGCCGCCATTCGATATCCACATCCTCACCAACCCCGGCGCTGACATAATCTTCATCATATCCGTTGATAGCTACGATATACTTTTTCAGGACCCCCCAGTTACATCCCATGATCCCGCCCTTTTTGACCTTCTTCCGGAAAAAAGGGATATAAATACCATCCTCCTTCCGCTGCGACCCATGCTTCATATGACTGTAAAAAGATAATAGCTTCCCATCGCCGGTAGCCAGCAATTTTTGCGTCAGCGCTTCGCTCATCATAACGCGCCGGCCCATGAGTACGCTATCCTCTCCTGCCATTAAAGCATATTCCTGCAGACATCGCCGGTGAGGGATGCAGTCCCCGTCGAAGAACACCAGCAATTCACCGTCAGCCGCCCGGACAGCTGCATTCAATATCCTGTTCTTCCGGAAACCCTTGTCTTCCTGGCAAACATGTTTCAGTAAAAATGGCAGCTCCCCTGATCTTTTTTTTATATATTCCTTCGTGGCCAATGCATCATCGTCCTCTGCAATGATCACTTCGAAGTCATCATAGACCTGTCTGCGTAAGCCGGAAAAGACGAGATCGAGAAAGGGCAGATTCTTATAAAAAGCAATGATGACCGATATCTTCATGCCTGTAAAGATCGGAATATTTATCTTCCTGTTAATGCCATTTACTTCGGGCCAAAATGTCTTTATCCCGGTCACAATGTATCTTCATGGTCCCGATGATCCCGGCAAAGCCGGGATTCAATGGCGAAGATGAACCTGGCCCATAGCATCCGGCCATTCAGCAACGGATCCGCCCATTCGACTGTTCTTTGGAGATTGACCATATTAATGTAGGTTTGTCAATCAACATGACAGACAAAGCATCCCTTCTTTTCCGGGACATACGGCAAGGCAATTTCCGGGCGCTGGCACGGGGCATCTCGTATATAGAGAATGAGGTCACGGATTTCTTTGCGCAATTGCAGGATCAGCCGCCCTTTTCCGGATCCATCATCGGCATCACCGGCCCTCCCGGCGCCGGCAAAAGCACCCTCGTGGATGCGATGATCGGAGCGTTCATCGATGCAAAAAAAAAGATAGCCGTCCTTTGCGTGGATCCCTCTTCCTTTTTCCATTCCGGCGCGCTGCTGGGCGACCGCATACGCATGAGTGAATGGTACAATCACCCCGATGTGTTCATCCGCTCCCTGTCTTCCCGGGGAACATTGGGAGGCCTGCATCCCGGCATCCTTAATATTACGGAGCTGCTGAAGGCCGGCGGTTTCGATCACATATTGATAGAAACGGTAGGGGTCGGACAGAATGAGATTGAGATCGCCGCACTGGCCGATATTACACTGGTAGTGCTGGTGCCCGAGGCGGGAGATGAGATCCAGGCCATGAAAGCAGGCCTGATGGAGATCGGCGATATCTTTGTCGTCAATAAAAGCGATCGCCCCGATGCAGACCTTTTCGCCAGGCAGCTGCGGCATATGCTCTCCCGGCCAGGTCACGAAACAGCCGTCATTAAAACCATCGCATCCGAAAAAAAAGGACTGCAGGAATTGATCCAGCAGCTGCAACAACAGCTACAGCAGCCCTTCACTTCCGATAAAAGATACAGGCTGCTCACGGAAAGGGCCATGTACCTCATCAGCCGGCGCCGCATGCAGGACATCGACCGCGATGCAATGACACAAAAGATCAGGGAGCTGACGGCAGCTGGCAACTTCAATCTTTACCAGTTTATCGCCGGTTACTGATAGACAGCAGGTATTCCTTCAATTTTATGGGGCTTATATCCCGCATACATGCACAATCATGTACGCCCGGACAGCCCTTGCAGGGCGCTTCCAGGGAGAAGACCATTGCTTTGGGCCCCAGCGGGGCCCAGCGCTCGGGATGAATAGGCCGAAGGGGAGGGAATAGCCCCAAGGCATGGATACCCACAGCGGCGGCCACATGCAAAGGACCGGTGCCGGAAGCCAGCAAACCATCCGCCCGGGCAATAAAGGACAGGAACTCCGGCAGGCTTAGCTTTCCCACCAGGTCCGTCACCGTCGGGCAGGCTTGCAGCAAGGGCTCCAGTGCGGCTCGTTCCGCCGGCATACCCGTAACAAAGACCTTAAATCTTTCAGCCGGCAGCATATTCACCAGCCTTATAAAGTTATCGATGCCCCATTCCCTGCCATTGCCCCGGGATTTTGGGTGCAGAATGAGATTGAACCTGCCTTCGTCCCGCAGACCGGCAATTTCCGCCGGCAGGGGCGATAGCTTCGTCAGCCCATAATAACAAGGGATCTCCGGTAATTCATATAGTGATTTGGCGCCCAGCACCGTCAGCAGACGGAGGTTGAGCTGCGCCTCATGATAGCGGGAGTTCTTCCGGGACAGCCTTACCAGCTTATTACAGGTATACCAATGATATGCCCGGTTGGTGGTGCCGATCCGGAGCTTGATACCTGCCTTTTTTGCCAGCACGGCAATAGCTGGCATGGGAAGGACATGAATGATGGTATCGGCGCCCGTCGCAGCCAGCGCCCGGACTTGCGCAGCCTCGTCCATCTCTTTCAGCTCGTCCCAATTGAGAAACGCATCCACATGCCTGCAGGCCCTGATGACCTCCTGCGTATAGTTGCTGCCGAGAAAAATGATCCGCGACTGCGGATACAATTCCCTCAATACGCCCGCCACCGGCAGGGTCAGCACCACATCGCCGATAGCATCAGCACGGCTTACAATAAACGTTCTGTTTTGATGGGACATACCTTCTCTTTGTACGGCTCATGCCGTCTTCGCGGCCGGCTTTTTGCCGATGCTCTTTCTCACCTTCCGGAGCCTGACGCCAGTCTCCCGCCACCAGAGCTGGAAGCCTTCTGTCCAGTCTGGCGTCAATGTCCCTTCCCGGTAATAAACGGTGTCCGTCCGGTTGATGAACCAGCGCTTATATCCATTGGAGGCCATCCAGGCATTGATCTCTGACAGATAAGGATTGGAATATACTTTCCCATGTGTCTCCAGTGAAATGATGGCCGGCCGGCTCTTCATGTATTTCAGCACATACCATTCACAACCCTCCGTATCCACGCTCAGCAGATCGATGGTGCCGTCATCGATCTCGTCGAACCGCACGCACTCGACACTAAAAGTATCCTCGTTCTTCACCACATAGCTGTCGTTGATCATCGCCGGACTGAATGGCAGTGAGGTGGCAAATGTGGACTCTCCCAGCTGGGCCAGCTCCAGCACGCCATGATGATCATAAACGGCGACAGGATAAAGATGAACGTGCGCATATTTACCAAATGCTTTCTCAATCGCGGCAATATTATCCGGCCCCGGCTCCACCAGGCTGGTCCGGACTCGATCCCTGGTAATAAAGTCCAGGATATTCGACAGCTCAGGCGAAAAGACCCCTACCTCGCAGACATGCTGGATGGGGACCCTCTTCAGCTTGCTTCTCTTATAAAGTTCATTGGAGACCATACGATCGGTTTACCTCACCATAAAAACATAAATATACGCAAAGAGGTCATCCGCCCAACGGCGGACAACCTCTTCCTTATCAAATATATTAATCTGCTTGGTTATGCTTCCACCAGCGGTAGCCGATAAAGCTGAAAATAGCCAGGGGAGTAAATGCCAGGTAAAGGATGCCTTTATTCAAGGCCTTGGCGGGCCTTTCACCCAATTGTTGTGCGGACCTGGTACAGATGGAACACTGCGCCTCCACACGGACAGACCCGGCCGTCAGCAAAATGAAAAGGATGATAAAAAACACCCGTCTGTGCCTCATCATAACTGCCTCCTTTTGTTCAAAGTTACGATATTATTCATTCCCTGCCTTCCCACGCACAACCGCGCAATTTACGCTTCCGTCTTCATCGCCGTCTGACGCCTCTTCCGTTCGTTCTCGTCGAGGATCGTCTTACGCAAACGTATCTTCTTCGGAGTCACCTCGATACATTCATCCTGCTGGATGTATTCCATGCACTCTTCCAGGGTCATTTGCTTCCTTGGGATGATACGGACAGAATCGTCGCTGCCACTGGCACGCATATTGGTCAGCTTCTTGCCTTCCGTAGCGTTAACGATCAGGTCGCCCGGCTTGATATGCTCGGCAATGATCTGCCCGACATATACCTCCTCGCCCGGATCGACGAAGAAAGTGCCGCGGTCCTGTAATTTATCGATCGAATAGGCCGTTGTCTTCTCCTGGTTCTTGGAAAGTAATACGCCGTTGTTCCTGCCGGGGATGGGACCTTTCCAGGGCTTATATTCCAGGAAACGGTGCGCCATAACAGCCTCACCCGCTGTATTGGTCAGCATATTGCTACGCAAACCGATCAGTCCCCTCGAAGGGATCTCGAATTCCAGGTGCTGCATATCGCCCTTGCTTTCCATCACCAGCATCTCACCCTTGCGTTGTGTCACCATGTCGATGACCTTTCCGCTGTAATCGCCGGGTACATCCACAACCAATATTTCAAAAGGTTCATGCTTCTTGCCATTGATCTCTTTCACCAGCACCTGGGGCTGTCCTACAGTAAGCTCAAAGCCCTCACGGCGCATGGTCTCGATAAGGATGCCCAGGTGAAGGATCCCACGACCGTACACCAGGAAGCTATCCGCACTGTCCGTATCCTCTACGCGCAGCGCCAGGTTCTTTTCCGTCTCTTTTATCAGCCGGTCACGAAGGTGACGGGAGGTAACGAACTTGCCATCCTTACCGAAGAAAGGAGAGTTGTTGATACCGAACAGCATGCTCATCGTAGGCTCGTCCACGCTGATCACCGGCAATGCTTCCGGGTTCTCCGCGTCGGCGATGGTATCCCCGATGTTGAAGTCTTCCAATCCGACCACAGCGCAGATATCACCCGCCATGACCTCGGTGGCCTTCTTCTTGCCCATGCCCATGAAAGTATATAATTCTTTTACCTTACTGCGCTTGATGACGCCATCGGCCTGCATCAGGGCAATGTTCTGACCTTCCTTGATAGAGCCCCTTGCAACCTTTCCTACTGCGATACGGCCCAGGAAAGAGGAGTAGTCCAGCGAAGTGATCTGCATCTGCAATGGGCCTTCCGATACCTTCGGGGCAGGTACATATTGCAGGATACCATCCAGCAATGGCGTAATATCTTCACATTGCTCGTTCTTGTTGTTGAACCAGCCATTCTTGCCGCTGCCATAGAAGGTGGGGAAGTCCAGCTGCTCTTCCGTAGCATCCAGGTTGAAGAAAAGCTCGAACACAGCATCATGCACTTCGTCAGGACGGCAGTTAGGCTTGTCAACCTTATTGATGACCACGATAGGTTTCAGTTGCAGGTGCAGCGCCTTCTGAAGGACAAAACGCGTCTGCGGCATGGGCCCCTCAAAGGCATCCACCAGCAGCAACACGCCATCCGCCATTTTCAGTACCCGCTCTACCTCACCACCGAAATCCGAGTGACCTGGTGTGTCGATCACATTGATCTTGACACCTTTGTATTCTACTGCAGCATTCTTGCTGAAAATGGTGATACCTCTTTCCCTTTCCAGGTCATTGCTGTCCATGATCAGCTCCCCCGTCTCCTGGTTATCGCGGAATACGTGAGTGGCATGTAAGATCCTGTCTACCAGGGTAGTCTTACCATGGTCAACGTGTGCGATGATTGCTATATTTCTGATTTCCATAATGTTATCTTTCTCTGGCCTTCCCGGGCTACCCGTCGGTTGTGATTCGCGGCAAAAATCTTTTCAAAATATTGATTTTCACCGCGAAACCTCTTTTTGTCTGGCCTTCGGCCAAACCGACTACCCGTCGGTTGTGATTCGCGGCGAAAAATCTTTCAAAATATTGATTTTCACCGCGAAACCTTTTTTTGTCCGACCTTCGGCCAAACCGACTACCCGTCGGTTTAAAGCCGCAAAAGTACGCCAAAACACCCGAACTTCCTAGCTTAAACGAACCTTATACGGGAAATAACACAAAAAACACATGACCGCTATCCGATCCACCTGAAAAAGGTGGACCTTTTCTCTCAGTTACAGCATAATATGCCCTCTATTTTATAAATTCAGGCCAAATTTGAGTCATGCGTAAAAAATGGTTATTGCTTATTCCAGTCCTGCTTATCATTCTTTACCTGCTCGGCCCCAGCCCTTCGACCCCCGACTACCGCCCCGAGATGCCCGTTGTGCCGGCTGCACCAGCAGCCCTGGAAACCTATATCCGGGACAATGAAGCGCAGCACAAGCTAAAGCCGGACAATGAAGCCCGCATCGTTTGGGCCAATGATTCGGCAAAGTCACCTACGGAATACGCCATCGTATACCTCCATGGCTTTTCGGCCAGCCAGGGAGAAGGCGACCCGGTACACCGCTATTTCGCCCAACGCTATGGCTGTAACCTCTATCTTTCCCGCATGGCGGAGCATGGCATCGATACGACAGAGGCCATGGTGAACCTCACCGCCGACAAATATTGGGAGTCCGCCAAACAAGCCCTGGCCATCGGGGAACAGCTGGGCAAAAAGGTCATCCTCATGGGTACCTCCACCGGCGGAAGCTTTGCCCTGCAGCTGGCAGCCACCTACCCTGATAAGGTCACTGCGCTGATCCTGATGTCACCCAACATCGCCATCAATGATCCCAACGCCTGGGTAGCAAATAACCATTGGGGCCTCCAGGTCGCCCACATGGTGACAGGCTCCCCTTACATCATCAGCAAGGAGGACTTTGGCCCGCTCTACCGGCAGTACTGGTATCCAAAATATCGTTCGGAAGCCGTCGTGGCCCTCGAAGAATACCTGGAGACAGCGATGACGAAAAAAACTTTTGAAAAAGTGCAGCAGCCAGTGGCCATGCTTTACTACTATAAGGATAAGATCCACCAGGACAGCACAGTGAAAGTGTCCGCGGCCCTGGAAATGTTCGATCAGCTGGGTACACCCGCTAACCTTAAATACAAAGAGCCCATTCCCGAAGCAGCCACCCATGTCATCGGCTCTTCCATCCGGAGCCATGATGTCGAAAGCGTGAAAAAAGGCATCGATCATTTTATGACGGCGATCCTTCATCTATCACCGATCCCGCATACACCCGACCTGCTGGCCGGTAAACCACAGACAATGGATACACATTAGCAACTTTTGCCGGAATATTCGATCTTTGCCACGGAAATAAGAACACAACGAGTGGTCGCAAGAAAAATAATTTTCCTCATCAATCCTATCTCCGGCACACGCGGTAAATCCTCCCTTAAGGAGCTGATCACCCGCAGGACAAAGGATCAAAATATCGATTTCGACATCCTTCCCACCAATGCGGAAGGCAAATACGATTTCTTACCCGCGCTTATTGCAAGGGAGAACGTGACAGACATCGTCATTTGCGGAGGCGATGGCACCGTGAATGCCGTAGCAGCTACTTTACAGAATAACCCGGTGCGGATCGGCATCATCCCGATGGGATCAGGCAATGGACTGGCCTTCGCAGCAAAAATTCCGAAAGACCCTTCCAAAGCGCTGGATATCATTTTTGCCGGCAACGCTTCCCTGATCGACGGCTTTATGATCAACGACAGCTTCTCCTGCATGCTATGCGGTATTGGCTTCGACGCCCAGGTGGCGCATTCCTTTGCACAGCAGCCGACCAGAGGATTGCAGACCTATGTCAAGGTCACTCTCCGGCATTTCTTCTCCGGTAAATGCTGGCCCTTCGACATCGACCTTCCCACAGAAAAGCTCCACACCGAAGCCTTCTTCATCAGCATAGCCAATGCCAACCAGTTCGGCAACCACTTTACCATCGCCCCCCGGGCCCGGCTCGACGACGGTCTGTTAGACATCGTCATCGTAAAAAAAATGAATAAGCTCCGCACCTTTCTCGCCGTCTCCCGCCAGGTATTGGGCGGGCGGCCAAAAAATATCCTTTATTTTCAAACGTCCACCTTACGCATCGTCAACCGCCAGCTGGCCCCCCTCCACATCGACGGTGACCCGAAAGACACGGCAACGGTCTTCGATATACGCATCCTGCCGAAAATAATTCAGCTGATACAGCCATAAGGCTTTCGAAAATAAAATCGGGCAATCCACCGTTACTGGCATGGCACCGGTGTCCAACCACCGCCTGCCTGACCATTAAACACCTTATTTATGAAAAAGCTATTGGCCATCCTATGCTGGCTCCCCCTGTTCTCACATGCCACCAACTATTATATCTCATCCTCCACCGGCTCGGATTCAAATCCCGGCACTTCCGGCTCCCCCTGGAAGACCTTACAAAACCATCGCAATGTCCCCGTCGCCGGCGATACCATATTCTTAAAGTCCGGTGACACCTTCAACGAGCCATTATATTTGACAAAGAGCGGAACCCCGGCCTCACACATTGTGTTTACCACCTACGGTGGCGCAGCAAGAGCCGTGATCAATGGCTTTCGTACCCTCAGCGGCGGCACTCCGATGGGCGGCAATATCTACGAATTTTATTGCCCGGAACTGACGGCCAAAACGAATATGCTGGTCGTGGACGGCATTCCTCAGCCCATGGGCCGCTGGCCGGATACGGGCTACCGTACCTACCAGGCCTGTGACACCAACTCCATCACCGACGCCGGCCTGACCTCCTCCCCTTACAACTGGACAGGCGCAACCCTGGTAAACCATTCCGAATTCTATATCATCGACACCGGCGTCATCGCCAGCCAAACGAGCAATAAGATCACCACCCAAACAAATTTCCACCAGCATAATGTCAACCGCGGCAACGGCTATTTCATCGAGAACGACCCTCGCACCCTGCTGCTGACGGCCATCCCCGGGCGCTGGTACAACAAATATGCCGTGGACAGTATGCAGGTCTACCTGCCCGGCGGATTAGGGACACATGTACTGAAAGTGCCCATCCTGGATACGCTTTGCAATGCCAACTTCGGCACCGCGTACAACGACGTCTACAACATCGACTTCGAAGGCAGCAACCTGGCCACCCTGCTCATCAACCATACGACGGGTCATACTTTTAACAACTGCCTCTTCCGGTATGGAGGGAATGACTGCTGGCTGGGCAATGAGTGTCCGGGTACGAAATTTATCAATGATACCCTGGACTATTTCCAGAACAACGGGGCAAAGGTCACGGGGAACACCAGCCGTAATTGCCTTATGCAGAACATACTGATCAACCATTGCGGGATGATCCCCGGGCTGGGACAGGATGATGGCGATGGCAACAAATCCTATACGGGCTGGGACCTCCCGATGGGTGCCAACACCTTTCAGAACATGACCATCCTCAACAGCGGTTATACGGGTCTGTGTTTCGGCGGGGACAGCGTCAATATCACCAATGTCGTCGTGGATACATTCTGCGTCACCAAGATCGACGGCGGCGGCTTCTATACCGCAGACCTGTCCTTCATTTCTTATACGTATGGTCGTAATCTCACCAACTGCATGGCTCTCCACGGCCAAAAGTCAGCCTCCGGCGTAAAATACGATTCCACCGATGCAGCCATGGGCTTCTATTGCGACAGTCATTCCACTTCCGTCTCGCTCACGGGTTGCACCAGCGCCTTCAACAGCACTGCAGGCATCTATATCCACGGCTCAGCCATCACCACCAGGGGCAATAATTTTTATGGCAATGGCTGGTGCCAGCGTTGCGTGGTGGAGCAATCCCTCTCCATCCCCATCACCAACCTCTCACTGAAAAAGGATCAGCTCGCCAACAACGCGCCCGGCCAGCTGATCTCGGCTTTTATCACACCCGGCACCGACCTCAATTCCCTGGGGACAGTGGATAGTAACTATTACGCGAATACTGCCACTGCGGCTTTTTATACCAAGGCCCCCGGCGACGCCGGTACCACCAGTACCTTCGCCAGCTGGCAGACGACCACCGGCTATGACGCGCACAGTACTTTCCTTAATATCGGGGCAGCATTTTATTACAACAAGACAGGCACCGCTGCGGCATCGGCAACGAATTTCAGCGATCTGGCCGCCAATGCTTATGCAGGTACGATCACCCTGGCAGCCTTCAGTTCGCTGATCCTTTACCTGGTGATCCCTTAAATGAAGTTATTATTGACCATTTGCAAATTCCCTGAACTGCCCAAAACTCTTTTGGTTCTCCAGGTTATCCAATGAGCTGATGATATTCAGCTTCTCCTGCGTGGTGAGATGAAAATTAAGCGCAGCCCCCGCATCTTCCGTCTTGGGCGCATATTGGAACACCAGCTTGTGAAAAGGGAATCCCATTCCATGCTGTGCCAGGCTCAATAAGTCGTCCTGGTTGTATTCCTGCATCTTGTACCAGTTATCCTGCAGCAATAATATCGGCTTGGTAACGATCTCCGTGACATTCACCGACTCATAGGGATTCTCCCAACCTCCTGTCTTACGATCCCGTATCTGCAACAGCACCACCCCGCTGGTGTTCTCCTGCATCCATTCGCGGAAAGCATTCAGGAACCGTATGGCATTCATCTCGCCAAAATTATCCCGGAACCCGGCATCCATCACATCGATCACCGGGACGGTAGGCAGCCAGACATTCGGCAATACATAAGGGAAAGTCGCATTCATCCGCAAGGCGGTCAGCAGCCGCAGATTCTCAGGACCCTGGTTGGCAAACAATGCCCCGAAGTCCACCGCATCCGGGTCCATACCCGGGACCCTCGTGCTGTCATAACGGGGACGCATTAAAAAGCTGACTGGCTGGCTGCTGATGATCAGTGCCCGGCTGTCGCGGGTAATGACGGGATTGAAGAACATCAACGGTACCCGGGCAGCCGCCTCATCCACTGCAATGTCCTTCATCTGCCTGTTCAGCACCCCCTGGGTATTGGCATTCAGCTTTTGCTCGAAGGCATAACCCCTGTCCTTAATGTATTCATAGTCGCCCACCTTGAACTTCTGCGCCGGTGAAGCGAGGTCCCTCGCCACAAAAGAAGAGAACAGGGTATTCAGCAGATCGCCGGAGATATTATCCACGTAACGCCTGTCCCACGGACGGATCGCCGCATTGCCGGCCTCCTTCATTCGTGAAAGTTCCCTGAAATAAGCGGCTCCCAGCATCCCTCCCGAAGCGCCCGTGATCAGGAATGTCTTCCGCATCAGCTTCCCACCGCAGAGACTATCCAGCCGCTGCAATATGCTCATGGTGAACGTAGCGCTGCGATTACCGCCGCCGCTGGTGTTGACAAGAAAGAGCACCGGCTTCGCCTCCGTTTGCCGGGCTTTCCAGCGCTCCAGGATCTTCAGCATGTTCGCCTTATCTGCAGTAAGATGTTGCTCCGAGCACAAATCCAGCAAGGTCTGCTTGTCATATAGTGGCCGGTTCTCCTCTTTCGTATAGTTCAGCCCATACGCCTTATTGGTAGGATCGATCACATTAAACCTGTACAGCAGGTTCAGCACCAGGAAAACTACCACAAAGAAAGGCATGCTCCAGCTCTGAAGAAAGTAGGTAAAAGCCCCGGACAGGGATATCAGGATGGCAAAAAAGATCAGGATGCTGGCGGCCGCCGGCAACTGGAAAAATCGACTGTCCATGAAAAACCCCACGGCGATCAAAAAAATGAAGGCCACGAAAATGGACAGCACCGCGGAAATATGATGCCGGTTGAAAATACTCTCGATAAAGTCCTTGCTGTAATGGGAAACATCACGTGTCTTCCTGATCGTGGTGGGCGAATTCATATACCATTGCACCCGCATCAGCCGGCTTTCATTCAGCTTCACCTCCTCCTTACGGAATTGAGACTTGAAAAGCCTGGGATTGCTGATCACAGGTGTCATGCGCCGGATGATGGTCTTGTCCGCCCGGAAAAAATACAGCAGCGACGCGATAATGATGAACAAAAAGCCCAGCAGGAAGCCAACGCTTAGCCAAATGATCCGGCCCGCGGGCAGCAATTCCCTGGTACTGCTGAACTGCACCGCCTTGATGCAATAGAAGATTAAAAAGAACAGGGGCAGGATGGCATTATTGATGCAATATTTTAAGAAAGGTTTGGTCGTAGTGGCTAAAAATCGGAAATGACGGCAAAAAAGAATGAACGTGGTGATATTCCAGCTCATGAGAAAAATACCCGTGGCTACCCCCACAATGGCAAAGCTCGCCCAGCTCACCTCCCCCAAATATTCCGGCGAGAGAAAGAGGGCCGCAGCGCCATAGCTCTTCATAAATCCGCCGTTCAACGTACTGAACAGAATGAACCAAAACACCAGCAACACCTGGAACTTCTTAATATGCAGCAACAGTAGTTGTACAGGGAAGAAATAGTAGATCGATTTAAGCGTACGCATCATACGGTTACAGAATGACTTACAGGTCTCACAATGTACAACATCTCTACTATTGTCAATAAAAAAAGCAGGCCCGTGATCTGGTGCAGCTGGGCCAGCCAGTCAAAGGTCACCCACCTGTTGGGGATGATGCCGGGACTGGTCAGCAGGCTGGTAATTCCCAAAACGATCTGGAGCCCGATCAACAGCAGGGGAAGCCAGCGCAATGTGACGAAATACTTCGGCACACCCGGGAGCCTGCAGGCCTTGAACGTCCATATCACCACCAGGGCGAGCAGCAGGTAGGCAATGCCGCGATGGATAAAATGTACGGTGATGGTATTGCCGATGATGTCCTGCAAAAAAGGATGCTGGCTGAACAGGGCACCCGGTACCCAATCCCCGTTAATGGTTGGCCAGGTAGGAGCGATGGCCGCCGCTTTATTCCCCGCCATCAGGGCCCCATACAACAATTGAAAGAACACCACCACCAGGATCAGGACGGTCCAGCCACGCAGACCGGCGCCTTTACCCGAAGCCGGTGTCCTGACAATATGCTCCCTGGACACCATCAGCTGCAGTGTAAACCAGAAAGCATATACGATCAGCCCCAATGCAAATACAAAATGAAGGGCCAGCCGGGTAGGTCTGACATAGATCGCATCCCCCGTCAGACCACTGGCTACCATGATCCAACCCACAGCACCTTGCAATGCACCCAGTAAGAACAGTATCACCAGGGGACGGATCATATCCTGCCGCATCTTTTTCTTCCACAACAGCCAGGCAAGCCCCACCACGAAAACCACGGCCACCAGCCGGGCCCACAGCCGGTGGAACCATTCCCAGAAAAAAATGAACTTATAATCAGATAAGGTGAAATCCGCATTGATCAGCCGGAACTGGGGCGTTTGCCGGTACTTGTCAAAAGCTTCCAGCCATTGCGCATGATTCAAAGGAGGCAGCGCACCCGTCACAATATTCCATTCCGTGATGGAAAGTCCCGAGCCGGTCAGACGGGTAATGCCGCCCAGGATAACTTGTATCAATAACATGATGACCCCGGTCATCACCCAGATCGCCACGGGGCGGGAAGAAGAAGTGGAAGATTGCATAGCGGCGCAAAAATACAACAAAGATCTGCCGATACCTGTCATACCTACTCTTTTATGAAACGGCCGGCAGCCTGAAGATCTATTGAGAACAGCGTTTAAATTCATCGGTTAAAGATTGAATTGTCCGGAAGGATATTAATTTTTAACCTTGCATATATTTTGCATAGAATGACTGAGCATCAAAGTGTAGAGTATAAAGAATCCTGGCGGGATGAACATCTCAAATGGATCTGCGGCTTTGCCAACGCGCAAGGAGGTAAGATCTTTATCGGGATAGATGATGCCGGGAATGTAACAGGTGTGGCAGACTATAAGAAACTCCTGGATGATATTCCTAATAAGGCAATCAACTACTTAGGTCTAATGGTGGATGTTAATCTGCATAAAAAAAATAATAAGCCATACATCGAGATAGATGTTCCGGCAAGCACGGTACCTATTTCCTTTCACGGATCTTATTTCTATCGAAGTGGCAGCACTAAACAGGAGTTGAAGGGAGTGGCGCTACAGAATTGGCTTCTTAAAAAGAGCGGAAAGCACTGGGAAGATATTCCTGTACCTTCTGTCACCTTGAGTGACCTGGATGAGACGACTATACGAAGCTTCCTTAAAAAAGCAGTGGAGAAAGGCCGTATTCCGGCGGATGCAGCCAGTGATGACATAAAATCAGTACTTGAAAAGCTGAACCTGATCACCACAGATGGCCAATTAACGCATGCTGCAGTCTTGCTATTTGGGAAAAGGCCTTATTCTATCTCCGCTACTACAAGCTTTAAGATCGGCAGGTTTGGAAAGGAACTTCATGACTTGCGTTTCCATGACGTCGTCGAAACAAACCTCTTTACAATGGCCGATAAGGTTATGGAAAAGCTAAGTGACAGATATTTGGTTCGGCCCATTTCGTACAAGGGACTGGAAAGGATAGAACCGTTGGAATATCCTGAAACAGCATTGCGGGAAGCTGTGCTGAATGCCATTATTCACAAGGATTATTCAAGTACCTGGACCCTGCTTAGGGTCTATGATGACAGGCTGGAAATCTGGAATCCTGGAAAATTACCGGAAGAACTGACAATCGAAAAGCTAAAAGGAAGACACTCGTCCTATCCACGCAATACGAATATAGCTGCCGCATTTTTTAAGGCCGGTTATATAGAGTCATGGGGCCGGGGTACTAACAAAATTATTGCCGATTGTCTGGAGGCCGGTCTACCTGAACCTATCATGGAAGAAGATCAAGGTGGTGTAAGGATAACATTTTTAAAAGATATTTATGCAGGTGAATACCTGCTTACCCTTGGTCTTAATGAAAGGCAATTGAAAGCCGTAAAATTCCTCAAAGAACATCGACAGATAACCAACGCTGACTACCAACAGCTTGCCGGGATCTCAAGGCGTACGGCTTTACGGGATCTACAGGAATTACAGGAAAAGGAGGTAATTGTACGAATTGGGACAGCAGGTAGTGATGTCGCCTATACTTTAAAAAATGCGCCAAATGCGCCATAAATGCGCCACAAATGCGCCACAACACTCTTAGTTAATTGATAATTAACCCTTTTTAATTGCCTAATTGCGCCATGTTCACTTAATGCGGCAATTTTCCCCGCACCATCCCATACACATACGTCCCGGCGATCGCACTGAGCAAAGTCACGCTCACCACCGAAAACCCAGCCCCTATCTGCGCAAACAAAGGCCCGGGACATGCCCCCGTAATAGCCCATCCAAATCCAAACAACAGCCCGCCGATCACCTGCCCTTTATTGAACTGCCTCGTTGAAAAAACGATCGGCTCACCCGCCAGCGTCCGGATCTTATATTTTTTGATCACCCACACCGACAACATGCCCACCACCACTGCCGACCCGATGACCCCATACATGTGAAAGCTTTGCAATCGGAACATCTCCTGGATCCGCCACCACGAAATGATCTCCGCCTTCACCAGGACAATGCCGAAGAACATCCCGACCAGGAGATACTTCAGCTGGTACCACCACGGCCTTCGCTGCTGCTGCACCTGATCCGGCAGATTCCCGGCAGAAACATCCAGGCTGCGCACTTCAAAATCCATATTGGTCTCTCTTTTTTCCATCATAACTGTAAGATCACCGGTAAAAGAAAATTAGCCATAATAAAACCTCCCGCCATGAAACAAACAGTCGCCACCAGCGAAGGCCACTGTAAAGTAGAAAGCCCCATGATAGCATGCCCCGAGGTGCATCCCCCTGCATACCGGGTGCCGAACCCCACCAGGAATCCACCCATCACCATGAGTAGCCAGCCTTTCAATGTCCCCAAAGCCCCCCAGCTGAACAAAACCCCGGGCATCAGGTCTCCAAAACCCTGCACCCCATATCGCTCCATCTCAAGGACCAGCCTCCGATCCACGTGCATCGGTGCCGGATCCCCCAGGCCATGCACAGCTACCCATCCACCCGCCAAAATACCCGCCACAAAGAACAGGTTCCACACCTCCTTCTTCCAGTCATATTGAAAGAAAGGCCATCTCCCGGGCAGACAGGCAGCACAAATGTGGCGTAAGGACGAAGAAACTCCCAGCCCCTTGTTTCCTATGATCAGCAGGGTAGGGACAGAAAGACCGATCAGCGGACCCGCAACATACCAGGGCCAGGGCCGCCGTAAGAATTCCAAAACTTGCATCAGGTTGTTTTCAGTAAAGTTATCATGATGTGGACAAATCATGCATTTCCTTTTTATGCAATCCCTGTATTTTTGAAAAAAATCCGGATTTGTTAAAGGCTTTTTTCAAGCAGGGTACGATAGAAGCAGGCTGCGACGAAGCCGGCAGAGGCTGCTACGCCGGTCCTGTATTCGCAGCCGCCGTCATCCTCCCGGATGGATTCCACCACCCCTTATTGAACGACTCCAAACAGGTGACCCCCGAAGACCGCCAGGAGCTCCGCACTTATATAGAGGCCAATGCGCTGGCCTACGGCGTAGGTATGGTGGATCATGAAGAGATAGACCGCATCAACATTCTCCAGGCTTCTTTCAAAGCCATGCATCTGGCGCTGGATAAACTAAAGAAGCGCCCAAGACTGCTGCTCATCGACGGTAACCGCTTTGTCAAATACAGGCGAACCACCCATCACTGCATCGTCCAGGGCGATGGCATCTACGCCTCCATCGCCGCCGCAAGTATTTTGGCAAAAACCTGGCGGGATGAATACATGCGGAACCTCCACCTGGAATTTCCACATTACTGCTGGGATAGCAACAAGGGATACGGCACCCGGGAGCACCGGACAGCCATTGAAAAGTTCGGCCTGTGTAAATATCATCGGAAAAGCTTCAATATCGATCCCGCCAGCTTCGCATCTGCGGAAGAAGGACCCGAAGAAACCCTCAGCTTTCCTCCAGCTCCCATACCCCTAGTCCCATCCTGATCACTGAAGGCTCTTCCCCCGTACAATCCACCACCGTCGAAGGAATGATCCCTCCAATACCCCCGTCCACGACGATATCCACGAGATGATCGAACTTTTCATGAATGATCTCGGGGTCGGTATACTCCTCAACCATCTCTCCCGGCAGGGAAGAGCTGAGAATGGGATGCCCCAGCTCCTTCACCAGCGCACCCGTAATGGTATTATCCGGCACCCGCAGGCCAATGGTATCCTTCTTGCTCTTCAGGATCCTGGGCACCTGCTTGCTCGCTGGGAGAATAAACGTATAAGGTCCTGGCAAATAATTCTTTAGCATCCGATACAAAGGGGTGGAAATGCTTTTGGTATACTTGCTCAGGTCACTGAGGTCATTACATATGAAAGACAGCTGCGCCTTGGCCGGGTCCACCTGCTTGATCTGGCAAATGCGTTCGACGGCTTTGTGCTGGAAGATGTCGCACCCCAGGCCGTAAATGGTATCCGTGGGATAAATAATAACACCGCCATCCAGCAGGCATTCCACAATGGTCTTTATATTTCTGGGCTGAGGATTATCCGGATGCAGATGCAGGAGCATGCGGTAATATACCGAAAAAATGTTAAGCCAACGCTAAGAAATTAACAAGGTTCCCTTAAGCTGAATTTAGTATTAAATTTGCGAAAATTGGACCCCATGCAATTACACAAGGTTGATCGGGTGGACAGTATCCGTCCTGAAGATTTCAGGGACCAGTATTACACCCCAATGAAGCCTTTGGTGATCACCAACCTCTCTATGCAATGGCCCGCCTATCAAAAATGGAATTGGGATTTTTTCAAATCCATTGTCGGCAATGTGGAAGTGGGCCTGTATAACAATATCAAAAGTGACGCCTATACCCCTATCAATACCGCGGACGACTACATGAAATTCGGCGACTACATCGATATGGTCCGTAAAGGCCCTGCCGAATGGCGCATCTTCCTCTTCAATATTTTCGAGCATGCACCCCAGATCACCGCTGACTTCGAATGGCCGGAGCACCTGATGAAAGGCTTCGTTAAACGCTACCCCATGCTGTTCGTCGGCGGCAAAGGGTCCATCACCCATATGCATTTCGACATCGACCTGTCCCATATCATGCACACACAATTCGGTGGCCGAAAAAGAGTCCTGCTCTTCCCTTTCGAAGAGCAGCATAAACTTTACCGCAAACCCTGGGAAGTGCTGAGCTTTGTCAATTTCGAGCACTATTTCGACGATTGCAACAACAAGCTGGAGATCGACCGGTTTCCCGCCCTGAAGCTGGCCAAAGGATACGAAGTGATCCTGGATCATGGGGACACCCTCTTCATGCCAGCCGGATATTGGCACCATATGGAGTACCTGGACAGCGGCTTTGCCATGAGCTTGCGGGCTTTGCAGACCTCGCTGACAGGTAAGCTAAAAGGAGCCTGGTACCTGCTCGGAATGCGCAATATCGACACCCTGATGAAAAAAACAGCCCCGGAATGGTGGTTCAACCTTAAAAAAGAGAAAACCTTCAGGGCCGCCAATAAAGAGCTCGAAACCTTTGCTCCTTAAGGTATTTAGGTGTCTTTCGGTAGGCCAATGCGCAGGAAACCCTTGCTCATATTTAAAAAACTTTAAAAAAAATATTGCTTTTTAACGAAATCGTCTTTATTTTTACCCCGCTTATACTCTGAAAGCGTTTAACTTATTAACGCTCACCCACAAGAATCTGATCCGATCCAATTTCCACATTCCGACTATCCAATTTCCGTCCCAAGATTCCAATTTCCAAAAAATATCCGGTTTTCCATTGATCTGTGTGAAGGGTAACGTCTTTTCATGCTGCTTAGTCTACTGATCCTTTGCGTCCTATCATAGTATTATTTCTATACCCTACTGAATTAATCTCCTGGTGTAAAGGCTCATGGCCTCTATCCAGATGATCCAACCCTCGATGCTACTGTAATTGAATTTGACAGACCAAGACTTATCCGGAAAAATATTCTGGTTGAACAAGGCTCATATTACGGAAAGGCTTATGCGGGAAAGGTGAATTATTGAATAAAAGACAAGCGTCAACAAGTGAACATGCGTTCAATAAAAATATATTCGATCTCTTTCTTTTTGTGGTTTCAGAGGTAAGCACAGGCCGGCGATGTCTATCGCTGGCTCTTTTTTTCTCCGGCAATACCCCGGACGCTCTAAAGGCCTCCTTCACTGGCCAAAAAGTTAAAAGATTTCACTGTGAAAAAACCAAAATAAAAAGAGGCTGGCACCTGACCCGTAAAAAAACAGTGCCGCCTCTTTTTCGTTTCATGTCCTGAAATACTTTCGTATTTCAGTGGGAGGCTGGCACCTGACCCGTAAAAAAACAGTGCCGCCTCTTTTTCGTTTTTATGTATGTCCTGATGGAGATGAAAATCTAAGCGATCGTCCACGTCTCATTACCCCGGAGCAGCTTATCCAGATCGCCTTTCCCCTTGCTACGCACCACTTCCTCAATTTGAAGGTTCAGCATGTCCTCATAACAAGGACGGTCCGTTTCATAAAATACGCCAAAAGGCCTGGGCAGATGACCTTCGACACGCACGTCGTCAAAAAGACGCACCAATATCTGCGCCTTGTAAAAATCTTTTTCGTCATGGACCCAAAGGTCGTCTTTGCCGAAGCCTTCTCCCAGCGTAACCACTGTTGGCTTAAACCCATCCAGACGGATCCCTTTCTCCTGCCTGGCGCCGAATACAAGTGGCTGGCCCTGCTCGAGGAACAATGCCTCCATAGGTTTCGAGCTTTTTTCCGTAAAGACCTCGAAGGCTCCGTCATTGAAAATATTACAGTTCTGGTAGATCTCAAGGAAAGACGCGCCCTTATGAGCCTGGCTGCGTAACAGCAATTGCTGCAAATGCTTGGGGTCACGGTCCATACTCCGCGCGACAAAGCTGGCATCAGCGCCCATGGCAAGCGCCAGCGGATTGAAGGGATGGTCGATGCTCCCGAAAGGAGTGGACTTGGTCACTTTGTTTTCTTCCGAAGTAGGAGAATATTGCCCCTTGGTCAATCCATAGATCTGGTTATTGAACAAAAGGATATTCATATCGAAGTTCCTGCGCAGCAGATGAATGGTATGATTCCCTCCAATGCTGAGACTGTCACCGTCACCCGTGACAACCCAGATACTCAGCTCAGGCCGTGTAGCCTTCAGCCCGGATGCAATAGCCGTGGCACGCCCGTGAATGGAATGCATCCCATAAGTATTCATATAATAAGGGAACCGGCTGCTGCAGCCGATCCCCGATATGATAACAATGTTTTCCCTGGGGATCCCCAGCGAAGGCATGATCTTCTGGACCTGTGCCAATATAGAATAATCGCCGCATCCCGGACACCAGCGCACTTCCTGGTCGGTAGCAAAATCTTTTGCTGTAAGGGTCTGCGGGGTAGTGGTAGTTGTTGCGCTCATAATACCTCAAAGGTACTAATGTAATCGCAATTCCATACCCAGCTGTAACACCTGGTTGGCATAGTGGTAATTGTCATCAGGCGTCAGGTCCGATAATCCCAGTCCATACCGGAAGTAAAAACCCACCTGCCGGTTGGCATAATAGCCCATACCCAGGTTTAAGGTTGCATCCGTCTTATGAAATAAATTTTTAATATTCGCATTGTACCCTTCAGGTCCCTTGTCTCTCGCTGCAGCCAGAATGCCCAGCTGAGGCCCTGCCTCGAGATAGAACCTGTGCACCGGATAGTACTGGAACATCAGGGGAATCGTAATATAATTCAGGGCCCAGGTATACCGGCCATTGTCCCAGTATTTCTGCCCCTGACCGCTGTACAATATTTCCGGCTGGAAAGCCCACTGGTTGGCAATGCTCGTATGCAGGAAAAACCCTATATGCCCGCTGATCCGGTTGTCGCCATACAGATTGGAGATATTGGCCACATTCAGCCCTCCTTTAAAGCCGGGGATAATTTGCTGGGCTTGAGTAAGGCTGCAGGACAGGCAGATCAGGGTCAGAAAACATACATTTTTGCTCGATTTCTTAATTTTCTCTTTTAGGGGATTGTACCTCATGGTTTTCATTTTGTAGAGATTTTACCCCTTGAAAACAAAGGATATGCCATACTCGGATTCTGATACCAAATAATTGATTTTCAGCAATAAGAAAATCATCTTCCAGGTGTTTTCGGTGGCATGCTATTGGACAGGGAGATAGATAAATCAACCTATATGACAAAGCAACTATTGTTGACCCTGGCCATCGCCGCCAGCCTGACAGCATTCACAGGTTGCGCAGTGGACGGCTATGTGGAAACCCAGCCCGCCGACGTCGTTTACACCCGTCCCCTGGCGCCCGGCCCGGATTATGTATGGATTGAAGGAGACTGGATATACAGAGGTGGAAGCTACAATTACCGCCCCGGTTACTGGCGCCGGGCAAGGGTCGGCCGCACCTGGCAGGCAGGCCATTGGGACCATGGCTCAAGAGGTTATCATTGGAACAGAGGGCGCTGGAGATAATGCACATCATTTCCAGCCATTTATGCCCGATAAGGATATATCATACCCTTGTCGGGCTTTTTGCTAAGTATAAGCCTTTATCTCATTGTAATCCATCGCCTCATTTGGTACTTTTTTCACAATTTCTTTCACTAATCTCCGTATTATCGTTGTTATTTTATTGCTGTTATACTGACATTTAATATCTTCAAAATCCAATATATGCCCTTAACCATGCACAGCCAGATCTCGCTGCACCAATTTGTAGATGAATTGACCCTGGGGTTGTTACCTTTGGCCGTTAGTCGTAAATCAATAATTATCAATCAAATAGACAGGGATTTGCAGGTAGGCTCAGATGAGAACATCTTGGCATATGTCCTGTGGAATCTCCTGGACCGCGCCGTCAACAGCACCCAGAACGAGTGCATCCATATTGAGTCGGTGACGGAAGGCGACAGCACCCTCATCCGCGTCCGGAATGCAGGCACCTACTTCTATCGCACCGTTTGCCACAGTTTTCGCCAGGTACAATACGCCGCTGAAAAACTGGGAGGTACCATCAGCATCAATTACACCGGCAGCACCAGCACGACTATTGCATTTACTATTAAGAATGCGGCCTAGCGGACCACAGGTCCGCTGCGCGAAGCGCCATAATTAGAGTCTAGCAGTCCCTACTCCAGACCGTCAGGTCGGAGATGGCTTAATTATATTTCCAACACTTACCCCAACCTTCGATCCCTCCCTAAAAAGAAAAAAGGGGACCCTACCGGATCCCCTTCCTCCTGGAAAAAAACTATTAATATCTGCTATTGCTATAGTTGTTGTTCCTGCGTTGGAAGCCGCCGCCTCCTTTGTTACCACCGCCGCCATTGCCACGGTCTTCCCTTGGCTTAGCTACGGATACGCCGATGGTCCTTCCATCGACAGATGCACCGTCCAGTTCCTGAATGGCTTTCTGGGCAGCTGCATCATCAGACATTTCCACAAATGCAAAACCGCGGGATTTGCCGGTGAATTTGTCCATGATAACCTTAGCAGAAGATACTTCTCCGTATTCTGCAAAATAATCTTGTAAGTCTTCGTCCGTGACGTTGAAACTTAAATTAGAAACGTAAATGTTCATAAATTAACTAACTGGTTAAAAAAAATAAATAATACCAATCTGAGAAAATATAGCAGGGAGTAAAGAAAACTAACGATTACCGGAGATGGTTTAGCGGAAGCGATCATTCAATTACTAATGCTGTAAGCTCAAATTTACCCTACAAAGATACGATATTGTATTCAAAATCCAAGTAGAAAATCCCCGAATCTGCTAATTAGTAATTTGTTAACGAGGGCTTCCTTTTCCTGCCGGTTACGGAATAAACGACAAAGGCCAGCGATGCAAGGACCATTCCTGTCACACATACCCCTTTCCAGTCAGCCCATTCCCAGACATACAGCCCGATGAATGAACCCAGGGAAGTCCCGGTAAAACTCACGGTCATGTACACGGTATTCAGCCGGTTGCGCGCCCCGGGCAGCAAAGCATAGACCCTGCTTTGATTGGACACATGAATGGCTTGCATTGCCAGGTCCAGCAGGACGATCCCCGCTATAAGTCCTGCCACCGAAGTATCGCATATATAGAAAATGATAAAGGATGTGAACAGCAGGCCCAGGCCATACCCAATGGCAATACGTGGATTGCGCTTATCCGCCGCTCCCCCTACCAGGGGCGCCGCCAACGCTCCGGCCGCGGCCGCCAATCCAAACAGTCCGATGAGATCACTCTTGAAATGGAAAGGAGGACCCGCCAGGTGCAGCACCATCGTCGTCCAGAACATGCCGAAAGTCGCAAACCCCAATGCATTGATCGCGGCAGCCTCCCTTAGCACAGGCTGCTCCCGCACCAGCGTGCCCAGGCTCCGCATCAGCGACGCATAAGACCCGGAGAACGCAGGTACGCTCCTGGGAAAAGTCTTCCGCATGGTCAGCAGCAGGAGAAAGCTGAGTCCGGCAGCTACCCAGAACATCCCCCTCCATCCCAGCCAGGCGCCGATAAGGCCGCTCAGCGTACGCGATAAAAGGATACCCACCAACAGTCCGCTCATGATCGTACCAATGACCTTCCCCGTCCGGGCAGGCGAAGCAAGATAGGCGGCCAGCGGTAATATCAGCTGTGGTATGACAGAACTGGCCCCAATCAGCAGACTGGCGATCTCCAGGCAAAGCAGGTTGGGAGAAAGCGCCGCAAAACTCAAACATACCACGGCACTGGCCGTCATCCATACGATCTGGCTCTTTCGCTCCACCTTGTCCCCCAATGGCACAAAGAACAATAACCCAAGCGCATAGCCCGCCTGCGTAAAAAAAGCGACCTGCCCGGCCTTACTCTCCGGTATCCCAAATCCCTTACTGATCAGCACGATCAACGGCTGGCAATAATAAATATTGGCCACGATAAGCCCGGTACAAACAGCCATGAGTACAATAAGTCCTTTCGATAACTGATCCTTGCCTGATGATCCTTCTAATGATCCCATATTGCCCGCAAAGATACGCCGGCACTATGGAGCGCGATCGTGCTTCTGAAAAACATAGTCCGATCCCGCTAAACCCCATAATGTCATTGCCCCGATTGTCAAAATATTGTCAAAAAAAGAACTATTTATAGCCTCAATGCTTTAAATTCGGCACCTAAACAGCTAAGTTATGTTGCATGGTAAAAAAATAGCCGTCGCATTGACACTTTCAGCCCTGATGATCGTTGGCATGGCCGCTACCCGTCCCACGGACAACCCGGCGGATAAACCCCGGGCCGACAAGCCGCACAAAAACCTCAAGGTCCTGCCCAAAGACATCAGCCACGAAGACCTCGACAAGGTCATGGACAACTGGAAAGCCGCACTGGGCGTGAAATGTAATTTTTGCCATGCCCCTTCCAAAGACAGCACCTCCCATCGGCTGGACTTTGCCAGCGACGCCAAGCCCGAAAAAGAGGTCGCCCGCCACATGTTTAAAATGACAGCCAAGATCAATAAGAAATATTTCAACTTCAATAAGGATGAAAAAGGCGATGTTGTTCCAACCATCACCTGCATGACCTGCCATCGTGGCAATCCACATCCGGAAGAAAAATAATCATTTATTCATAGTTGCGCATGCCCTTTCGAAAGGGCATGCGCCCCTGATAGAGCCATCGTTCAGAACATCATTCCCAAAAGAGGCCGGCGCTGTTTTTCCCTTTGGGGACGGCCTTTTTTCCTTATACTATTTCAACATTATCCTGAATTCATCCGCCGCACAAGCCTCCTTGTCCTCCCCAAGACATTATTTAGAATAATAAATTGCCTAATTTTACCAGCTCTTAAGCGTACAAACAACACATCATGGCAAACAATTCATTTAAGTTCGGAATGATCGGCCTCGGCGTTATGGGTCGCAACCTGTTGCTCAATATGGCCGACCACGGTTTCCCCGTTGTAGGCTTCGACAAGGACACACAAAAGACGTCCACGCTCGAATCCACCGCTACCCCCGGCACCACCGTAAAAGGCGTTAATACACTGGCCGAAATGATCCAGGCGCTGGAAAAGCCCCGCAAGCTGATGATGCTGGTTCCGGCCGGCAAGCCTGTAGACGATGTGATCAACGATCTCCTCCCGCTCCTGGAAAAAGGAGACATCGTCATCGACGGAGGAAACTCACACTATACGGATACTTTACGTCGCGTGAAACTGCTGCAGGAAAAAGGCTTCCACTTTATGGGTGTAGGCATTTCCGGCGGTGAGCAGGGAGCCCGTACAGGCCCCAGCATCATGCCCGGCGGAGATCCCGAAGCATATCCCCACGTACAGCCTCTGCTGGAAGCCGTAGCCGCAAAGGTCAATGGCTCCCCCTGTGTCGCCCACCTGGGCAAGGACGCCGCGGGTCACTATGTAAAAATGGTGCACAATGGGATAGAATACGCCATCATGCAGCTGATCAGCGAAACTTACGACCTCCTGCACAGAGGGCTGGAGCTGGACAATGACGAGCTCCACAAGATCTACAAAAGCTGGAACGAAGGCGAGCTGCAATCCTTCCTCGTAGAGATCACCCGCGATATCTTCCTCAAAAAGGACGATAAGACAAATAATTATCTCGTGGACATGATCCTCGACAAGGCTGGCGCTAAAGGAACAGGCAAATGGACATCCCAGGATGCCATGGACCTGGGCCTCCCCATTCCTGTCATCGATATGGCCGTCTCCATGCGGGAGCTGTCCGCCTATAAGGACGAAAGATCGCAGGCCGCTACCATGTACAAGACTTCCACCGTGGACATACCCATCCCTCAGGAAGTATTCATCCAGCAGGTACACGACGCCCTTTACTTCGCCACTATCATCAGCTACGCGCAGGGCCTGGCCATGCTGCACAAGGCGTCCATAGACCTGGGCATGCAAATACCGATGCCGGAAGTCGTACGGGTATGGAGAGGCGGCTGCATCATCCGCTCATCCCTGCTGGAAGTTTTCTACCAATCCTTTACAAAAAATCCCGGGCTGCCCAACATCCTGCTGGATGCAGACATCTGTCAGCTCCTGTCCGCCAAAAGGCAGAACATGCGCAACGTGATCATTCACGCCATCCATATGGGCTATCCCGTGGGCGGCCTGATGGCTGCCCTCAGCTACTTCGATGCCTACAGGAGCGAACGTATGCCGACGAACCTGATCCAGGCGCAGAGAGATTACTTCGGCGCCCACACCTATCAGCGCATCGACGAACAAGGCGTCTTCCACTCGGAATGGAACAAATAACAGGAACATAATAGTTTTAAGAACCAACAGATAGTATATGCAAAACCATAAAAGACCACCTGCCTCCATCATTTTCATTTTCGGAGGCAGCGGCGACCTGAACTTTAGAAAGCTCTCCCCAGCCTTATATAATTTAGCCATCGATAATTGGATGCCGGAGAAATTCGCCATCATCGGCATCGGCCGCAGCAAGTACAATGACGAGGACTATCGCAAACGCCTGTATGAAGGCATCCAGCAATTCAGCCGGCGGAAAGGCGAAGCCAACGGGCAATGGAATGAATTCTCGCAGCACGTGTCCTATCTGCAGATGGACGCGGAAAAAGGAGAGGAGTATCAGAAAATTGCCGACGTGGTGAAACAAAAAGAAGAAGAGTTCGGCATACATCCCAACGTGATCTTCTATCTCTCCGTAGCGCCCCAGCTGATGCCCGACATCGCCCAAAAGCTGGGAGGCCTCAACCTCTGCTCCGACACACGCACCACCCGCATCGTGATAGAAAAGCCCTTCGGCCACGACCTGAAAAGCGCCCACGAGCTGAATGAGCTGCTCATGGGCATGTTCAAGGAAGAGCAGATCTACCGCATCGATCACTATCTCGGTAAAGAGTCGGTCCAGAACATCCTCTCATTGCGGTTTGCCAATGCCCTCTTCGAGCCCATCTGGAATCGCAACTACATCGAATACGTACAGATCACCGCTGCCGAAACAGTAGGAGTGGAAGGCCGTGGCGGCTATTACGAACAGTCCGGAGCCCTGCGGGACATGGTGCAGAACCATATCCTTCAGCTGATGTGCATGATCGCCATGGAAGCGCCCGTCTCTTTCGATGCCAACGAGATCCGTAATAAAAAAGTGGACGTGCTCAATGCCATCCGCAAGATCACGAAGGAAGACGTCAATCACTTCGCGGTCCGGGGACAATATGCCGAAGGCTGGATGAAAGGGCAGAAAGTACCTGGCTACAAACAGGAAAAAAGTGTCAATCCCAACTCTTCCGTCGAAACCTTCGCCGCTGTCAAATTTTACATCGACAACTGGCGCTGGCAGGATGTCCCCTTCTACGTGCGCACAGGCAAACGCATGAACCAGAAGACGACCAACATCACCATCCAGTTCAAAACAGCGCCCAGCTATGCCTTCCCTCCGGAAGCGGCAGATACATGGCGGGCCAACAGGCTGACCATCAGCATACAGCCTGAAATGGAGGTGCGGCTGCGCTTCCAGGCCAAACGCCCCGGCCAGTCCATGAACCTGGACCCCGTGGACATGATCTTCAGCTCCGAGTCCGCACATGAGCCCGAAGCATATGAGACCCTGCTGCTGGATGTCATGGAAGGCAATCCAACCCTCTTCATGCGCGCCGACCAGGTAGAGGCGGCCTGGAAGATCGTCATGCCCATCCTGGAAACCTGGGAAAGCCGCCCTCCGGTGGACTTCCCCAACTATACGCCGGATGCCTGGGGACCTGAGGACGCCGAAGCGCTCATCGCCAGGGAAGGACATAACTGGATCACCATGCCCCCGGCCCAATAGGTATAACATACTAAATAACTACCAGTGGAGCTACACAAATTCAGGGACGCCGAAGCCTTAAGCGAAGCCGTCGCCAAATGGATCGCAGACATCATTGCGGGAACGCTGAAAAAACAACCCCGGTTTACCATCGCCCTCTCCGGGGGCAGTACACCGGAGCGCCTGCATAAGCTCCTGGCTGCCGCCCCGTATAAAGAACAGATCGACTGGTCGAAACTACACATCTTCTGGGGTGACGAACGGGCCGTTCCTTTCCAGGACAGCCGCAACAATGCGCGGATGGCCTTCGATACATTATTGAACCATGTCCCCGTGCCGGCTGCGCATATCCATGTCATGCGCACCGACATCTCACCCGCGCAGTCAGCCATCGAATACGAAAAGATCCTGCATCAATATTTTGGAGAGAACGGCCCCAGTTTCGACCTCGTCCTGCTGGGCATGGGCGACGATGGCCACACCCTTTCCCTTTTCCCGGGAACAGCCGTGGTGCATGAAGAAAAAGTTTGGGTGACCTCCTTTTTCCTGAAAGCCCAGGACATGGATCGCATCACGCTCACCCGCCCCATCGTAAACAGGGCCGCACGCATCGCCTTCCTGACGACAGGACCCAAAAAAGCGCACGCTTTGAAAGAAGTGTTGAAAGGAGAATATCATCCTGACCTGTACCCGTCTCAGACCATCATGCCGCAGGCCGGCGAGCTTCACTGGTTCGTGGACGAGGCGGCAGCAGCGGAATTGACCTGATCACCCGTCCACCAGGACCACCATCCTTGCTTCAGGCTCCGGCGCCGGCAGTCCCCCACCTTTCCCATATGCCCCAGCGTCCTGGTCGCCAGCGTAAAATGGTACCTGAACAGGGGTACTTTCAAAGTGCAGCCGGCAAGGACAGCCCTCACAGCATGCCGCAACGTGCGGCGGAAAATGAAGGCGCGATAGCCCGGCCTGCGAATATTACAGGCATAGATCAGGATCCTCACCCATTCTTTTTTCATCTGCTGCGCCAAACTGACAGCGCCGGGACGCGACTCCCGGTCATGACGTATCCGGGCCTTCGTAAGAACGCCGATACCAAATTCCCAATAGCGCACGCGCTGCGCATAATTGTCGTCCTCCCCATAATGAAAAAAGACAGGGTCGAACCCCCCGGTCTTCCTAAGACAATCTCCCGTGATCAACCAGGCCGCCGCATTGACAAAATCCGTCCGCACAAGCGTCTGCTCACCCTTTTCCAGCAGGATGCCCTCCGCCCACTCCGCGACAGCGCTCCTGAGAAAATATTCCAGGAAATTGGCGTCCATGGCGGAGCCCTTCCCATTCAGATGCAGCGGGCTGATGATCCCCAGCGAGGGGTCCGCAGCGTGCACCCCGATCAATGATCCAATGGTCTCCGGCTCCACAAAAGCATCCTGGTTCAACAGGAACACATAGTCCGCACGCTCGTCCACCGCCTTTTTCATCCCGATATTGTTCGCCTGCCCAAAACCAAGGTTACGGGGGCTCGCCGTCAGCTCCACCTCCGGGTAATGCTTCCGGATAAAGTCGGTCGTACCATCCGTCGACCCGTTGTCAATGATATGGATACGGCTGGGATATATACTGCCCTGGACACTTTTCAGACAATCATCGATCCACTTAAGTCCATTGTAGGTGACAATGATGGTAATTACAGTTTTCAAAATATAAATGGGAATTGTGCTCTGTTGGATGGAAAAAGGGTTACCAGATGACAAGCGCCTCCAAAATAACAAATATTAAGCCAGCATGCACAGCTTTCCCAGCTCCATCTTCAGAAAGCCCGCCGGGTCCTCCACCATCCTCCGCATCCGGCAGGCAATAAATCCGTCTGGCCTTACCAGCACTGCACCATCCGCACGTATACGCAGTTTTTTCCGGAGCGTCCCGATGCTATGCACAGTAATATTTCCCAGGGCCCCCGCAGCCTCCTTCCAGTCTGCATCCTGCTCACCCGTGATCAGGACAAACCCTCCCCCCGCCAGATCAAGGGTGGAGACATTCTCTTTGATCCATAGATGAGGCAGCCGCCCCTTCCCATTGTACGTATATACCGGCAATCCCACCAGGTCTCCCAGTCCATGCATGGCGGCACGACGGCAGAGAGACCTTAACCCCAACAGGCGCAATACCCGCATCACCATCATCCACCCGATCATGCCCGTGACCATCGGCAGGCTTCTCTTTAACAATCCGCTTTTATCCGCCCACTTCCCCGATCGGATCGCATTGCGTAAACCCACCGGCTGCCGCTCCCTGCTATACGTTCCCAGCAGCGCAGGGGCTGCCCGCCCTTTCAACACCGCCGCCAGCTTCCAGGCCAGGTTATGCGCATCCTGGATACCCGTGTTGGCGCCCTTACCTCCATATGGGGTCATCACATGAGCGGCATCTCCCGCCAGGAATACCCGGTCATGCTGCATCGCTTCAACTACCCTGATCGTAGGCTGCCAGGGCAGTATGCTGATAATGCGAATGGGCACGCCGGGAATGCCGATGACGTCACGCAGAACAGGTAAGATCCTTTCTTCCGTAAGATCCGTTGCGTTCCCGCAATGCAAATGGAACACCCATTTGTCGTCGTTATTGATGGACGTCAGCATCCCCTTGAACCCACTCCTTTTCACCAGTAGGATACTAAACTCCTTCCCCCGGACAAATTCGCCCAGGGGCGCTTCGAAATAGATATTCAAAAGGTCCGACAAGGCCCCCCTGCCCACGGTCGCCGCATGCAAAGCCGTTCTCACAGGGCTCTTCGCGCCATCCGCCGCAATAAGATAGCTGGCCCGCACCTGCTGCTCCTCCCCGCTATCCCTGTCCCGGAGTACGGCGGATACACCGGTGTGATCCTGCGTGAATGATACCAGCTCCGTATAGTAGCGCACTACAGCCCCTCTTTCCTTCGCAGCCGCCAGCAGCAGGGGCTCGGAAAGATCCTGGGTACAACGGGCGCTCGTCACTGGGCTCAGCTCCTGCACGCTGCTGAATATATGTTCAGGTCCCTTTTTCCCGGATGGCGTTCTTTTCTCCATCGCCACCGCCAACGACGCATGCTTCAAAATGCCCCATGCAGGCGCCAGGGCCTTCCCCGCTTCACGGATAACCTCTCCCAAACCCAGCTCCCGGTAGAGCTCCATCGTCCGTACATCAAACCCTCTGGCACGCGGATGAATGGAAGTGCCGCGGTGCCGCTCTACCAACAAGGGTTGTATCCCCTGCTCTAAAAGAAAAAGCGCCGCCGACAGTCCTACAACGCCACCGCCGACGATCAATACAGCTGTTTTTTGCATCCCCAAATATCTCCTTTACACACCTGTCCCTTTTGCACAAAAAGGATTTTTCGGTACCTTTCCCGGAGCGAACGACACCAATGGCCGAGAATACCTTTCCCACCTTTGAAGAATTTAAGAGCCTTCCCGATTCCGAAGACCCCTATATCTTTTCCATAACCCTCCCGGAAATAACAGGACGGCTCCGCATGCAAAAACAAGGCAGCATCACACTTTCCGACGGCACGCTGGAACTATCCGATAAAATGGCAGGCATCAGCGGCCTGAAGCATTTTAACGACCTGCCCCTCGTTGAGCTTAATTTTGTTATGGAAGGCCATATCGCTCAGCGGCAAAGCCATCTGCCGGATGAGCTGACCTTCACCCGCGGATATCACAACATCATGTTCAACCAGGGAGAATGGGAACACAACCGTTTTTTGGGCAATGGCATCCACAACACATTCACCGTTAATATCCATACTGAAAGATTTGTGCAGCTCTTCGACGCTAATTCCCACCAGATGGATGGTCTGGCGGAAAGTGTGGCAGCACAACGCCCTTTCCTGGTTCACCGGCCTGATCAGCGTTCTACGCCGGCCATGCAATCCATCGTCAGTTCACTGTGGGACAATCCTTTTAAAGGAGGAATGAAAAGCCTCTACATGGAGGTAAAGACCATAGAGCTCCTCTTATTGCAGTGGCAGCAGCTGAATGGCCCCGTTGCATCCGGCAACATGCCCTGGCGGAAAGATGACCTGGACAAAATGCATCTCGCCCGGGAGATCCTGCAGCAACGCATACAGGACCCGCCCAGCCTTACAGGGCTCGCCCGGCTCTGTGGCCTGAATGAGTTCAAGCTGAAAAAAGGATTCCGGGAAGTATTCGGAACGACAGTCTTCGGCTATTTCAACACCCTGCGGCTGGAACAGGCCCATCGCCTGCTGCGCAATACCCACCTGTCCATCTCGGAGATCGCCTACCAGACAGGCTGGGCCCATCCCCAGCACTTTCACCGGGCGTTTAAAAAACATTATGGCATCACGCCTGGACAGGTACGTCGATAGTATCGTATACTACCACCTTACTCCACAAAGACGAACACTCTTTTACAAATTGCAGATGGATAGGGTCCACCTGGTAGCTGTCCTGGTCCTCCGCCGTATCGAAGATCAGCATCCAGCTGACGGAATAGCTGTTGTCGATGACCCCCCGATCAGTAGCGGCCGGCACGCCGATATGATACTGCCGTATAGTGCTCACCTTCGATAACTTTTGCAACCCGGCTACCAACGCCGCACGGTCTTCCGCACGGTCTGGACGCTGCAGCCAGAAATAAACATGATGTACAAACATATTAATGATATTTAAAACAGCCCCTGGATCAATTCATTCGTCAGCTTCCTTTCTCCTTTTGTCCAGATCGCGTTGGGAGGAGGGAACTCGTTGATATTATACCCGCCCTGCGCAACAAAATCAAAGACCGCATGACAATACCCATCCAGCACCAGGGCGCATTTCAGCCAGTCCTTCGACCATACGATCATCAGCTTGGACCTGCCCAGCTCGTTGCCTTCATAAATATGCAGCGCATCCAGTATCCTCAATCCGCCGCCTTCCTTATCCTTCTCCACCGCATAGAAATAGCCGGTCTCCCCGTCATCCTCGAAGACAACCCCAAACTGGTTCTCCGGAGAAAAACTTTCTAAAAAATTGTCCTCTCCCGGAACAAGGTCCAGCTCCTGCATCAGGTATCCGTTCATGTACTTATTTTAATTGGTTTAGCCAGTCGACGATGCCCAGGTAGATCTTGCCCGCCACCGCTTTATGAAATTTCGGGCTCAGGATCTTCTTCTCATCCTCGGGATTGCTGAGAAAGGCCACTTCCACCAGGGCATTGGGGTAGTCCGTAGGCCCGCTGAGCGAAAAATTGAAATTCCCCACATTGCCGTACTCCTTTAGCTTCAGCGTAAGCATTTGATTTAATATCGCCACGCTCAACGGGCGAAAGCCAACATACCGGTAATATGTACTCGTACCCTGCACCGTATCATGGCTGGCAGAATTGAGATGGATGCTCACCAGCAAATGCGGGTTGAATTGCTTCAACATTTCCATCCGCTCCGGCATGGACAGGGTGGTATCCTTCGTGCGGGTCATAAAGACATTTTTAACGCCCATTTTCTTCAGGGTCTTCTGCAGCTCGGCAGCGATCAGCAACGTGTATTGCTTCTCCAGGACATGGCTGGTGACGCCGTCGGCGCCTGCATTTTCACCCCCATGGCCCGCATCTATGGCGATCCGCAGCTTTTTGATATCCAGCACCGCAGGCTGACGCTTTACCCTTACCATCAGCCTCCTTCCCGTACTGTCATATTCCAGGCTGAACCCCCAGTGCTGGCTATGCTTCAGCTGGATATACACGCGCAATACGTCGTCCTCCAATTGTTCATACCAGGTATTTTTTATCTCCTTCACCGTACGCAGCTGCGTGATCCAGTTCGTATTGCTGGTGACCCCAAAAATATCCACCGCGATCCTGGAAGGATCGATCATTTGAAAAGCATGATAGGGCATCCGCTCGTCAAGACTGATCGCAACAAGATCAACGGCGGAATCGCCGTAAACTTTCATGTTGCCGCTGAGATGGGTATTGTGCGCCGCATGACGGGCCGCCTGCTTGTAGAAAGTAATGACACTCGTCTTGGCGATATAGGCGGAATGCGCGGCAGATAGCTGGATCTTATAATCCGTACCAAAGCTGTCCACGATCTTAACCAAAACATTCGAGTCCAGAAATCCCAGCTTGGCGCCCCCGAGCCGATCGTCCCCGATGCCATATTCCATAAAGGGGAATTTCCCGGTAGTCCGGGCCCACCACACACTGTCCTGAGACCAGGCGGACAGTCCGCTCAGGATAAAAAGAAAGTAAAAAACGACGGGCCGCATCTGCATCTCCAAAGATAATGGCTCTAAACGAAAAAGGCCACCCTACTTTATTCCGTAGGGGGCCAATCGTCGGTCTCATGTGTGACTCGTCTATCGCCCCGCTCAAAGGGCCTTAGAAATTTATAAAGGATATTTATTATCCGCTATCAGCCTGGCCGATATCCTCCTCCGGGCTTCCTTACTATTGAAAGGCTCAACCTTGGTGAACCGCTTCAGCCCCAATAGCATCATGCGCTGCTCATCTCCATCGGCAAATGCGTTGATGGCGTCCTTCCCGGCCTTACTGATCTGGTCAGCCGCATCGTACAAATACGTGCGCACGATATCCAGCTCGAAAGCACAGGCCGCCTCACCCCGCTGGTCTACCAGCTTCTCAGCCCTTAACAGGGAGCTTTCAGCTATAAAGACTACCATGGCCATGTCCGCGACATTCATCAATACCTCCTGTTCATTTTCCAGCTTTGCCATCAGCTTCTGGGCAGCCCCGCCCGCCGTCATCAGAATAGCTTTCTTGAAGTTGCGGATCGCCTTCTTCTCCCTGGCAAAAGGCGTTTCGTCATCGCTGCCGAATTCCGGTATGCTCATCAATTCCTTCGACACTGCCATGGCAGGGCCCATGATATCCAATCTGCCCTTCATAGCACGCTTCAGCACCATATCCACCGTCAGCAGCCGGTTGATCTCATTCGTGCCCTCGTAGATCCGGTTGATCCGGCTGTCACGATAGGCTTTCGAAATAGTATATTCATCGCTGTACCCATTGCCGCCATGCACCTGCACGCCTTCGTCCACGACAAAGTCAAGGGCTTCGCTGCCAAACACTTTCAAAATAGCACATTCGATGGCATATTCCTCGGCAGCGCCCAGCAACGCTTCATTGAAAGGCTTGCCCGAGGCCACCAGCTCCACTTCCTTGTCGTCGATCCACTTGGCCGTCCGGTACAGGGCGCTTTCCCCCGTCCAGATCTGGATGGCCATCTCCGCCAGCTTATGTTTGATGGCGCCGAAATTGGCGATCGCCGTCTTGAACTGCTCCCGCGTATTGGCGTACTGAACTGTAGTGCTCAGCGCCCGCTTGGCTCCGCCCAGCGCGGCAGCACACAGCTTCAGCCTGCCTATGTTCAAAATATTGAATGCGATGACATGCCCCTTGCCGATCTCTCCTAAAAGGTTTTCCGCCGGCACCTTGCAATCCTGGAAATATAATTGCACCGTGCTGCTCCCCTTGATGCCCATCTTATGCTCCTCCGGCCCCTGGGTAAAACCCTCGAAGCCCCGGTCCACAATAAAGGCAGAGAACTTGTCCCCATCGACCTTTGCAAAGACAGTGTATACGTCCGCAAAGCCGCCATTGGTGATCCAGCATTTCTGGCCATTCAGGAGATAGTGCTTCCCGTCAGCTGTCAGCTTCGCAGTAGTCTTGGCGCCCAGCGCATCACTGCCGCTGTTGGGTTCCGTCAATCCATAAGAGCCCTTCCACTCGCCGCTGGCCAGCTTGGGAATATATTTCTTCTTCTGTTCGGGCGTACCGAAATAAAGAATGGGTAGGGTGCCAATGCCCGTATGCGCGGAAACGCCTACGGAAAAAGAAAAGCCGCCGCCCAGTCCTTCATTCACCAGCGTGGCCGTAATAAAATCCTTCCCCAATCCTCCAAATTCCTCCGGCACAGCCACCCCCAGCAGCCCCTGCTCTCCGGCCTTTTGAATGAGCGAAGGCATCAGGCCCTGCTCCAGCTTGTCAATACGATCGATGACAGGCAAGACTTCCGTATCCAGGAATGCATTACACATGTCTTTCACCATCTGCTGCTCTTCGTTGAAGTCTTCAGGGATGAAGGTCTCAAAAGCATTGCTTTCCTTTATCAGCCATTCAGCTCCCTTGAGAGCTTGTTTTTTGTCGGTTGAGGCGCCCATAAGAAAACAGTTTATTTATGAGAAAAATAGATGTTGCTCCATTATCGAAGATTGTCATACACCAGCTGCAGGACCTCCTTGCAGATCTCTATCCTGTCCGCAGGCACACCCTCCAGCGCCTCGTTCAGCGTGGCCTCTGCCAGCCCCATCGTCTCTTCCTGCAGCTTCTGCGCCTGCTTCGTCAGGTAGATAAGGTTGATCCGGCGATCATTGCCGGAAGGCACCCGCTTCACCAGCTGCAATTTCTCCAGGTTGTCCACCAGCCGGGTGATGCTGGGCTTGTCACGAAACGTGGCATTACACAGCTCCTGCTGGCTTTTGCCATCCTCCTTCCATAAATGATACAATACGCTCCACTGCTCGATAGTGATCTTCAATCCGGCCGTATTGAACTTCTTCTGCAGATTGCGGGCAATGGCCGTGCTGGCCTTACCCGTAATGAAACTATATAATTCACCTTTCTTAAACTGGTTGTTTGGCATATAGTTAGTTAAACAACTAAATGAAATTACTAATATTTTCCCGAACGGCAAAAGTGGAGGCAAAGTTTTTTTAGCGCATTATCGCAACTGCATTGGGACTGCGGACTACATCCATATATTTATTGGTCCCCCCTTCTGTTTCAAACAACCCTAAACCTTTCGCTATGCGTAATTCCCTGTACATTATCGCACTAGGCATTATTATGCCTGTTTTTTCCTCCGCCCAGACCAACGCCAGGATCGTCGTCATAGGATCCTCCACCGCATTCGGCACCGGCGCCTCCCCCATTGATAGCTCCTGGGTTCGCAGGACCACCGCCTATTATAAGGGCCTGTGCGGGCTGGATACCACCATCAATCTGGCCGTCGGCGGCTTCACCACTTTCAATGGATTGCCCGGTTCTTCAGATACGGGAAACAACATCACCAAAGCAATGAGTCTTCATCCGGACATCGTCCTCATCAGCTTTCCGACGAATGATGCCGTTTCCGACATTCCCTTGTCAACCTATCTTGCCAATCTCCGTACGATGTACAACATCGTGGTGGCGGCCGGCAAAAAATGTTATGTGTGCTCCACTCAGCCCAGGAACCTTTCCAACCACACGCAACAGCTCACCCTGCAAAAAGGAAGGGACTCCATCCTGGCGGAATTCCCGGGACACAGCTTTAATTTCTTCGATCCCCTGGTGGCCACGGGTTCACTGGATCTTAACCCGGCCCTTACGCCCGACGGCATTCATCCCAACAACGCCGGGCACCGCCTGCTTTTCGAGGTAGTGATCAGCGCAAACATCATATCATGCACACCGATACCTCCACTGGCCATCTTCTATCAAAATTTTGCCGGCCACCGGACAGAACAAGGCATTGTGCTGGATTGGAAAGCCACCGCACAGGGCACCACGGAAGACTTCATCGTACAACGCAGCAATGACGGAGCTTCCTGGCAGGACATCGACGATGAAAAAGCAGTCCCCTCAACACCGGAAAAGGAATATCTCTTTACGGATAAGGCCACGCTGACCACCCGGACCTTCTATCGCCTGAAGATCGTGGTCGACGGAACACCCACCTTCTCCAATGTTATCCTTTTTGATCCTCTCCGGAAAAAGCTGGACATCCAACGCTTTTACACCAACGGGCACAGCAGCGTCACAGCTGAGATCAGCCTTCCAAGGGACGAAGTGATCCTGCTCACCATCCTTACCGCTACAGGCAGGCTGGTAAAGCAGCAGACCTACACGTGCAGGGCGCCCTCGGCAACGCTCACGGCCGCATTGCCATCTCCCGCGGCCGGCGTTTATTTCCTGAAGATCTCCACAGCAGACGGAGATCAGCTGGTAAAGTCTTTTGCCCTCGGCCGGTGACCATTTGATCACAAGTATGTAGATTTAACCCGCAGTAACAGTAACGGCTAAATATGCATACCGCATTCATCAACTTCGGATCATCCAGGGTCGGCTACTCCCGGTGGGGCAACGGCCCACAGCTGCTGCTGTGCTTTCACGGCTATGGCGAGTCCGCCGCCGGGTTTTCCTTTCTCGGGGAAGCCCTGGGCGACGCATTTACCGTCTTCGCCATCGATCTTCCCTTTCACGGCGCCACAGACTGGCACAACGGGCTCTCTTTTAACATCGATGACCTGGTATCCCTCCTCGATGTCATGACGGCCGGCCGGCCGCCATCCGCATCTTGGTGGCTGATGGGCTATAGCATGGGTGGCCGCATAGCGCTTAGCCTCCTGGAGAAAATGCCTGAAAAGGTCCAACGCCTCATCCTGGTGGCGCCAGATGGACTGCGCCTGAATTTCTGGTATTGGCTGGCCACACAAACAAGTCCGGGACGACGGCTCTTCCGGTGGACCGTACACCACCCCGGATGGTTCCTGGCAACGCTCCGCGCAGGCAATGCCCTTCGGCTGGTGAACCTCAGTATTTACAAGTTTGTCATCTCCTATATCGGGGATGCACAGGTGCGCCAGGACCTGTATACCCGCTGGATCTCCCTCCGCAGCTTCCGGCCTCATATCGATGCCGTTAAAACACGCATCCGGCAGCAGCAGCTGCCCGTACGGTTGCTGTATGGCCGCTATGACCGCGTCATCCGCGTGGAGACGGGACAGCGTTTTTGTAAGGACATCGCACCCTTCTGCAAGCTGGAAATACTCGACGTCGGCCATCGCCTGTTGCAGGCCCGGCACCTGGAGACCCTGCTTTCCCTCCTAAAAGAATAAGGTGCCCATTTACCTAAGGACAAGTTCGCCTATATTTACCCTTCGGTAACATGTTTGTCCTCACCATCATATCACTGCTGCTGCTAACCTTTTACGGTGCGCTGATCGGCTGGTACCGCCACGCATGGAGAACTACCCCCCATTGGTCGCCGCCGGCCTCGGCCAAGCCCCCGCAGACCCGTATCACCGTCCTGGTGCCCGCCCGCAATGAAGAAAAGAATATCCTCACCTGCCTGGGATCCCTTTCCCGTCAATCCTATCCCCGCGATCTCTTTGACGTCATTGTCATCGATGATCATTCTACGGACAGCACCGCACAGCTGGTAAAGGGATTTGCCGCCACCGCACCCTTTTCGCTTACCTGCCGTTCGCTCTCAGGCCATACAGGTCCTGTCCGCGCCTACAAAAAATTCGCCATCGAGACCGGCGTCCTCGCCGCCAGGGGCAGCCTCATCGTGACCACTGACGCCGATTGCTGGTTCAACCCCGACTGGCTGAAGACGATCGCTGCTTATCATGAAGCCACCGGCGCAAAATTCATAGCCGCTCCCGTACGCATCGCATACGACCGCACCTGCCATAGCAATGCCGGCTTCCTGTTCCTCCTGCAAACCCTGGACTTCATTACCCTGCAGGGTATCACCGCAGCCTCCGTGGCCCGGCGGTTCCACTCCATGTGCAATGGCGCCAACCTGGCCTATGAAAAAAAAGCTTTTGAAGAGGTGGAAGGCTTCAGGGACATAGACAAACTCCCCTCCGGAGATGACATGCTGTTGATGCATAAGATCTACCAGCGGTATCCCGACAAGGTATTCTTCCTGAAAAGCCGGCCGGCCATCGTCTCCACAAAGGCTGAGCGGAGCTGGAAAGGCTTCGTCAACCAACGCATCCGCTGGGCCAGCAAGGCCGCCAGCTATGATGACCGGCGGATCTTCTGGGTGCTGCTGCTGGTATACGTGATCAACCTGCTTTTCCCCGTGCTGCTGCTGGCAGCCTGGTGGAACACCTGGTATCTATGGCTGCTGCTGCTGCTGGGCATGGTAAAGATCTTTCTCGAATATCCGTTCGTGCGCTCGGTGGCAGGCTTCTTCGGACAACAGCGCCTCATGGTCTATTTCCCGGCCTTACAGCCATTTCACATAGCCTATACTGTTATCATCGGCTGGCTGGGCCAGTTCGGCAGCTATAGGTGGAAAGACCGAAAAGTAAAGAAATGAGTGCTAATCGAAATACCTGGCGGCGCCTGCTTCGTAACAAGGGCGCAATTTTTGGACTGACCATCATCGGTGCGGCCCTCCTTTTGGCGATCACGGCCTATTTCATCGCGCCTGACCCCTCTCCTGATGCCAATCGGATGATCGTCGAGATAGGAGGACGCAAACCTGGCTTCCGGCAACAATTCCTGCAGCTGCCAAAGGACAGGCAGCCGTCCCCTCCGTCTTTTTTTCATCAGCTGCTTTCCGGCAGGCCGGACCCATACTACTACATCCCCATCAACAGCTATACCGCCAAAACAGACAGCCTCGTGGTGCAGAAATACGTGGACGAAGGCGTGGAGGAAAGAAGAAGCTATCCAATGAGCCTCGTCAGGATCAACAGCGCCCCTTCGCTGAACTCTTACAATGTGGAAACCCGGACCTTCCTGCTGGGTACTGATAAGTATGGCCGTGATATCCTAAGCAGGCTGCTGGTGGGCGTGAGAGTAAGCCTGGCAGTAGGGCTGGTGACGGTATTGATCTCCCTCACAATTGGTGTCCTGCTGGGCGCCCTGGCAGGCTATTTCCGGGGCAAGGTGGACGAGTCCATCCTCTGGCTGATCAATATCATCTGGAGCATTCCCACACTGCTGCTGGTCTTTGCCATCACGCTGATGCTGGGGAAAGGATTCTGGCAGGTATTCATCGCCATCGGGCTGACACTCTGGGTAAACGTGGCCAGGATCATCCGGGGCCAGGTACTGGCCGTAAGGGAAAGAGAATTCGTTGAAGCCGCCCGCGCCCTGGGCTATTCCCACAGCCGCATTCTCTTCCTTCATATCCTGCCCAATGTCATGGGACCCGTTTGGGTGGTATGTGCCTCCAATTTTGCCTCCGCCATCGTCATCGAGGCAGGCCTGTCCTTTCTGGGCGTAGGCGTACAACCCCCTCAACCCAGCTGGGGGCTGATGATCAAGGAGAATTATAATTTCATCATTACCCATAACCCCATGCTGGCGCTGGCGCCGGGACTGGCCATCATGCTGCTGGTGCTGGCATTCAACCTCCTGGGAAATGGACTGCGCGATGCGCTCGATGTAAGGACCTAACCTTTTTGCGTGAACTTGTAGCCACCCGTCCAGGTATTGGAAGGCGTGGTATTGGATTTCACCGTCACCGTAACAGCATTCAGGTCTCCCAAGGTCTGCCCAGTAATGGTAAAATCATTGGAGGCAGTCTGCGTGCTCTTGGACGTCGAAAAGAAAGTGGTAGAGCTGCCGTCCTTTGTTGCTATAACAGCGATAGTAACGCCGGCCGCCGGCATCGTGGACGTAATGGTTACATTCAGGTTGAAAGGCGCCAGGGCAGGAGCCACGACTGTGCCGTTTGCCGGGGTCATGGTCACCGTAAGGGAAGGTTCAGGGGTACTTTTACCACCACCGCCACCGCAGCCCCACAACATCGGGACAAGCGCAATGATCAGTATGGCCAGTATGCCTTTTGAGGCAAATCGTTGCTTCATAAGTGAATTGTATTGATCATACAATTTAATGACTATTCTTTAAAGACCTGAACATTCCGGCTAAAACTTTCATCGAGGGAAATAAAGGTCTCCGTACGTTCGATACCCTTGATCTTCTGTAGCTCATCATGCAGCACATAACGCAGCTGATTGATGTCCTTACAGGCTATCTCGGCAAACATACTGTAGTTACCCGTCGTGTAGTTCAACCGAACGATCTCCGGGATCTTTTGCAATTCCCGGGCAACACTGTCATATAAAGAGCTCTTTTCCAGGTAAATTCCAATAAAAGCAATGACATCGTAGCCCAATTGTTTTAGATCTACGTGCAATTTTGTACCTTTAACGACAGCCAGCTCTTGTAATTTCTTGATCCGTACATGGATTGTACCTCCCGAAACGAATAGTTTTTTTCCTAATTCCGCATAGGAGATCTCTGCATTGTCCATCATTTCATGGATTATCTGCAAATCCAATTTGTCGAGATTCAATTTTACCGCCATCTTGAATAGTGTTTTTAAATTTTCTCTACAGCATTATGCAAATATTTGAATAATTTTGAAAACACAAAAATTTTTATTGAAAAAACACGAAAAATTGGCCTATTTCTTTAATTTTACATCAAAGCAGCTCTTTTTAGAAGCCGATACTGTGGGATGATGGAATCTTTGGCAGACATGCCCTCTTGTCTCGGGGGTGGAGAATCGGGATAAACATAGTGTAATGCCGGGTCCGGCTCACGCCAGGTCCGACTGGGGTTGACCACCACAGATTGCGCTACAGCTAACCGCTCCGTGGAGGTTCGAGTCCTCCTCCTACAGCCAACGGACCCTGTGCAGGGTCCAGCATAAATATCACAATGTGGAGTGATGAAACTTGGCAGACATGCCCTCTTGTCTCGGGGGTGGGGATCCAGGATAAACATAGTGTAATGCCGGGTCCGGCTTTCACCGGATTCGACTGGGGTTGACCACCACAGATTGCGCTACGGCTAACTGCCCCGTGGAGGTTCGAATCCTCCCTCTACAGCAAACTTCAATCGATAGCCCCCGCCCCGCCAAGGGTGGGGGTTTTTATTTCGAAACAGATGGGACGAGCTCGCTCGGACCAGATGTGCAGAAATAAAAATGGCAGGCGCGCAGCGCCTGGGGCTATCGATTGACGTTTAGCCTCCCTCCCAAGAGGATCGCCGAAGGCAATCCTCCCTCAATCTTCCCAACACTTACCTAAACCCACGCACATAACCAATTTTCTCCATATCTTAGCCAAACCTAACGGCCATTCTTAATATTAACATAACCAAACACGATTGCGAGATCCGGACTTTGACCAGAACTTTGCGCCACTGCTATGATCCAGGTGAAAGCGATAAAAGAAGGCAACAGATTAGTCTACAGTAAAGTTTATGAGGAATACCATCTCAAACTTTACCAATACATATATAAACATACCCAATCCACCTACCTCGCAGAAGAAACCGTCCAGCTCACCTTCGTCAAACTATGGGAGAAAAGAGAAGGCCTGTCGGAACAATACGACATCTCCACCCAACTGTTCAGGATCGCCAAAAGCACGCTGATCGACCTCTTACGCAAGGAAAAGGTCCGGGAAACCCAGGAGCTTTCAGATATTTTCATAGCCGGCCCGCAAGAGCACGAAAAATTCTCCTATAAAGAAGACCTGCAGCATGTCCTTTCCGCCATAGAACAGCTCCCCGCCCAAAGCAGGCAGGTGTTTAAGCTCAGCCGGCTCAGCGACCTTTCCCATAAAGAGATCAGCACGCACCTTTCCATCTCTCCCAAAACCATTGAAGGTCACATCACCAGGGCGCTGAAATACCTCCGAAAAGGCCTCATTTCCCTTTTTTAAAAAAAAACTGCACAGACCAGGGGATATACCCCCGCTCATACGAATACAAGACATGCGCATCCCAGATCACTTGATAGAGCGTTTTTTCCAGGGTGACTGCTCCGAAGACGAACGGCAGCAGGTACAGGCGTTCTTCCACAACAACCCTGAAAAGTTGGCTGAGTATCTTACAGAGCGCAGCTGGGAAGATTTTAGCCCCAACACCCTGCACGAAGCGCCAACGGAAAAAATGCGCCAGGCCATCGAAGATGAGATTGGTAAAATGCCCGCACCAGTGAGAAGCTTCAGGTATGGCTGGGTGGCGGCAGCCGCTGTTATTGGCCTGACCGCCCTCTTCTTCCTGCTGTATAAGAATAAAGGCGACAATACAAAGCCGGAGGTCGCAGCAGCAACATCTCCCCCGGCCAAACCACAGCCCCTGCTGAAAGAGATACACAACACCTCGTCTAAAACAAGGGCCCTCTTCCTGCCCGATGGCAGCAAGGTGGTATTATCCGGCAACAGCTTCCTCTCGTTCGACAGCGCGTTCATCAATGGGCGGAGAGACATATTCCTGGAAGGCACGGCCATTTTCACTGTGAAGAAAGACAATGTAAGACCGTTTGTCGTTCATTCAAAAGATATCACCACCACTGCCCTGGGCACCGTCTTCAGCGTCAGTGACAAAGGCAGCCTGTTTACCACAGTCCATCTGTTCAGCGGAAGGATCGTGATCAAAAAGGAAGAAGGAAAACGCGGCCGTTCATTCGGGAATATTTACCTGGTCCCGGGTCAGCAACTGGTGATTAACAAAGAGGATTTTTCCGTGCAGATAAAGAACACCGTTCTCCCGGAAGTTAAAGCTTCCGCAGACCCCGTCCGGTCCTCACCGCAGCAGATACTGACTTTTACCAACCGTCCTTTGGAAGAGATTTTCTCTCTATTGCAAAAGGAATATAATGTTTCCATTTCCTCCGATCCGGCAACGTTACAGAACATGACGTTTACAGGCAGTCTGAACAAGGATAAGGAATCGCTGGAATCATTTTTAAACACCCTTTGCGATCTTAATGATCTATCCATTAAAAAAATCAGCGACAACAGTTTCTCTATTCAGGTAAAATAATCCAACCACATATTCAGATCAATGACAAAGCGCATTAAAATATGCGCAAGGCAGGCTATTGTTCCAACTTTAAAAAACCTAAACATTTAAAACAAACATCAGCTTATGAATCGGATGCTAACATGGGTCTTACTTCTGCTCGCCTGCTCGTTGCAGGCGTTGGCCCAGCCCGCCGCCAACATGGCCACGGGCATCGTAAAGAACGACAAGGGCGAAGCGCTGGAGGGCGTCACCGTTCGCCTGGACAACGCTTCGAATGCATTTAAAAGCACTACCACCACCAACAGCAAAGGCATCTTCAGCATTGCCAACGTACCGGCAGGCAGCAATTACCGCTTTATCCTCAGCTCCATAGGTTATGACAACGATACCTTATCCGGTTATGAAATGAAAGAGAACGGCCGCATCTCTTTAAGCGTTATCCTTCAGAATAAAAATTCAGCCCTGGATAAGGTGGTGGTGATTGGATATGGCGCGGTACGTAAAAAAGACCTTTCTGCCGCTGTGGCCGAAGTGCCGGATATGGACCAGATCAAAGAGCGGCCGGTATTGGATGTGGCCAATATGATACAGGGAAAGGTCCCCGGCGTCACCGTGGTCAGCGAGGGAGGACATCCTGACAAGACCCCGAACATTGTCATCAGGGGCAAAGGCTCCCAGGGGCCCGAAGACGTATTGTTTGTAGTGGACGGTGTCCCGAATGCTCCTTACAATCCAGCCGATGTGGTATCAGTCACCATCTTAAAAGATGCCGCTTCAGCCGCTATCTATGGAGCATTCTCCGGATCCGCCGGTGTCATCCTGATCACTACCCGCCAGGCTCAATCCACCCAGGGCAAGCCCAGCATAGAATATTCCGGCTTTGTCGGCGCCAAGAATGCCTGGAGACTGCCCCAGTCGCTGACAGCGGAAAAAACAGCCCAGGTGGCCAACCTGGCCTACACCAACGCCGGCCTGACACCACTGGATGGATGGGATGCTACTAAAAATCCATATGACCAGGTGACCCGTACCGACTGGGTCCACTCCATCTTCAGGACTGGTCTCGTTCAAAGGCATAACATTGTCATCAATTCCGGTACAGAAAAATTCTCCACCCTCTTCGCAGGCAGGTATGAGGAGAACCAGGGTACGCTGTTGAATACCTATAGCAAGAATATCTCCGGTCGCTTCAACGCCTCCTACACGTTCAGTCCGAAAATAAAATTCAGGCAGGATGTGTTTTTAAACAACAATGACAACAGGGGCACCAGCACCGAAAGCGGATATGATGGCACCATCCTCTCCGCCATTTATATGCCCCGCTCAGCCACCGTGTATTATCCTGATGGGACTTTCGGAGGCACCGTTCCCCGGGATTCCCTCACCTACGCAGGTATCCATGGCGATGCCGTCAACCCCGTTGCCACCCTGCTGCGCAACAAGCCCTATAACAAGTCCACGGACATGCAATCCGTTTCAGAGCTCAGGATCGCCAATGTCATCACCGGGCTCTCCTTCTTCACTCGCTTCTCCTATCGCCAGGGCAGCTCGCTGTATAAGAACTTCACCCCCAAACGTACAGAGCCGGGCAAACCGAACAATAACAACGAGCTGGACTATACCACGCATAAGACCCATAGCTGGATCTGGGAGAACACCGCTAACTACAACCGCAACATCGGAAGACATAGCATAGGTGCTATGGCCTCCACCACTTCACAGGAAGTAGCCGACATGGGATTCTCCGCCTCTGCCAAGACTTTTGATAATGAAGCCAACTGGGCACAGTTCTTTGTCAATGCAGGCGACTTTACGGCCATCAACCCCAACGACTGGGATACGAAAGACCGCAACACCTCCTATGTCGGCAGATTATCCTATAGCTGGGCCGACCGCTACTTCCTGACGGGCAGCTATCGCTATGATATTGCAGGAAGGCTGGCCCCCGGTCATCGGGGCAAAGGACTCCCCGGCGCCACCGCAGCCTGGAAAATAAGCTCCGAGCCTTTCTTTAATGTGCCAGTGGTAGACCTCTTAAAAATAAGGGCCAGCTGGGGACGCATCGGCAACCTGGGTTCGATAGGTTACTATTATGGCTATCCGACACTGACGTCCGACTATACCTACCAGGTAGGCGACGCTGCACCCCATACACCGGCCTTTTACATGGCGCAGGCTACTAACCCCAATCTTACCTGGGAGACTTCCGAACAAAAAGACCTGGGCCTGGATATCAGCCTGTTCAAGGAAAGGCTGTTGTTTACCGTGGATTATTTTAATAAGCTCACCTACGACCTGATCCAGCAGCTGCCCAACTGGCCCTCTACCATGGGTCTGAATCCGCCGTACATCAATCAGGGGAAGATCAGGAACTCGGGTATTGAGCTCTCCGCAGTCCTGAAAGGCACAGCCGGCAGGTTGGCATATGAGGTCAGCGGCAACATCGCCACACTGAAGAACAGGGTGGAATACATCAATGGAAAGCCCGATGGATACTGGGCCCATGGTGACTCCTGGAGAAATGGCTCCCTGACACCCTACCGTTCTACGGTCGGACAACCCTATTATTCCTACTGGCTGGTCAAAAGCGCCGGCATCTTCCAGACCGATAAGGAAGCCCAGGACTACGTAGGCCCCAATGGTACGCGCATTCAACCTAATGCCAAAGCAGGCGACCTGAAATTCATCGATCAAAACCACGACGGCAAGATCACTGATTCCGACAGGGTATACATGGGCAGCGCCGCTCCCAAATTCACATATGGATTCACGGTTAACCTCCAATGGCATCGCTTCGACCTTAGCATGTTCCTGCAGGGCGTGGGCGGGGTGAAGTTGTTCCATGCATTCAAGGAATCTACCCTGAATGGCTCCGAGCAAGGGTATAACAGGTGGGATAAGATCCTGGAAGCCTGGTCTCCCACGAACACGCATTCCACTATCCCCATCATTTCCGCCAGCGACCACAATAATAATTTCGGTACCGCTTCCGACTGGTACCTGGAAAATGGAGATTACCTGCGCGTGAAAAGCCTGGTTATCGGGTACAATTTTCCGCAGCTGCTTAAGAACTGCAACCTGCGGGTCTATGTCAGCGGCGACAACCTGTTGACGTTTACCCATTACAGCGGGATGGACCCCGAAGTAGGCGGTATAGGCCTGGACGGCGGGCAATTCCCCGTATCAAGGATATATGCAGCCGGCGTAAAACTTACTTTTTAATTTTTATAATCGATCACGTCATGAACCGCACGATATTAAACTGCTTTCTTATTTTATCAGTGCTTGGCCTCGGGTCATGCAGTAAGAACTGGGTAGATACCAAACCCAATGGCACGGCGTCGTCCGCCTATTTATGGGATAATGAGGCCGATGCGACAAAAGGTACCGCCGCCCTGTATGTGGCGATGAAAGACGAACCTACATGGGGCCGCAACCTCTTTTGGATGCAAAACGCCAGCGATGACCTCATTGTAGGCAGACCCAAGCCCGCAGCCGAGAATATCAAGAATTTTGTTTGTACAGGCAATGAAGATTATATGGCCGGCGGCTGGAGCGATCTCTACTCCATGCTCAGCAAAGCCAACGAAGCGGTGGTTGGGATCAAGGCATCCACCAGCCTGTCTGCTGACTTTAAGAATCGCAGCTTAGGCGAAGCTTATTTCATCCGTGGATTTACCCATTTCTGGATCGCTTACCTCTGGGGCCATAAAAACCAGGGCGTCCCCTACGACAGTGCCGAAGACGCCCATTACGGATTGCGCATCGCCCCTCAGTTACCCTCGGTTACGGACGACTATGCCGTTATCGCAGCCGACCTGCAAAGAGCCGCCGATCTGCTCCCGCTCTTCAGCACCTACGGTGATGCCGACAAAGGCAGGGCGCACAAAGCAGCCGCCCTTGGCTACCTGGTAAAGACCTATGCCTACTGGGCCCAGTATGACCCCACCAAATGGGCGCTGATCCCCGATCTCTGCGACAGGATCAAAAATGAATGCGGCAGGGCACTGATAACAGGCACTGCCAGTCCAGCAGACAACTACAAGGCCGTTTTCAAGATCGCCAACAACTGGAGCTCCGAATACATCTGGTCCGTTACTTCCGGTACCCAGGGCGGTTCGGAATTCGTGGGTGTAGTGCTGGAAAATACAGGCTGGGGGCTCTACAACGGCTGGGGCTATTTCCAACCCACCGAAGAGCTCTATGACGAATACGAAGCCACGGATCCCCGTCGGGAAGCTACCATCCTGAAATTCGGCGACCAGTTCACCTACTTCGGGCAGAACAGGAGCTATTATTCCACCAACAGCCTCTCAGGCTTCCAGATCAATAAGTATATGGAGCCCTATAGCTATGGTACCAATGGGGATGCATCCACGAATCCCATGATCAACCAGGATGGCAACTATCCCACCACCCGGCTCAACCTGCCGCTGATGCGCTATGCCGAGATACTGCTGTTCAAGGCGGAAGCGCTTATTCAGCAAGGTAAGTCCGCCGATGCCGCCGCCCCGCTCAACGAAGTGCGCGCCCGGGTAGGTCTCACACCTATCGCCAGCCCGACCATGGCCGACCTGAAGCACGAACGCCGCTGCGAGCTGGCCTGCGAATGGACAGACAGGTTCGAAGACCTGAAAAGATGGGGCGATGTTGCCACCATCAATGCACCCCTTCATGGCCGCATCCATGCTACGAAGACCGATCCCGCTTCGGGCTACACCATCCAGGAGGTCTGGCCGGCACGTCATTTCGACCCGGCCAAACATATGGCATGGCCCATCAATCCCGACGAAATTTCCCTAAGCAACGGCGTCTATAAACAAACGCCGGGCTGGTAATGAAAAAACCCTCGCATAAAAAACCCTGCAGCCGCAGGGTTTTTTTTATATCTTCACCTCCCCCACCAAACGCCCCCCATCATCCAGCATCTCCAGCTTCAACGCCTCCCGGTCAGCCACCACCCGGATGATCGTCCGCTTCCCATCCTTCGGACCTCCTCCAATGACAATGGGGTAATTGTGCTTCCCCTTCTCGGCCGGATGGACCCCATACACATGCGTATGCCCCGATACCAGCAGATCGATCCCCGCATCATTTAAAATGCTTCCCCAAACCTCCCTGCAATGCATCGTTCCATGCCATTCGCCCGCATTATACAAGGGGATATGACTGAATACCACCTTGTACTTCGCTTTCCGGAACGCTTTCTTTTTCACCTCCTCCTTCAGCCACTCCGCCTGCATCACCCGATACCGGTCGAAATCCACCAACCCGAAATATTCCGGAGAATCATCCGCCTTGTCCTCCCCCGAATCCAGCACGATCGCATACATCGGCCCATACTGGAAGGAAAAAAAGAACCTGGGATCCTCCCCGTTGAAATAGTCCGGCAGATGCCGGGCAAACTTTCCCCGCGCCTCATGATTGCCCCGGGAAAAAAAGAAAGGCGTCCGCGCAGGAAGTCCCCCCAGCGGCTGCAATAAATGCTTCACCAACTGGTCCTCGTCCGTTTGATAGTCGAACATATCCCCGTTGAGAAAAATAAAATCCCTTTCGCCTTCCCCCTGGTATTGCAACAGCAAGGGAAAAGACTCCGGCCTGTCATGAATATCATTGAACACGAGGAATGAAATACGCTCCGCCTCCGGGCCGGCCGTCCTGCACGTATAGCGCTCACTCTCGAAAGTAGTCCCATACGTCACCTTATACGGTTGGAAATCATCGATCTTCCGGGAACAAATGCGGTAATAATATTGCTTGCCCGGCTCCAGCCCTTTCAGGGTAATGACATGCACCGTGTTATACGCCTGCACCAGCCCGTCGGTAAATGCCTCCGCCTTCCTGTCCATCTTGTCCTTGTCCTCTCCATAGACAACCCAGCTGAAACAGGGGCTCTGCGTGAGCCACCGTACCGTAATGCTGTCAGGGCCGGGCCATTGAAGATAAGGTCCCGCTTTTAGAACAGGCAGGTCTTCGGCAGCTGTCTTGCAAAAAGCAAGAGAGCGGACAGGGCTTAGCCCCGCCGCTCCCAGTGCGCTCAACGATGAAAGAAATGTCCTGCGATCTTGTGCCATATAAAAATTTAATTATACCCTTTGTTCTGCGTCAATTTCGGATTCAGGTCGATCTCCGTCTGCGGAATGGGCCAGAGGTACAACGCATCCGTAAAATGCCATACGTCCAGCTGTTGACCCGAGATATTTTTGATGACCCTGCCATCCATCAACGACTTCGCAATCCCCCAGCGGCGAATATCGGAATAATAGGTCCCTTCGAATGCCAGCTCTATCCTGCGCTCATGCCGGATGATGTCCCGCATCTCGCTCTGGGATTTACCCGCAGCGACGGCAGGCATATTCACACCCGCCCTGTTCCGTACCGAGTCGATGGCCGCATATACGGAAGCATCCGGACCCACCGCCTCATTCTGCGCCTCCGCATACATCAGCAGCACATCTGCATAACGGAACACGATAAAGTTCAGCGGTGAATCCCCCCAATTGAACCCGTCTACTGTCAGCACATGCTTCCGGGGAAGATACCCCAGGTAATTAGCACCTCCGGTACCGATCGCCAGATTGCTGTACGGAATACCCCTCCATGACGCGCCGGGACGCACCAGCGTATAATCCATTCGCGGATCGCGATTGTCATAGGGATGAGCAGGATCATACCCTGATGCGGGGTCGGTGATAGGAAGCCCTGTACTCTTCATTTCATACGCATCCACCAGGTCCTGCGTGGGGAATATCTGGTCCCAACCTTTGGAATAAGAGCTGAGCGGCGCCATCAGCCCATCCAACGGGCTGCCTTCACCCAGACCCGGCGCCGCATACTGTACATCGAAGATCACTTCCGCATTATTCTCGGCAGCCACCGTAGTGAACATCTTTTCATAATCCGTATACAAAGTATATTTACCCAGGTTCCGTACAACCATGGCAGCTGCTGCCGCCTTGTCATACTGCTTGTCCAATAAAAATGTACGTGCCTTCAGCGCCCACGCGGCACCCAGCGTGGCGCGCCCGATATCCGAAGCGCCATAGGCTGCAGGAAGGTACAACGCCGCTGAATCGCATTCCGACGTTACGAAATGCAGCACGTCCGACAGAGAGTCCCGGCCGGGCAATACAGCTCCCAGCTTCAACGTATTCCTGAGAATAGGTACGCCGCCATAATAGTCCGCAAGGATATAATAAAAAAGGGCCCGCAGGAATTTGGCTTCCGCCATCAGCCGGTTCTTCAACGCTTCATCCATCCTGATGGCGGGGATCTTCTCCAGCGCCAGGTTGGATTTATAAATGCCATTGTACAGCTGTTTCCATTTGTCGGCCACCGGTGTCGTTGTAGTCGCCAGCAGGTTACCTTCCGCAATTGCCGAATACCCATTGAGATAGCCGCTCCAGATCCACGCATTCGGAGTGATCCCCTCCGTCTCCGGCAGAAAGCCGTAGATCTGGTAATTATGCTGCATCTGATCATAGATCGCCGTAACACCTGCCTTCGCATCCGCGTCCGATTGCCAGAAGTTGGCGTCGGACACCTGGTCCGAAGGAGTGGCATTCAGAAAGGTCTTGGTACAACCCGTAACCCCGAGAAATATAGAGAGAACAACTAAAAGCTTTTGCATGATTGATGAAATTTATTCGTCTGTTTGACAAGTCGGAGTTTAGAATGAAGCATTGATCCCAAAAGACACAATACGCACATTGGGATTTTCCATCTGGTAATCCGTGTAGTTACCCGTTTCAGGATCCAGTCCATTGTACTTCGTCCAGGTAAATGGATTCTGCGCGTTGGCGTACAGCTGCAGCCCGCTGACAAAGGTCCGCTTCATCCATTTCGCCGGCAGCGTATACGACAGCTGCAGGTTCTTCACCCGCAGAAAAGAAGCATTCTGCACCCAAAAGGAAGAAGCCTGCGTATTATCGGCATTATTGTCCGTGGTCAACCGGGGAATATTGCTGGTAGGATTATCCGTCGACCAGGCATGCAGGAAATAAGAATTGATCTCCCTGCCGGCCCGCACGCCACTGGTATACCATAGATTCTGATAATACCGGCTCACCCCGCCGATACCTTGAAATAACGCAGAGAGCACCACGCCCTTATAACCTACTTCAGCGCTGAACCCATAAGTATATTTAGGGATGACACTGCCCAGGTAGGTCCGGTCACTGCCATTGATCACCCCATCCTTCTTCACGTCCACGTATTTTAAGTCCCCGGGTTTGTTGCTGCCGGAAAGCTTCTGTTTCGCCCACTTGTCAATCTCATCCTGGTTCTTGAAGGTCCCGGCAGCCTGATAGCCAAACAGGGCATTGATAGGCAGTCCCTGCTTGATGATGGAATTATTGCCAATGCTCTGGATGACATTCGGGTTGCCCTGGAAGTACAGCACCTTATTCGCATTGTAGCTGAGGTTGCCGCCGACAGCGTAATCGAAGGCGCCCACCTTATCCTTGTAATTCAATGCGATCTCCCATCCGCGGTTACGCACGATCCCGATATTCTGATAGGGCGCCGTCAGACCGCCATATAAAGACGACAACGGCAGCTGAACAAGGATGGCGCTGGTCTTCCTGTCGTACCAGTCGAAAGTGAGGTCCAGCCTTTGCTTTAACAAGCTGATGTCCGCACCGACATCCGATGTGGTCGTGGTCTCCCAGGTGATATCGGGATTCGACAGGGTGGTAGGTGCAAGCCCGGATGACAAAGCGTTGCCAAAAATATAATTCAACCCGGCCGAATAAAGGTTCATGTACTGGTACAGGCCGCCGATATTCTGGTTACCCAGCTTACCCCAGGAGCCCCGGATCTTGAGCTCGTCGACAAACGACAGGTTCGCCGCTTTGAAAAAATTCTCTTCGCTCACCCGCCAGGCCGCAGAAAAAGAAGGGAAGGTGCCCCAACGGCTGTCCGCGGCAAAACGGGAAGAACCATCATATCGCAGGTTGCCCTCCAATATGTACTTTCCCTTGTAATCATAATTCACCCGGCCAAAATAAGAGGAGAGCATATATCCCGATGATGTACCCGTAACCAGAGGTTGCGACAGGCCGGCATTCAATTCCCAGGTATTGTTCGAAGGAAAGCCCTGTATGGAGCCGGAAAAATAGCCGGATGTATACTTTTCCCGGCTCATGCCCGCCAGGGCGGTAAGATGATGCGCCCCGGCAAATGTGTGGGTATAATGGAGCGTCGAGTAAAAGGTCAGGTACAGGCTGTTGTCATTTCGTTGATACAGCACCGAGGGCACATTGGCATTATTCACCGTGATCGCGTCCTTTTGAAAGTTCCAGAGGTTCTGAATGGCGCCCGATAGCTTGTATTGTTTGCCTTCTTTATTGTAGATCTCCGCGCTGCCGTTGACATCCCATTGCAGGTCCTGCAGGATGCTCCATTGGCCAAAAAGTTTTCCGAAAGAATATTGTCCCGTCTGCGGATAGAACCAGGTACGCTGGTATTGCAGGGGGTTGATGGCATTGTTGCTTTCATCATCCGTATTACGTCCCCCATAGCGGAGCACGCCATCCTTTACCTTATAAGGCGTTTCTCCCGGTGTGGAGTTGGCGCTGTAATACAACAGCGTGGTGACATCATACGGCTCATCCACCTTGTTCCAGTAGGCGGCAATATTGCCGCCTACCTTCAGCTTGCTGCTGATCTTATGGTCCAGGTTCAGGCGCAGGCTGTATTTTTTTGAATGCGTGGATTCCATGATACCCTTTTCACCCTGGTAGTTCATAGACAGGTAAAAATCCGTTTTCTCATTACCGCTGCTGATGGAAAGATTGTGGTTGGTGAGGCTGCCTTGTGCGAAGATCGCATCGATCCAGTTTGTATTGGGGAACAATGTCCGGTCCGTGGCATTTTTCCACGCATCGATGGTCGCCGGTTTGAAAAGATCTGCATTGGCAGGATTATCCGCCTTCTGGATCCGGTTCATCAATTGCATATAGGTCACATAGTCCGTCACTGGCTTGAACAGATGCGTGGCTTTCTCGAAACCCGCATAGCCATTATACCGCACCACCGTCTTGCCGCCCTTTCCCCTCCGGGTAGTCACCAGGATAACCCCGTTTGCCGCACGCGACCCATAGATGGAGGCGGAAGCCGCATCCTTTAGAATGGTGAAGCTGGCCACATCATTAGGATTGACGTTATTCAAAGAACCTACCACGCCATCTATCAGCACCAGCGGGTCTGAGTTGTTCAGCGTTCCTACCCCCCTTATACGCAGGACGGCCCCACCGCGTCCGGGCTGCCCGGTGGTCTGAGAGACACTTACGCCGGCGGCCATGCCTGACAACGCCTGCGACACATCCGTGATGGGACGATTCTGCAGTTCCTGGTCATAGTTCACCGTAGCCACCGAACCCGACAGGTTCGCTTTTTTCTGCGTGCCGTATCCAACGACAACCACTTCATTCAACTTGTTGATCCTCGCCGTCAGCGTAAGCATAAGCTCAGTCCTGCCATCCAGCCTGGTCTCATACGATTGCACGCTCACGCCCGTAAATTGCAGCGTGGCATTGGAAGCAACATTGGTCAGTGTAAACTCGCCATGCTCATCCGTAGAGGTCATATTCTTAGCCCCCTTTACAGCTACCGTTATGCCGGCAAATGGCTCCCCCTTTTCATTGAGCACCCTGCCATGAACGGTAACAGGCGGCGGAGGCAGGTCGGCAGGTGTCTTTTCCACCACAGGCGGACGGACACCGATGACGATGGTATTGCCCTGTATGGAAAAGGTCAGCAGCTGGTCCTTCAGACAAGCCTCCAATGCATGCTCCAGCGAAACATTCTTAAGATCGACGCTCACCCGGCTGGCGCCAGCAATGTCCTGGCTGTGATAGAAAAATACATACCCCGTCTGCTGCTTGATGACAGAAAAGATCTTTTCCAGGCGCACATGCTTTGCCGAATAGGTCACATTCTGAGAAATGACTTTGGCATTCACCTGTAATAAGGCCACCGTCAGTAAAAAGGAAGTTATCCTCATAGCAAGCCGGAATTGACGTGTCATCCCGCAAAATGCCGGATGGCAAATTGGAATTTTCATACTTTTGTTAGTGTTTGGGTTTTACGATAATAAGTCTTTGCCGATTTTATATTCGGGTAACCCAGACCATTGGCCGTTCCGCCTGGTACGCGGAGCGGTTTTTTTATGCCGGATCACCGTAAATACACAAAATTTGTGCTGCTGCCCGCAGCCGTTTCATGGAAAAATAACGATCCGCTTATCCTCCTCGATCCTGAAATGGACCCTTGTCTGCTCCAGGATCTTCAACACCTGCGCCAGCGTGAGGCTCCGCCCGATCTCACCCTTGAGATCACCCCCCGTGGGAATAGCGCCCTCATACCTCACCTCCACATCATACCACCGCGCCAGCTGCCGCATCACCGTCTGGATATCCGCATTGTCGAAATTGAAAAACCCGTTCTTCCAGGCCACCGCATCCTCCGCATTCACCTCAGTGACCCCGATAGCCGCTTTATTCCGGCCGGAGGACGCCTGCTGACCCGGACGAAGCACCACCTGGTCCGCCCCATTGCTCACCCTGATCACGCCTTCCAGCAAAGTGGTCTTTAAAGCCGGCTCATCCTCATACACGTTGACATTAAAATGCGTCCCCAGCACCGTGACCTCTTCGTGGTTCGTCTTCACCACAAAGGGCATAGCGGCATTCGGCGCCACTTCGAAATAAGCTTCCCCGGTGATCTCCACGCTTCGTTGCCTCCCGGTAAAATGGGTTGGATAATGCAGGGAAGAAAAGGAGTTGAGCCAGACCTTGGTGCCGTCCGGCAACACCACCCTGAACTGCTTTCCCTTCGCCGTGGTCAGCGTATTATACATGACTGCAGCCTGATCTCCCTGTACTTCGTACACCAGCTGTCCATTGTCCCGCTTCATCACCCGCGTATTGCCTTGCTGTGTGATCAAACCATTGCCCGTACTGTCCAGCACCACCTCCGAACCATCCGCCAGCCGCAGGATCGCCCCATCACGGCCCGGCGCCACATCCTGCTTGTATACCTTGACCTTCAGGGCTACCGGCGCAGGCGCCTGCCTTCCCGATAAATAGATGCCGCCCGTCACCGCCACGATCACCACTGCGGCAGCGACAGCCCTCCATAATCGGATCCGCGGGGTGCGCGTCTTCATACGCTCCCGTACGGCCGACAGCATCCGCTCCCTTTGCTCCGCATCAGTGAGACCCGCATGGCGGTCATCAAACGACTGCTCCCGGATATCAGCCTCCGAAAGTCCTTGCGCTGTTGCCAGGTGAAAGAATTCCTGTAATTCGCTTTCACTCAGCGAATCACGCAGATACCCATCTAATAGCTCGTTAAATCTGGACATGAATTGATATTGAGGATTCGGTTCTGCACACAACATCCGATGGCGAGCTATAAAGACGATGGCAGATACAGCATGTACCAGTGAAGATCAAAAAATAATTTACCGCCTGAATTTTTCCGCTGCCGTCAACAGCAGCAGGAACAGCGAAACAAACTCCCGGGAATGCGTCTGGAGATACGCCCGGATGGCTCCCAGCGCCTTGTTGAGATGGTTGCGAACAGTGAGCCTGGATAAATTCATCTTGAAAGCGATCTCTTCCAGCGGCAAACCCTCATTTCGCCTGAGCCGGTAGATCACCTGCTGTTGGGGTGGGAGCATGGCTACGGCCTTCTCGACCATTTCTCCTGTCTCCTTGAAGATCAGCTGTTGCTCGGGAGAGAATGACACGTCCTTAAAATGACGCACCAGCTGTTGCTGGTATTTCTTCTCCCGCAGGTTCTTCCGCAAAAAGTCAATGATATGATTGCGCGTAATGATAAATAGATGATCCGGAAAACTTTGTATTTCACTGAGCTTATCCCGGCTGACCCATAGCTTCAGGAATACTTCCTGCACTATCTCCTCCGCGCTCTCGGCGATCTTGGTATAAGCAATGGCAAAACCATACGTTACATCCGAGTAACGCTCGAACAACCTTGTGAACGCCATATCATCGCCGTCAGCCACCAGTTGCAGCAGCACCTTTTCATTGAATGGGGGGAACGCTTCCATTATCGGGCCTAAAAATATTCATTTCCGCCGGTTTGGGAAACCCTGGCAAAGTTCTTAATAATTATTTCACCCCATCGACAGTGCCCAACTTTATTTAATTTTGCCCCATGGGCCAAAAAAAGCTGATCCGTTTTGCGGCGATCCTCACCTTCCCCAATGTCCTCCAGTATCCCGAAGGCATGGCGGGAAAATGGGCGGAATTCTTCAAAAATGAGCACCCCCTCACCCTGGAGCTGGCCTGCGGCAAAGGCGAATACACCGTCGGCCTGGCCAGGATGTACCCTGAAAGGAATTTCCTGGGCGTAGATCTGAAAGGCAATCGCATCTACATCGGCGCAAAGACAAGCCTGAAGGACAACCTCACCAATGCCGCTTTTCTTCGTACCCAGATCGATCGCCTTCCCACCTATTTCCAGCCCGGTGAAGTAGCCGAGATCTGGCTCACCTTCCCCGACCCCCAGCTGCGAAGATCCAAAGCCCGGAAAAGGCTCACACATCCCAAATTCCTCCGCCTCTATCAACAGATCCTCATCCCAGGCGGACGCATTCACCTGAAAACAGATTCACCCGTCCTCTATAATTTCACCCGCCTGGTCATCGATATGTTTGGCCTTACCCTCCTGGAAAGCTCGGACAATATTCACGCCGGCCCGATAAAAGAAGAATTGAAAATAAAGACCCATTACGAAAGCCTGGACATCGCACAAAGCAACCGCGTACATTACCTTCTCTTCACACTTCCCCCAACACCCCTGCCGGACCTGGATGAAGCCCTGCAGGAAAAGGTCCGGGAAATGGAGCCCGATGCTCCTCAAATCTCCGGACAATGCAACAGCTGAAAGAAGGAGAAGACTTCTACTACGACCCCAATGGCCTGATGGTCCTCACAGCCAAATATCATCTTCAAAAAGGGTTCTGCTGCGGCAATGGATGCAGGCATTGTCCTTATGATTATAAGAACGTACCGGAACCACGCCGCTCAAAATTGCTGGAAGAACGAAGTAAAAAAACCGATCAATAATACCTGCTGATCATCAGGTAAACCACCACCCCCGTGACAGCCACATACAACCACACAGGCCAGGTGATCCTCGCCAGACGCCGATGCTTGTCGAACCTTTCCTGGAAAGCGCGCTGCAACGTGAACAGCACCAAAGGAATGATAATGCCGGAAAGTATGATGTGTGAGCTGAGGATAAAATAATATACATACCGCAACGACCCCGCAGCCGCCTTCTCATCGTCACTGACAATACCATCATGATTCACATCCCCATACAGCGTGGAAGGGTTCGAAGCATGATAGATAACATAAGAGATGAGAAAAATGCTGCTGAGCACGACAGCGCTGAGGTTCGCCCGCTTATGCGCCGCAACCTGCCCATTCCTGATAAAATACAAACTGGCCAGCAGCAGGATCGCCGTACTTGAGTTCAGGATAGCATGGAACAGGGGCAGGAAATGCGTATTGAACCCAAAGTCGATCTTCACCTGCGGTACCAGGATCAGGAAAGCCACAGCCGCCGGAATAGCAATGCTGACAATGACAATGGGGACAGTAAGGTTGCGATTCATATGAATTCTTTCTTTTTCTGTTTGCGGGAAAAATACACCACTCCGCCAATGGTCCCCAAAATTACGATGGCAAAGGGGATCATCAGCGGCCTCAGCTCTGTAAAAATGGACTTTCTTCTCTTATCTTTTTCCAGCATGATAAAAACAATGTCTTCCGCCAGCCTGGCCATCTCCACCGTATCCGTACCATGATAGTATCCCCGGACGACACGGTCCTTGTCCAGTAAAGCTACATAGTCCGTATGCACAAAGTCCGAATCGACACTGACACTGTCCTGCAGGCCCAGCTTCAGCTCGTTGAGCGCAAAGTCATAAATGGTTTTCTTCGGGCCCGTCAGCATCCACCAGACCTCCGGGTTGACGCCATATTTATCGGCATATTTTTTTATCACAGGCACGGTATCCCTCAGCGGGTCCACCGTCAGGGATAAGAAGCGGACAAAGGTCGTATCCACCCGCTTCACCTCATTGCGGATCTTCAGCACATCCTGCAGCTTTCGCATATTATGCGTCAGCACAGGGCAAATGCTGCCGCAATGCGTAAAGAAAAAATCGACGATAAAGACCTTCCCCTCTTCCTGGTCCAGAGACACCTGCTCACCCAGCTGGTTCTGGAGGCTGAGATTGGCCACCCGATGCCACAATGTATCGGAGACCTCTTTGCCGTTCTTGATCTTCGTCACCACCGAGTCAGGGTAATACCGCCGGGGCATTTCCACATTATAACGGCTGGCCACCGCATAGAACACCAGGGGAAGAAAAACCGCTACCGCTATTGCCAACCACGCTTTTCTGTTCATAATAAAAAAACCATCGCAGAGAGCGATGGTTATATAGTTTTTAAATTATCCTAAACACCGCCGTAGGGCTACTCAGCCGCCCCGGGCTTCTTCGCTGCAGGCTCATGCCCTTCATGCTCTCCCTCCGCCGCAGGCGCCTTCTCCTTGCTCATCTCAAGGTGATGCCTGTCATACCTGTTGCGCAGTTCCTTGTACGAGTTGCCTTCATAAAGGAAAGAGATGATGAACCATATGAATAAAGTTGCCGGAATAGCCACCGTCATGATCAGGTTCTTCAGCTCATGACGAAGGTGCATGAACTCGGCAATAATATAAAATGCTTTCGCGCAGGTGAGGATCAGGTAGACCCCGTTCAGCACAAACTTGGGGGGAAAACCCGTTTTCAGGTGGATCGTCGCCAGCACCAGCTCCACAAGGGTGATACCCAGCAATATCCAGAACGTCCTCCAGATGGGCTTCGTATTGAATTCGGGCTCGTGATGCTGACTGCCGGCTGTCTGAATATTTTCCATACTATTTAATTAAATAATTTTTCTAAAGCAGATAAAAACAAGTGAATACAAACACCCATACCAGGTCCACAAAATGCCAGTAAAGACCCGCCTTCTCGATCATCAGGTAATGTCCCCGTTTGTCAAAATCACCCCGCAGGTTCTTTATCAGCATGATAATATTGATGATCACACCCGAGAATACATGGAATCCATGGAATCCCGTGATGGTAAAGAAGAAGTTCGTAAAGTTGGTCGTGGCAGCGCTGCCATCGGCATTCACGAATGGATTTTTACCCCACCAGGCGCCTTCGCTATGCAGGTGCGTCCATTCCCAGGCCTGGCAACCCAGGAACATAAAACCACCAATGATCGTGAGGATCATATAGAAAGTCACCTTTTTACGGTCATTCTGATGGCCAGCCGCCACCGCCAGCACCATCGTCACCGAGCTCATGATCAGGATAAACGTCATCAGACTCACAAACACCAGCGGCAGGTGCGTCTCGCCCATCAGCGGAAAGGCCCTGAAGACCTCGTTGGGGTCAGGCCAGCCATTGGTGGCAAACCGGATAGAGCCATACGATATAAGAAAAGCGCCGAATGTGAAAGCATCACTCATCAGGAAATACCACATCATCAGCTTCCCATACTCCACATTGAACGGACTCTTCCCGCCGCTCCACCATTTTTGTCCTGCTGGTACACTATGTGCCATGTTGCTATTTTAGTTGGTTTGTAAAGTTATTTAACTATTGACGAAATTTATTTTATGCCAATAAAGAAAATGAACAAATAGATCCATAACAAGTCCACAAAATGCCAATAAGTGCTCATCAACTCTATCGGGATACTGTTATATCGGCGGACCTTTGAAGCAAAGGCCTTGATAAACAGTACGATCAACGCAATGATCCCACCCAGCACGTGCAGCGCATGCAACCCTGCAATGATGTACAGGAATTGTCCGCCGCCCGAACCCTTCAACGTAACGCCACTGTTCCAGATGCTCTTGAACCCTATCCATTGCAACGCCACGAAAGCCACACCCAGGAAAGCCGTCAGGGTGATCAGGTTGCGGTATTTCATCATCTCCCGCTCCTTGAACGCCTTCAGCGCCATCTGTACCGTCAGGCTGCTCAGCAGTATCACCCCCGTGGAATACCAAAACGCCCGGGGAATGGAAAATGTCGTCCAGCCCGGCGCATCCCGCTTGACGATATAGGCACTGGTAAGCCCTGCAAACATCATGACAATGCTGCCCAGTGCTACCCATAACGTGAATTTATGGGGGTGTATTTTCTTTCTCTGTTCGTTCACTTTTATGTTTGCTTCAATCACCTCAGGAAACTTTATTCGCTAATAAAGCCAGTAATACTACTGGTAAATAAATATAACTGCTGAACATCACCCGTCGTGCCGCCTTCACCGTCATCTCCCTGTACAACCTCACACACTGTCCCACCATGAACACGTTGGCTATCAAAACCACCACCAGGCTCACGATCCCGCTCATCCCGGTGAAGTAGGGTAGTACACCTACAGGCAGCAGCAGCAACGAATAGATGATGGCCTGTATGGCTGAGTACTTCGTCGGTCCTTCATTAGACGGCAACAGCTTGAAGCCGGCCCTCGTGTAATCCGCATGGGCAATCCAGGCAATCGCCCAGAAATGGGGGAACTGCCAGAAGAACTGGATGGCGAACAGGACCCAGCCGCCAACACTCAGATCATCATTTCCCGCCGCCCAGCCGATCAGGCACGGTAGGCTGCCCGGTATAGCGCCCACCAGCACAGAGATCGAGCTCACCTTCTTCAGCGGCGTATAGATGAACGCATATACAAAAAGACTGAAGGCAGCTAATGCAGCCGAAAGCAGGTTGAAATGCCACCAGAGGATCGATACCCCCGCAAGCCCCGCAAAGACCGCAAAGCCCCAGGCCTCTCCCGTGCTCATCCTTCCGGATGCCACCGGCCTGTTAGCCGTCCGCTTCATCACCGCATCCGTATCCTTCTCCACCACCTGGTTGATCGTATTGGCGCTGCCCGTCACCAGCATCCCGCCTAAAAAGAACAGCAGGATCGAGACAAGGTCATACTCCTTTACTTTCGGCGCCAGCAAATAGCTGATCAGCGCCGAGAACACCACCATGAAGCTGAGGTTGAACTTGATCAGCAGCTTGTAATCCTGCAGCTTGCCGGATAATTTGAAAGAGCTTGACGCGCCCATTAATGAGCGCTTTCATTGCTGCCAAGCGGCTCGGTCTGGGGAATAAAATCCCTCCCGTCCTTGGCATAATCATAAGCCCAACGATGCACTTCAGGAATTTCCCCAGGCCAGTTGCCATGTCCCGGACGGATCGGCGCTGTCCATTCCAGCGTCGTTGCTCCCCAGGGATTCTGCGTGATCACCTTCCTTCCCTTGAAAATGGAATAGAAGAAGTTGAACACGAACAGCAGCTGTGCGGCAAAGACGATCATCGCCACCGTGGAGATGAACCTGTTCAGGCCGCCGAACTGGTTGAATGATACCCAGCCGCTGGTGTCGAGATAACGGCGCGGCATACCGGCCAGACCTTCATAGTGCATGGGCCAGAAAATGAGGTAAGCGCCCACCAGCGTGATCCAGAAATGGATGTACGCCATCGTATTGTTCAGATACCTTCCATACATCTTCGGGAACCAATGGTAGATCCCCGCAAACATGCCCAGTATCCCCGAAACCCCCATCACGATGTGGAAGTGGGCGATAACAAACATAGTATCGTGCAATTGGATATCCAATGTTGAGTTCCCTAGAAATATACCCGTCAGACCACCGGAGATGAACATGCTTACAAAGCCGATGGCAAAAAGCATCGCCGGCGTAAACCGGATATTCCCCTTCCACAACGTCGTCAGCCAGTTGAATACCTTGATGGCGGAAGGCACGGCGATCAGCAGCGTCAGCAGCACGAACACCGATCCCAGGAAAGGATTCAACCCCGTTACGAACATATGGTGCGCCCATACCAGGAACGCAAGGACCGCAATGGCAAACATGGATCCCACCATGGCCATATAACCGAAGATGGGCTTCCGCGCATTCACGGACATCACCTCGGACACGAGACCCATCGCGGGTAATATAATGATATACACTTCCGGATGACCCAGGAACCAGAATAAGTGCTGGTACAGGATAGCGCTGCCACCTTCGTTAGGCAGGGCCTTGCCGGAAGCAATGTAAATATCGCTCAGGTAGAAGCTGGTGCCGCCATGACGGTCGAACAACAGCAGGATAAATCCGGACAGCAGTACGGGGAAAGAAAGGACACCCAGGATGGCGGTGAATAATAACGCCCAGATCGTCAGCGGCATCCGCGTCATGCTCATACCCTTCGTACGCAGGTTGAGGATCGTAGAGATATAGTTCAGACCACCCAGCAGCGAAGAGACAACGAACAGTGCCATCGAGGTGATCCACAGGTCCATCCCGACCTTGGAACCTTCCGATGCATCACCCAGCGCGCTCAACGGAGGATAGGACGTCCATCCACCGCTGGCAGGACCGGTCTCAACAAACAAGGAAGACAGCATCACCACGCTGGCCAGCCAGAAGAACCAGTAGGACAGCATGTTCAGGAAAGGAGACGCCATATCCCTGGCGCCCAGCTGCAGGGGAATAAGGAAGTTGGCGAACGTGCCGCTCAATCCACCCGTCAATACGAAGAACACCAGTACAGTACCATGCATGGTCACCAGCGCATAATAGAACTCCGGCTGGATCTGACCGCCCTTGGCCCACTTGCTGCCAAGCAGGTCTTCCAGGATCTGGAAATGCGCATCAGGATACCCCAGCTGCAGACGGAACAACACCGACATCAATCCACCCAGGATCGCCCAGATCATTCCCGTAATGAGGAATTGCTTGGCGATCATTTTATGGTCCTGGCTAAAGACATATTTGGTAATAAAGGTCTCTTTGTGATGGCCATGCTCGTCATGGTGCACATCGACATCATGCGATGTAGCTGCACCTGCGTGTCCGTGTAATGTTGCTTCGTTGCTCATGAGAAAAAATTTTATTGATAACCCGTCGCTGCTATGATTGCTTATTCTTTCTTTTTCGTTTTATTGCTTAGTTGATCCCCGCAGTCGAAGGGTTCTTCGGCAATGTGTCGATCTTCGGCTGCGTAGAAGGATCCTTGTCAGGGAACGCCAGCACATACGCCGCCTTTTGCTTGGCCTTCCACAGGATGAGCTCGTCATGCGTCACTACCTTTACGACAGCCCGCATGGTAAAATGTCCCTTCCCGCACATCTGGTCGCAGGAAAGCTCATACTCGAAATCCGGGTTTTTCTCCCTCTTCTTCATCTCGTCCGTCGTGAACTTGGGGATGAACCACATCGTTGTGGGCGTGCCCGGCACCGCATCCATCTTCTGCCTGAAATGTACCAGCCCTACGTCATGCACCACGTCACGCGAATTGATGATCAGCTTGATCGGCTTGAGTACTTCGATATACAGTTCGTTCCCGACGACAAGATCGTCATGCCCGGAAGGGTCATCCCAAAGTAACCCCAGGGAGTTGCCCGCCGCCTCGTCGATGTTCTTATAATATTTCTTCCCGAATACGCCGTCCTTGCCGGGATAACGGAAGATCCATCCAAACTGCTTACCCGTTACTTCCACCTGCGCGGCATCGGCAGGCGCCTCACCCGTGATACGGAACCAGTAGAACAGACCGAAACCCACCAGCACCGTCAGCGCGATGGCCGGCACCACCGTCCAGATGATCTCCAGGCGGTTGTCATGAGGAAAGTAATACGCCGTCCTTTTCTCGGAATACTGATACTTATATGCGAACCAGAACAGCAGGATCTGGGTGATGACGAAGACCACGCCCGTGATGGCGATCGTGATATACATCATGGTGTCGATCTGCTCGCCATGCTTGGAAGCAGACTCTCCAAGGATCTTGCCCCTGTACAGCTCATTACACCAGTACACCCCGATCAGGCCCAATACGAGGAACGCGATCATCAGGAAGCCGTTGATACGGTTGTTCGCTTCAAAATTTTTCTTCTCGCCCTTCAATACACCTACATACTCACTCGCCTTCGCGATCTGAAAGGTGATGAGGAAGCCTAATAACAGGATCAATAACAGAAAAATAGTTGACATGATAATCTATTAAACGATTTTTAAGTATGGTGGATGATACTTTCTTTCAGGAAAGGATGATTTCTCGCCAGCAACGGATACTTGGCCAGTGCCAGCCCTGTCCGCCACATGATCAGCCCTATGAATCCCAGCGCGACACCAAAATCGAACAGGTTCATAGGAACATGGTCAGGATAATGATGCGGAAAAACCATCTGATAAAAATCCAGCCAATGTCCGAAAATGATCAATATCGACATAAAGGTCACCGTTGCATAGTTCCGCTTGGAGTTCCTGCTCATGTAGATCAGCAGCGGAGCGAGGAAGTTGATGATAAGGTTCAGATAAAAGATCCCCGTGTACGCACCGATCAAACGGGGTTTGAAATAAATTGTCTCCTCGGAAATATTCGCATACCAGGTCAGCATAAACTGCGCGAACCACAGATAGGTCCAGAAGATCGAAAACGCAAACTGGAATTTACCCAGGTCATGCAGGTGTTCCTCATTCACTAATTCCAGGTAGCCCTTATTCTTCAGGTATACCACGAACAACGTGATCAACGCCATGCCGGAAACAAAAGTGCTCGCAAACGTATACCAGCTGTACATCGTGGAGAACCAATGCGCGTCAATGCTCATCAGCCACAACCAGGGTGTCACCGAAGCCACAGTCAGGGCAAACCATACAATGTAGATCGCCGCCCATACGGTATTATTGAATATATATTTCTTCCCTTGCTCGATGGTCAGTGGCGTATTATCGATGCTGCGGGAAAGATTGCGCATCTTCATCCCCAGAACGATCCACAGCCCGATGGTCAGAATGCTCCAGACAGTAAAGAAGGTAGGGCTGAGAAAGCCGCTCTTCCCCTTGAGTATCTCGTCATGAGCGACATGATCCCTGTTCAGCCATTCGTAAATTGTCTCCTTGCCGCCAAAAACAATACACATCAGGATTATGAAAGTAATGATACCAATGGGGATCACAGAGATGGAAATGGCTTCCGTCACCCGGCGGAATGTCATCTGGAAACCGCCCCAGGCAAGGGTGGTCGCACAAATGAAGAACATGGCCGCATTGACGATCAGCAAAAAGTATACGCTGTTCTGCAGCAACGTAGCCCAGAAACGTGTTCCGTGATCGACATTGCCATACATGATGAACCCAATGACCAGAGAAAGTATACCCACGCCCATCAGACCAAGGGACCACTGCTTGAACCGTCCGGGTATTTCAAAATGCTCTTTAATCGATGACATTCGAGAATGTTTTAATGTATTCTTTAATCCTTATTATTTCTTGGCAGCAGTTGAATCGGCATTCTTCACAGGTACGGGCGCATTGGCCGATGCAGCCGTCGTCTTTCCCGCCCCTTGTTGCGACTTGATATAACCTATCACCATCCAGCGTTGCTCCGTGTTCAGCTGCGAAGCATAGCTTCCCATCTTATTCTTTCCGTAAGTGGCGGAATAGAACATCTGTCCTTCGGGCATCGCTTCATAACGGGCATCTCCCACCAGCTGCGCCGGCTTGGAAGGGAAAGGACCGTCACCGCCTTTGTACAGGGGGCCGTTGCCATCCAGCTTCGCTCCATGGCAGATAGCGCAGTTCACCAGGTACAGACGGGCAGCTTCCACCGTATCCATGGAGGTCAGCGGGTTCTTCACTTGCCTGGAAGCCGCATAGTTCGTGCTATCCCCGTCCGCATCCTTCCGCAGCAGGAAAGGGAACAGCTCGCCCCTCTTGATCGTACCAGCCACCGGCGTATTGCTGAAATGAATGCCTTTCTTTAACAGTTCCGCTTTCACCTCTTCCGTGACGGAATAAGTCTCATAAGCACGGCTGTAGGCCATGTCAGGCATGTATACTCTGCCGGGCTTGCGCCTCACGCCGTCGCAGCTGGCCATCAGCACTACCGCGGCTACTAAAAACATTATTTGAGTCAAAGTCCTTCCCAAAATATAGGCCTTTGTCTCAAATGCACTTATTTCTGACCTTCGGTCAGCGTCCCTGTGGTCCGCTTGAATGGATATTTTTTTCATCTGCAATTAATGTCTTACTGTCCTTTTTTTCAATTTTACTTAAGCTAACGACGTCCCGATCGGCGTCTTATCCTTGTCATACCGGCCCAGCCACCAGCCCGACTCAGCCACCTGTGTATTGATCCCCTTGGCGCCGATGGATGCCAGAAAGGCCTGGACTTCTCCTTCATTGCTCTTAGCCGTCAACTCCAGCACCACCGTAAACTGGTCATCCGTACTCCGCAGATTGAAATGATGCTTGCGGACAAAAGGCGCCAGGTTACAGAGATAACAAAATGTCATCACCATCCCCACGGCAGAGAACAATACGGTCAGCTCGAATGTAATAGGTATCCATGCCGGCAGATCAAAATGCGACTTACCGCCGAAATTGATAGGCCAGTCGGCATTGAAGATCCACCCGATGCCGCTCAGCGCCGTCGTAGTCCCGGTGATGCCATAAATGAATCCCGCCGTATGCAGGCTGGTATCCCGCAGCCCCATCGCCTTGTCCAATCCGTGGATCGGCATTGGCGTATATACATCATGGATCTTATAGCCAGCGGAACGGATCTTTTTCACCCCGGCGAACAGCTCCGGCTCATCCTCGAAATATCCTACTACAAATTTTTTTACTGCCATAATCTTTTATTATATAATGATCATCTTCTTATTTAAGCAAAACCATTAGTGCGCCGCATGAGGAGCGTGCTCATGCACGTGCGCATGCTCGCTCGCAAACTCTTCCACAGACACCTTTTCGATCCCATCCATCTTTTCTTTGTAAATAGCCCCCGACTTCTTCAGGATATGCTTGATCTCGGCGATGGCGATAACAGGGAAGAACTTCGAGAACAGGAAATAACAGGTGAAGAACAACCCGAAAGTCCCCATGTAGAAACCGATCTCCCAAATAGTAGGTCTGTAATACGTAGACCAGGAGCTGGGAAGATAATCGCGGTAGATGGAAGTAACGATGATCACAAAACGTTCGAACCACATCCCGATATTCACGATCACGGACATGAAGAAAGTGACGGTAATGTTCCTTCTCATTTTCCTGAACCAGAAGATCTGCGGAGACAGCACGTTACAGCCCATCATCAAATAGTAGCTCCATCCATAAGGGCTGAAGATGTTCACGCGGTTCTGCATAAAGGCCCAGTTCTCGAAGGGGTTCTGGCCATACCAGGCAATGAAAAGCTCCGTCAGGTAGGCAACGCCCACGATAGAGCCCGTCAGTACAATTACTTTATTCATCACTTCGATATGCTCCAGCGTAATATATTCTTCCAGGCTCAATACCTTCCTGGTCACCAGCAGCAGCGTTTGCACCATGGCGAACCCGGAGAAGATGGCGCCCGCAACAAAGTAGGGAGGGAAGATGGTTGTGTGCCAGCCGGGAATTACAGAAGTGGCGAAGTCAAAAGATACGATCGTGTGTACGGAAAGTACCAGGGGCGTACTGAGACCCGCCAGCACCAAAGACAATGCCTCGTGACGCTGCCAGTGCTTGGCAGAACCCGTCCAGCCAAAAGAGGTCAGCCCGTAGAACAATTTTCTCCATTTCAGCTTTGCCCTGTCCCGCACGGTAGCCAGATCCGGCAGCAAGCCGGAATACCAGAACAGCAGCGATACGGTGAAGTAGGTCGAGATAGCGAATACGTCCCACAGCAGCGGTGAGTTGAAGTTCACCCACAGGGGTCCACGTGTATTGGGATAAGGCATTACAAAGAACGCCATCCACACACGGCCCATGTGCCAGATAGGGAACTGGCCGGCGCACATCACCGCAAAGATCGTCATGGCTTCCGCCGCACGGTTCACACCTGTACGCCATCCCTGGCGGAACAGCAGCAGGATCGCAGAGATCAGGGTTCCGGCGTGACCGATACCGACCCACCACACGAAGTTGGTGATATCCCAGCCCCAGCCGATCGTCCTGTTCAGGTTCCACTGACCAACCCCGAAGATCACCTCATGCGTGACGGAGATGATCCCGAAAATGAGCAAACCCACCGAGATAAGGAACCCGATCCACCATGCACGGGAAGGAGTGGCCTCTATTGGACGCACAATATCTTCCGTGACTTCATGATAACCTTTTTGACCTTCAACCAAGGCTGGTCTTACCTGTGATTCGTACCTTAATGATGCCATAGTATTTTGAGCTTTTAGCCAGGCCCGGGGCCCGCTGTTTAATTCTTCTCTGGTTATAATACCTTTTTACCGTTTAAGCATGCTTTTCTTCAGCAGCTCCGGCTTCTTTCTCTTCCTTTATACCCCTGATCACATCCGTATGACGGACCTTGGCCAGGTAGTTGACATTGGGCAAAGTATGCACTTCCTCGATGACATAGAACAGACGCTGTGCATTGTCCTTCCTCGTCCGGCTCACCAGGCTCGTATGGTCGTTGACATTGCCGAATACAATGGCGTCGGAAGAACAGGCCTGCTGGCAGGCCGTCCGTACGTCCTCCATATCTTTCAGCTGACGGTTCTCCTTCTTTGCCTTCAGCTTGCCTTCCTGCAAACGCTGTACGCAGAAAGAGCATTTTTCCATCACCCCGCGGCTACGCACGGTAACATCCGGGTTCAGCACCATGCGGGTCAGGTCGTCGTTCATCTGGAATACAGTGGGATCCAGCTTGCCGACAGTCGTTTGGTCCTGGTTGTTCGGGAAGCTGTCGGCCCCCGTGTAATCAGCCCAGTTGAAACGACGTACTTTATAAGGACAGTTGTTGGCGCAATACCTGGTACCGATACAACGGTTGTAAGCCATCTGGTTCAGCCCTTCGCTACTGTGGTTCGTTGCAGCCACAGGACATACGTTCTCGCAGGGGGCATTGTCGCAATGCTGGCAAAGCATCGGCTGGAACACGGTCTGGATACTGTTCGGATCGTCCAGGTCGCCGCTGAAATAACGGTCGATACGGATCCAGTGCATATCGTGGTAACGCAACACCTCGCTCTTGCCGACCACAGATACGTTGTTCTCCGCATGGCACGCAACCACACAGGCGCCGCAGCCATAGCAGGCATTCATGTCGATAGACATACCCCATTTAATGCCCGGCTTGTCATACATGGGATACAACGTCCCTTCTTTATCAAAATTTTCGATCCCACCGAAAGGCTTCAGCTCCTCCTCGCGCTCCTCACGGAGCTCTTCAGGATGCTTGATGAACTGGTCCAGTGTGATCTCCTTCACTACTTGCGTGCGCTCCTCGTATGTGTTGTGCATCTGCGTCTGCGCGATCTGGTAGCTGCCGTCCACTTTCTCAAAGCTGGCGACAGGCGCGCTCCACTCCACCGTAGTTCCGTTGAAGCTCAGCAGGGGGAAAGCATTCCAACCCGCGCCCACGACAGACTTACCGATGAATTCGGATGTATTGTCCGGCTTAGCGCTGCTGCGGCCAAAGCCCACGGCGATCCCGATCACGTTATTATCCGTCCCGGGCACGATCACCACAGGCATGGGAGGCATTTCCTTATTGCCTACTTTTATTTTGATCAGCTGTTTTTCAGGGTGCACCTCATAGGCATCCGACTGACGACGGTCAGCAAGGTCCAGCTTCCAGTTGTCCTTCGCAAACTTGGGGGACACGATGAGATAATTGTCCCAGGTAGCCTTGGTGACAGGGTCCGGCAGCTCCAGCAGCCAGGGGTTGTTCGCCTGTGCGCCGGTGCCCATGGATATTTTCTGGTAGATCACCAGTTCGAAGCCAGCGCCTTTTTTCGCATTGCCGATGGCGGCAGCCGCCTCGGCCAGCTTGGCGCCGCTGAAAGCAGCACCGGCAGCAGCCGCCGCCGTTGCAGGCTCCACCACACCTTCCTGCAGGGCCTTCTCATACGCCTCGACACTGCCCAGCTTGCCCGTCCAATATTGTGTAAAATAATGCTCGTAAGTGGTAGCGCTTCCACTCCATTTCAACAGGGAGTCTTCAAAAGCCCTGGTCTTGAACAGGGGAGAGATGGTCGGCTGGATAAAGCTGTAATGACCGGGCTTCGCTTCTGCATCACCCCAGCTTTCCAGGAAATGAGGGGCAGGCAGCACGAACTTCACTAACTCTGACGTCTCATCCAGGCGATCGTTGAAAGATACAGAGACCTTTGCTTTCGCCAGCGCAGCTTTGAAGCCGGCGCCGTCGTAATAGTCATACACAGGATTGACACCGTAGATCAGCAGCGCGCCTACCTTACCGCCGTTCAGGTCGGCTATCAGCGTGTTCATCTCGCTGTCAATACCCTGGCGGGTCTGCAGGGGCGTCGACCAGTCAATGGTCGAACCGCCGGCGCCGATCGCTTCGTTGATGGCATTCACCACCACTTGTATATCAGGATTATTGCTTCCGCTGACGACCAGGGCCTTGCCCTTATTTTCCAACAGGTCCTTTGCAGCTTTCTTCACCCCCACTTTCAGCTTCTCATCCAATGCAGGTGCAGTAACGCCAACACCCAGCTCAGCCGCCAGGGCCAACGCTACAGCGCCGGCCTCGGAGGGACGGTGGGTAAAGCGGTCATCCGCATTGGCGCCCGTCATCGACAAAAGGCTTTCAAACTGGTAGTGCTTGCTCATCGACGGGTTCTTCTCGTCGATCTTCCTGTTCTTGGCATAGCCAAGACTATATTCCAGGTGCGCACCCCAGGTACCGAGGAAGTCGGCGCCCAGGCTCACAATGACCTTTGCATTCTCAAAACGGTAGGAAGGCAGCGCCTTTTTACCATAAGTGGCCTCATTGGCCAGCAGCATACCGCTGTAGCTGTCAGCATCGTACTGCACATGCCGGCTGCCGGGATATTTTGCTAAGAATTCACTGATGATCTGTTTGGTAGTAGGGGAGGTGATGGTACCCGTCAGAATGACCAGGGGAGCTCCGGCAGCACCGGCCAGCGCATCGCTCACCAGCTTGTCGAAAGCTTCGAAAGTGCTTACCTCCTGGGGCTTGCCATCGACGATCTGCACGGGGAAGCGGAGACGGGCCGTATCATACAGGTCCAGTACGGCAGCCTGCACGCGGGCGGAAGTGGCGCCCTTCGTGATCGAGGACATCTCGTTACCCTCCAGCTTGATAGGCCGGCCATCCCTTACCTTGGCGACAACAGGAACGATATCCCCGCCGACATTGTAAGTAGTGGCATACCAATCAGCCACACCGGGCACCATATTCTCAGGCTTGTTCAGGTAGGGTACAACCTTTTTAACAGGGATCTCGCAGCTGGCAGCCAACGTCGCAGCAGCCGTGCTGAACCCTAAATATTTCAAGAAATCCCTCCGGGGGGCTTTCGCGTCGAGCAATCCTTTTCCATCCAGGCCTTCCAACGGTAAATCCTCTTTGAATTCATTCTCCGTTGATTTCTGAAACGCTTCACTGTTATTGCGCTCTCCGAAACTTTGCCAGTACTTTTTGTCGCTCATATTTGAGAAATTTCACCCCGGTCTCCGGATGATCCCGGACAGAGCCTTAAGGGGCTTGAATTTTAACTTATATATTATATAGATCTACTTCTAAAGCTTTTGCGCAGAGACTAATAGTGACATTTCTGGCACTCCGTACCACCGATGTTCTCAACGGTGACACTGTCCTTCTTGCCCGTCTTCAAATCCTTATGGAATTTCTCGTAAATGCTGTAGAACTTATTGCCATTGCCCGTGGAATCGCCGAAATTAACTTTCGTGGTACGGTGGCAGTTGATACACCAGCCCATGCTCAGGTCGGCAAACTGCTTCACCTCATCCATTTCCTGGATAGGCCCATGACAGGTCTGGCACTGTACCTTGCCGGCACGGATATGCTGAGAGTGGTTAAAATATACATGGTCGGGGAGACTGTGGATCTTCACCCACTCTACAGGCTTGGCGCTTGCCGCATTCGAGTAACGCTGCGTTTTGGGATCATAGCCGGTGTAGCTGTAGAGCTTCTGGATCTCGTCCGTTCCATTCACTTCGCTGCCGTCCTCACGGTACAGCTTCGGACCCTTGGTATAGTCATTGATCGCCGCATGACAGTTCATACAAACATTGAGGGAAGGCACCGTAGCATGCTTGCTCTCCCACGCATTGGTATGACAGTAAAGACAGCTGATCTGGTTGATCCCCGCATGCACTTTGTGCGAATAGAAGATGGGCTGCTCCGGCTGGTAGTTCTTCGTACGACCCAGACCGATGGCGCCCTGAACAACCCAGTATCCACCAAGAATAAAGAGGATGAGAATGACGAAAGTGATATAGACCTTATTGCGATAGAACGGGATCGGCTCATGGGCGGGGATCCCTTCCTTATCATCGGAGAGCTTCTTCAGACTGCTGTTCACCTGCAACAGCACCATCATGATGATGGCCAGTATCAGCGTGAGAATGCCATACAACAGCGTGTTGTCACCTTCTTCCTGCTTCGTCCCCGGCGCATTCGCATCAGGAGTGGCAGAAGGAGCCTGGTACGTTTCCACATACTTCAGGATGTCGTCGATGTCCGCATCCGTCAGGTTGGGGAAAGTGTTCATCGCCGCTTTATTGAACTGCTGATACAGGGCAGTGAAATACGGGTTACCGCTTTGCAGCACTTTTGAATTGTTCTTGATCCAGTCATGCAGGAGCTTCTTGTCCGGCACCCTTTCCGTTACTCCTTTCAACGCCGGTCCGAGGACTTGCTTTATAGGGCTGTGACAGGAAGCACAATTCGTCTGGAAAAGGGCCTTACCCTTTGCCGCATCCTGTGCATAACCCGTATTACCCATTGAAACCAGCGAGGAGAGGAGGATACTGAAGAAAAACGTTTTTACGATCGGTCTATGATGGATCATATATACAATCTGTTGTATAAATGTGGAAAAATCTCCTTAACAGGTTGCAAAAATAAGCCAGGATTTTAACAATATATCAACATCGGTGAAATTTTTTTTCCCGCATTGGGCGTGGGTTTCAGCGAATTGTACAAACTGTCTATGACCTTCTGTCATATTAATGTCAGCTGGATTTTTGAACAAAATGTAATGTTCAAGACGGGAGGGTCAGCGGAACTTTTTTAGTTCCTGGTGCCGGTGAAGAGGTCCCAAAAATACGGGACTTTCCAGAAACGTCACATAAACGCTTTTATTTTCCCCCTCCTCCATACATTTGCAGATGCAGCAGATTGCCATTTTCGCTTCGGGCGCCGGATCAAACGCAGCGCGTATCATAGACCATTTTCGCCATCATTCCACCATTAAAATAAGCCTGGTCGTTTGTAATAAACCAGACGCCGGTGTGTTGAATATTGCCGCCACGGAGCATATTCCCACGCTCCTGATAGAAAAAGAAAGGTTCTTCCGGGGAGATGCCTATGTGCCGGTGCTAAAAGAGCTAAACATCCGTTTCATCGTATTAGCTGGTTTTTTGTGGAAGATCCCCTCCGGGCTCGTGCAGACTTACAGGGGCAAAATTGTCAATATCCACCCGGCCCTCCTGCCCAAATACGGCGGAAAAGGCATGTACGGCCGCCTGGTGCACGAGGCAGTCATTGCCGCAAAAGAGAAAGAATCCGGCATCACCATCCATTATGTAGACGAATTATACGACCATGGGCAGGCCATCTTCCAGGCTACCTGCTTTGTAGATGAAGACGATACACCGGAGACCCTGGCACAGAAAGTGCACTGGCTGGAGCATGAACATTTCCCCCGCATTATCGAGCAGGTCCTGCTGGGTAGCGACTGATCAAAAAAACGTTAAACCGAACATCCCGGCACCATTATTTCCCGATTTGGTAGTAATATCACCTCACAAAAATTTCGTCTTTTGGCCCATTCTACCCATAAAGCATTACTGGTTCTGACTTTATCCTTCACATTCCTGGCCTGTGGGAAGGCCCGGGGCCAACAGGTGACGATCCATGGGACCGTATATAATATGTACAGGACCCGGCCGCTGGAAAGGGTCAGCGTGATGGCCGCTTCGGGAAAAGGCACGGCAACGGATTCCAATGGCAACTATTCCATCCAGCTCTCACTCACCGATTCCATCTCATTCTCCTACCTGGGCAGGGCCACGCAAATGTTCCCGGTAAAGGACATCAACGCCATCACAGGCTTCGACATCGCCCTCCACGTGGACCCCCTGGAGCTAAAAGAGGTTAGGGTCATGCCCCACAACTATCATATGGACTCCCTCCAGAACCGGAAGGATTATGCCAAGGTCTTCGATTTCAGGAAACCCGGCTTCAAGCTCACCAGCCCCACCACCAATGGCGGCCTGGGCGCGGGGGTAGACCTCGACGAGCTGATCAATGTCTTCCGCCGGCAGCGCACCCGGCGCATGCTGGCCTTCCAGGGCCGGCTGGTGGATGAGGAAAAAGAAAAATTCGTGGACCACCGTTTCACCGAATACACCGTCAAAAAGATCACGCACCTCACAGGCGATGAGCTGGACAGCTTCATGGTAAAATTCAGGCCCTCCTACGAATTCTGCGTAAAAGCCACCGACTACGATTTCTTTGACTATATCAAAATTGCGTTCAAACAATATAAGGCCGACAGGAAGGACCAGCCCTGATAAGTTTACTTTCTGAAAGTAGCCCAGCTTTCATATATGTCACTCAGGTCGACATACTTTATGTACACCGATAGCTTGTTGGCAGTGAGGGTTTGAATAACAGCGGTATCTCTCTCGGAGCTGTTGATATTGCCAATGATGATGGTATTGCCTTTTACTTCGTAGTAGGAGGTATCGTATTGATCGGCGCCATTCACACCGCCATTATAGGTATAGACTTTCCCGTCTGTTCTGAATTCCGAATAAGCCGTGGAAGGAAAACTTACCGTATCCTTATAAGTGATCCCACCGGCCGTTACCCAGTCTACAGCCGTCTCGCGGATCCACTTGCCCTGGATGGAGCCAGAAGTGTTACCGTCTTTTTTAGAGCAGGAAACAAAATAGATACAGCCGATGCCCAGGCAGAATGCTAGCTTTTTCATACAATTAGCAGGTTTTGATGATTGAATGGAGAAAGCGCAAAACTACAGGGATTAGTTTTTATTCTACATTGTTTTGTAAGGGTTTACCACTATTTGTGCCCCAAAAGGCGCCCTATCCGGATGGACAGGCTCCAGGACAGGATGAAATACCCTCATGTGAATGAGTGCAGCGGGACCTTAAGAACCAAAGCCGGCGGGAACACTGTGCAAGGCGATCCGGTTGCCTTCCGTGTCGATGAATACGGCCATATGCCCATGTTCAGGACTGATGGCTGTTTTGGGGACGACGATCTTACCACCCGCAGCCTCGATCTTATCCAGCACCCGCTGCACGTCGGGATTGGCATTCAGGTAGATTAGGGGGCCATCCGTAGCAGAAGGTTTATAAAACCCCTCTGCAAAACTGAGTGCACCGCCGACAGCATTGGCTGGGTCCTCCACCGGGAACATCCTCATTTTAAGCTGCGGGGTATCCAAAGGCACCATCCTGATATCGAAAATGGCCTCATAGAAAGTCTGGGCCCGTTGCCGGAAAGTTTCCTTCCTATATTTGTCCCAAAAAACCTCCGAACTTATGGATCAGCTAACCCTCGGTATAGGCACACGGCTGCAACATACCCAGTACGGGCCCGGTGTCATCGTCGGCGTCCGCTTCGCCACGTATCTCATTTCCTTCATCAATCACGGTATCAAGGAAGTCGACAAGAATGACACCCACCTGGACGAGATCATCCCGGAGAATGTCACCGAAGAGATCGAAACCCATTCCGATGTAGAGCGGTCCCTGCTAAAGATCCTCCGGCTCTGGGGAGGCATCTCCGAGAACGTCCCTCTCGGCGATAAATGGCGCGGCGGCACCATGATCCTGAAGTCCTCGGACAATTCCATTAAGCCAAAAGAAGTTCCCATCGACGTCTTCTTCCACAAGATCGTCATGGCCCGGGACAGGCTCCGGGTCCTGGAACAGCAGATCAATGGCCACAAAGGATTGAGCGACGAGGAAAAGATCAATCTGCAGCAATACATCACACGCGTATACGGGAGCTTCACCACCTTCAATGTGCTGTTCCGCAATAAAGAGCAGTGGTTCGTGGGCGAGAAGGGCAGTGGGGAATAGACCAACAGGCCCACCCGGCTATCGGGACCGATAAAAAAAGAAAAACCTCCCCACCGGGGAGGTTGCTCTAATCAGTTCCATTACCATTAAACCTTATCCTATTAACGCTAAAAATAGCGAATTGCAAGAATTTTTCAACAATTGTGCAAGAAAAGTGCAAAACTTCCCCTTATGCAAACGTTTGCTTACTTTAATGCAACCAAACCATCTGTCCATGAATGTACGCTTCCTCTTCCTATTGCTCCTTCCCGGATCTATCTCTGCCCAACCCTACCTGAAGCTGCATAATAAGGCCATTGTCGTCGATACCCACAATGACGTGCTCTCCGGCGTCGTCATGCAGGGGATGAATATCGAAGGCGACCTCACCGGCAAGACCCATTCCGACCTCGCCCGCTTTCGCAAGGGAGGCGTGGATGTGCAGGTATTCTCCATTTTTTGCGACGACCGCTACGGCAAAGGCTCAGCCTTCCATCGGGCCCTGCAGGAAATAGACTCACTGTACGCCATAGCCGGCCGCAATCCGGAAAAAATGCAGATCGTCAAAGACCCTGCAGGCCTGCAGGACGCCGTCCGGCACCACAGGCTTGCCGCGATGATGGGCGTAGAGGGCGGCCACATGATCGAGGACGACATGGACTGCCTGGACAGCCTGTTCAACAGAGGCGTCCGCTATATGACCCTCACCTGGAACAACAGCACTTCCTGGGCTACTTCCGCCAGGGATGAGACAACCCATGCCTGGACCGTCACCCCATACGGACTCACCGGCAAAGGCAAAATGATCGTCCAGCGCATGAACCAGCTGGGCATGCTGGTAGACCTCTCCCACGTCGGCGAACAGACCTTCTGGGATGCCATCCACACAACGACGAAACCCGTCCTCGTATCGCACAGCTCCGTCTATGCCTTGTGCCCCGTATTCCGCAATCTGAAAGACGACCAGATAAAAGCCATCGGTAAGAATGGAGGCGTGATCCAGGTGAACTTCTACTCCGGCTTCCTCGACAGCACTTACACAAAAAGAATGCAGGCCTTCACCTCCTCCCACCAGCAAGAGCTGGACTCCCTGACAGCAGCCAGGACACCCGACTATGCCATCAATGAATACTTTGCACACACCTACCCGCAGGAGACCAGCACCCTCCGGCCACCCCTGTCCCTGCTGATCGATCACATTGATTATATCGTAAAGCTCATCGGCCCGGACCACGTCGGACTGGGCTCCGATTTCGACGGCATCGAATCCGCCCCCCGCGAGCTGGATGACGTGACGAAGTATCCATTGATCACGCGGGAGCTCCTCAAACGCGGCTATAGTACGGCAGATATAGAGAAAATATTGGGAGGGAACTTTATAAGAGTGCTGAAGGAGAATATGCGTTAAAGGTCCCTTGCAGGAACTTTTTTTACTTTGCCGTCTTTATCAGCGGTAATAAGATCACCGTCAATCTTTTTTTCCTTCTCGACAAGTTTTTGCGCAGTTTTTCTAAGACCTTCTTCAATAAGGTCATCCATAGATTGATATTTATTTATGGTTTTATCCTGTCCCATAATGCAAAATTGAGAATTTCAGCTTGTTCATGCAAGCTTCCTTTTGCTATCTGTCCACGACCGGCACGAACAGATTAAGGTTTTTTAATCCTGCAAAATATCTTCTTTCTATCACCTCGGATGGAATATTATGCTCTCCTTCACTCACCCGTTTTAGCACCCTTTCCCTGGCCAGCTCGGGAAATGAAAGCCAGAAATACACAAAGTGTTACGAAATACCCTTCTTGATGAGCACGATGCACAAGTTGAGCGTAAGACTTCGTTGCAAGAGTTTTTCAAAAGCAAAATCAGCCTGCCAGCTTGAATCGAAACACTTTCCGCTCTGGACTACTCATTAGTAATCCATCAATTTCCGCACATACTCATCCAACCTGGACTTCGCCAAAAAATTCCGCTCCAGCTCAATATTAAAAGGCACCGGCGTATCCAACGACGCACATCGCAACACCGGCGCATCCAGCAACGCAAAACAATGCTCCCCGATCCACGCAGCCACCTCCGCACCTACCCCACCCGTAAGGGTATCCTCATGCAACACCAGCACCTTCCCGGTCACTTTCACCGCCGCACGTATCGCCTCATAATCCAATGGCAGCAGCGTCCGCAGATCCAGGATCTCAAAAGAAATATCCTTATGGGCCTCCGCATATTCAATGGCCCAATGCACCCCCGCACCATAGGTAATGATCGCAATATCACCACCCGAACGCACCCGCCGCGCCTTCCCGATCGGTGTCTCGTAATAACCTTCCGGCACAGGGCCGCTGATGCTACGGTACAACATCTTATGCTCGAAATAAAGGACAGGATTCGGATCATTGATCGCCGCGATCAGCAGCCCCTTGGCATCCTCCGGCGTAGCCGGATACACCACCTTCAATCCCGGCGTATGCATAAACCAGGCTTCATTGCTCTGTGAGTGAAATGGACCAGCCCCCACGCCCGCACCCGTCGGCATCCGGATCACCGTGTCCGCCTGTTGTCCCCAGCGGTAATGTATCTTGGCCAGGTTATTGACGATCTGCGTAAACCCTGATGTTACAAAATCCGCAAACTGCATTTCCATCACGCTCTTGTATCCTTCCAGGCTTAGGCCCAGTGTACAGCCAACGATAGCGCTCTCGCACAGCGGCGTATTCCTCACTCTTTCTTTCCCGAATTCTTCCAGGAACCCCTCCGTGATCTTGAACGCGCCGCCATACCCGGCAATATCCTGCCCCATTAATATCAGCTGGGCATGCTTTTGCATAGACTGGCGCAGGCCCTCCCGGACGGCATCCAGCAGGCGTTTCTCCGAAACAGGCCCCGAAGGGAGCACCGACGCCGCCGAAGAAAGCTCCTGCAAAGCAGCCGGTGAAGATACAGTGGCCGACGCAGCCGCTGGCGCGGAACCCGCCACAGCAACGGTCACAGGTACAGGCGCCGCAACTCCAACAGACTTTGCCACTTCCCGGATCGGCTTCCTCCGGAAAGTCGACCGCTCATAAGGAGAGCCTGTCCCGCCCGATGCATCCGTTCCACCTGATGCATCCATCCTGTCTGATGCACCCGGGATGCCTGAAGAACCTGTCTCACCTATTGAACCAGCCCCGTCTGATGCATCCATCCTACCTGAAGAACCTGTCCCTCCTACAGGCCCCGTACCATCTAATGAATCTATCCTATCTGATAAACCCGTCCTATCCAAAGAACTCATCCCGCCCGATGATCCAGCTCCGCCTGATGAACCGGTCTCACCTATTGAACCCTCCCCTCGTGATAAACCCATCCTGTCTGATGCACCCGTCTCTCCTGATGACCCTTCCACACCTACCTGGCCCGCCCCACCCATCAAACCATTCTCATCAGCCAAACCTCCTTCACCTGACCAACCAGCAAACTCCCTCACCTCACCACTCATCTCCGGTCCCGCCGCATACACATCCCTCAGCTCCGCATCCGAATCAGCCACCACCATCATCTTATCAGAAGACACCGTAGCCAGCTCCGACTCTATATACTGACGTATCTCATCCTGTATCCTGCCCACCAGGCCATCATTCAACACCCCCTGCTCCCTTAAAAACCCCTCAAAATTCACCACCGGGTCCTTACGCCCCCAATCCTCCAGCAAAGACGGCGGAACATATTTGAGCCCACTCGCCTCCTCATGCCCCCTCATCCGGAATGTCATACATTCCACCAGGTAAGGCCGTTGATATTTTATACAGTACTCCCTGACACCCCGTAGGGTATCAAAGACCGTAAGAATATTGTTCCCGTCGATCCGCACCCCCTCCATACCATACCCCTCCGCCTTGTACACAAGACTCTCGCAACGGTATTGCTCCGATACAGGCGTGCTCAGCGCATAACCGTTATTCTCTACCAGGAAAATGACAGGCAGGTCCCATACCGAAGCCGTGTTCAACGCCTCATGAAAATCCCCCTCGCTGGTGCCGCCCTCCCCCGTGAACGCAAGCGCCGCCTTATTCTTTTTGCCAAGCTTATACGCCAACCCCACGCCATCCGCAATCCCCAGCTGAGGCCCCAGATGCGAGATCATCCCGCAAATAGCATATTCCTTACTGCCAAAATGAAAGCTTCTCTCCCGGCCCTTACTATACCCATCCTGGCTACCCTGCCACTGAAGGAACAGCCTGGCCAGCGGCATTTTCCGGGTAGTGAATACCCCCAGGTTCCGGTGCAAAGGCATGATCCACTCGTCGGCCTCCATCGCCATAGCGGCTCCCGTGGCAATGGCTTCCTGCCCAATGCCGCTAAACCATTTGCTGATCTTTCCCTGACGCAGCAGCACCAGCATCTTCTCTTCAATCATCCGCGGCAGTAGAATGCTCCTGTAAAAATGAATAAGCTCGTCGTTGTTGAAATTCTTTCTGTCAAAATTCATACGATAATTATAAAAGCCGTCCACCAGCCTGTACAGGACCTAATCTTCCCGCCGCTCCCTTCTCGCATCCTTGTAGAGAATAGACGTAAGAATGGACAATAACAGGCTGAACAAAAGCGCCCACCCAAAGCTGTCGACCCGGAACCCGTTTACAAAATTCCCGGCCAGCAGGACAATGGCGGCATTGATAACAAAGAGGAACAATCCGAATGTAAAGATCGTGATCGGTAAGGTAAGGATGATCAGGATGGGCTTTAGCAATGCGTTAAGGATGGCCAGCACCAGCGAAAACACCAGCGCCGTCCAAAAGGTATCGATATAGACACCTCTCATCACCGCAGACAGGCCAAAGGCAACGACGGCCGTGATCAGGATGCGGAGAAGAAAATTCATGCAAGTTCTATTTATGCATTCAATTTAAGACTTGTAGACTATATTCCTCCAATGAATTTTGACGATCCCCTTAAAATGATGATCTACAAATAATTGAACCGACGTAACCCTCTCGGGTGCAGACATAATGTCATGATATTTTGACTTTGTTTTTGTTGTAAATTGCTGATTAGTTGCACTTTTTAAGTATAAATTACGCGTAACCTAATGCTATAGCTAGCTAGTGAAACTTGCCGCTCAGGAAATATTCTTCTTGCAAAAAGAACTGTCCTATTTACAGGACGAAGCTGCTTATAAGAAATTATTCTATCATTTTTATCCCGCATTATTAAGTTTTTGCAGCACGATCCTCCACAATAAAGAAGATGCCCAGGAAGTTGCCTCGGAAGTAATGCTCAAAGTTTGGACAATGGGCAAAGACTTGAACCATGTCGAAAATTTAGCCGTCTACCTGTTCAAAGCTGCCCGGAATAAAGCATATGATGTACTAAGAAAGAAAAACCGCGAATTTTCAACTATTGAGATCTCTGATCATATACAGGAATACATTATTGACCGCGACTCCCCCGAGACCTTATACGCCAGGGGAGAGCTGGAGCAATGTATTGACAAAATAGTCTGCGCATTGCCTACCCAATCCCAGCTGGTCTACCGGCTGATAAAAGAACAAGGCCTGGCCTATAAACAAGTGACCGAAGTGCTGGGGATCTCACTCAATACGACCGAAACACATATGCGCCTTGCCTTAAAAAAGATCCGCACAGCATTGATCGCCTGGCGGACTGAAAAAAAATAATTTTCAACCCGTTCACGGTAAGCCCACTTTTTATACGTCTGTTCAAATAAGAAAATGTATGCACCCATCTGTAGAAAATAGGTTTTATGATCTGCTCGGCCGTAAACTGTCAGGAGAATGTCAGGCACCAGAGCTGGAAGAGCTGGGATCTATCCTTCAAAGTCACCCGGAGCTGCAATTCTTTTATGATCAGATAGTAAAGGATTCCTCCGAAACGACGGATATTGACACAGCCTGGTCGACGCATGCTGTGAAAATGAGGTATGCAGAGCGGCCCCGTCGGCATTTTGCCGTCAACTGGTCCTTGATGAAGACCCTGGCTGCTGCATCTGCGTTTTTTATCCTGATCCTGACGTGGCAATTATTAAAAAAAAATAAACCCACGCCAGATCACCTGCCGGCTATTGCTGCAACAGGTACCCATAAAGAATCAAGAGCGGCTACTACCTTGCCCGATGGCACCATCGTGCACCTGAATGCAAAAAGTACGATTAGTCAGGCCGAAGGATTCGGCAAAACAACAAGAGAGGTGTTCCTGACAGGAGAAGCTTACTTTGAAGTAACACGTAATAAACAGTTGCCTTTTATTGTGCATACAGACGCAGCTGATATTGAGGTATTGGGTACTAAGTTCAATGTGCGCAACTACTCGAATGAGCACAGGATGGAAGCCGCACTGCTGACAGGAAGCATAGAATTGACGTTGCATGAAGACAGGCAGCATAAGATACTTTTGAAACCTTCCGATAAGATCATTGTAAAGCAAAATGCGGATAAAAATATAATGGCTGCCGACCGGCTCAAGAAAGTTGAGCTGACAAGCATCAAGCTCCAGGATAGTGTCATCACCGAAACTTCCTGGTTGAATGATAAGATGGCTTTTTACGATCGACCGCTTTCAGAAATAGCACTGGACCTGGAGCGACAGTTTGATGTACACATTGAGTTGACAAATGAAGCTGTACGCGCGTATAAATACACCGGTGTGTACGATGAAGGTAGCGCAGAAGATATTTTGAAGATCTTACAAATGATCAAACCATTTAAATATACCATTACTAACAAACAAATCATCATTTATTAATATAACCCAACTGCCTATGGTCTAACGCCTGTGCTGAAAAGTGGAGGGGATCCCACACCTTACCACTATAAAATCTCCTGCCAAATCTACAACTGACTAAAACCAAATTATGAAAATTAGCGATTGCTATTCTTCTGTAAGGGCTTTTTTTTGCTTATGGAAAATTAAATTGATTATGAGATTATCCACCTTGTTCGTTTTTATTGCCTTACAAGTTTCGGCTAAAAATCATGCACAGGAAACCATTAACCTCAAGGTTGTCAATGCCAACATCCAGGAGATCTTTAAGAAAATAGAAGATCAGACCAGGTACAGATTTTTTTATAGCAGCGATGACCTGCCGGCCGATCAGCGGTTTTCCATCGACATAGAGAATGCAGGGATTAACCAAACACTATCTACGTTGTTCAGTGGAACCAATTATAACTGGAAGCTCGTACATAACAACAGGGTAGTAATTTCTCTTTCCAGCCAAACATTTGTTGCCAGTGTAAAATATAAAAAGGTTACAGGCGTGGTACGTGCTGAAGGCGGTACGGCCATTTCCAGGGCATCGGTAAAAGTAAAGAATACCGCCAGGGGCACAACCACGGACAACGATGGCAACTTTACCATTGAAGTGGCAGAGGGCGAGATCCTCGAGATCTCAGCCATAAACTATGAGCCGGTGGAAATTACTATTGGGAACACATCGCAAATCAATGTAACCTTAAAGCTCAGCGAAGCGCTGCTGGGAGATGTGGTAGTGGTAGGTTATGGTACAAAAAGACGCCAGGACGTCACAGGTGCAGTGGTCAAAGCCAACTTACTGGTGCAAAAGCAATCCCCTAACTCGAACGTCATGTCCTCCTTAAGAGGAACAGTCCCGGGCCTTACCGTAGGACAGGTCACAACAGCAGGCAGCGACCCCACGCTGATGGTCCGGGGAAGGAACTCGATCTCCGGGACAACCGCTCCGCTGATCGTCCTGGACGGCCTTATCTACAGGGGATCGATCACATCCATCAACCCTTCGGATATTGCAAGTATCGATCTGCTCAAAGATGCAAGCGCTGCCGCCGTATATGGTTCCCAGGCATCCAACGGTGTCGTATTGATCACGACAAAGAGTGGCGCAGGCGGGTTGGACAAGGTATCGATCGATTACACAGGATCTTATTCCGTTCAGGATATGACGAAGAAAGAAATGCGCCCCATGACGGGCCCCCAGTTCATACAAAAAATTGGCGATTGGTACCTCTCTGAAAGCAGGGACCCCAACGACCCAACCAAAATGAACCCCAACTGGGATCCCAGCACCAAACTTGCCGCTGTCGAGGCCGGCAATTATAAGAACGGCTATACCGCAGACTGGTGGAAACTGCTTACAAACCCCAGCCCCCGGATCCAAAATCATACCATTGGCTTCAGTGGCAGATCAAAGAAGACGAAATTCTATTTTGGCTACGGTTATTTTGATCAAAAAAATCTCATCCGGAATGATAACTACAAAAGACATAGTTTCCGGCTGAACCTGGATACAAAAGCATTGGATTGGCTGACCATCGGTGCACAGACCGGACTATCCGTCAACGACTACAGCGGCGTATCTCCGACATTTTCCGACATCATGTACTTAAAACCGTATACCCTGCCTTTTGACCCCACCACAGGCAATATGCTGCAATTTTATGCGAACACTACCACTCCCACCGCCATTGAGATACTCAAAAGGTCGAGAGACCTGGACAGGAACCTCAACTTCATAGGCAATCTTTACGCCAGTGCGGACATCCCCTTCATCAAAGGATTGAACTATCGTGTGAATTTCGGGAACAATTATATCTACTATAACAGATTTAATTACAATGCCCCGACTGTTGAAGCCACGGCATACAGGACCTACATGACCGACTATTTTCAGACAATAGACAATATCCTCACTTACAAAAGGGACTTTGGACTGCATGGCGTAGATGTCACCTTGCTGTATGGCGCTGAGATCAACAGGCACAATGGTTCCAAAGATTCAGCGGCAGGCATTCTCAACGGTGCATTATCTTACAACAGGCTGGATGTAGGGGATGCCTCGCGGCTTACCGTGTCCAACGATCCTTCCATACTACCCTGGAAGGAACAGGCCGTTTATCAGATGGCAAGAGCCTCCTACTCGTTCGATAGGAAATATATCCTCACCGGCACCGTAAGAAGAGACGGCTTCTCCGGTTTTTCCAGCAAGAACAAATTCGCCGTATTCCCCTCCGTTGCTTTTGCATGGCGAATGAGCAATGAGAACTTTATAAAACCATACGCATGGATAAACGATCTTAAATTGCGGGTGTCCTACGGATCTACAGGCAACAGGACGGTGGGCAGATATCAAACCCTGTCGCAGATAAGTGTAGGATTGGGCAACGGATATTTATACGGTTCGTCAGGAGGTGCGCAGCTTGGATCATTCCTCAGCCAGCTGCCTAATACCAATTTGAAGTGGGAAACCACCAACTCATTTAATACCGGTGTAGATTTTGCATTGTTCAACAATCGGCTTTCCGGATCGCTGGATATCTATTTCTCCCAGTCAAAGAATCTCCTGAACGCCAGGGCTACCCCGACGATAACCGGGTTCTCAACCTACCTGATCAACATTGGCAAGATCCAAAACAGGGGACAGGAGCTGAATATCACAGGCGTCCCGATCTCAACAAAAGCTTTCAGATGGGACATAACGGTAAATTTCTTCAGGAACAGGAATAAAGTATTGGATATTGACGGCACAGGTAAGAATTTAATCAATGGCGCGGATCCTATCCTGAGCTTCTTCATTGGTCAGCCGTATGGCGTAGTATACGATTATAAGATCACCGGCATGTACCAGATTGGAGAAGCCATACCTGCAAGCCTGGTAGCACAGGGCTTTAAGGCGGGACAATACAAGATCGAAGAGGTTAAAAAGGACGGCGTCATTACACCCGACGACAAACAAATATTAGGCAGACTAGATCCTTCATACAGCTTTGGTATCTCAAACAGCGTTACATACAAAAATCTTCAATTAAAATTCTTTATCAATTCCGTTCAGGGAGGGAAGAATGGCTACCTGGGCAAACCCGGTATTATGCTGCAAAATCCTGATCAAATCAGGAATAACAATGGTTTTGTATTCGACTACTGGACACCCAATAACCCGGATGCCCGCTATAGAAGCATAGCCGCTTATGTGGCAACACTGGGAGAGAATTTTTGGCCTTACATGTCGAGGAGTTTCGTTCGCCTGCAGGATGCAACGCTTACGTATAGTTTGCCCGAAGGTATCCTGCAGCGGGTAAAAGGGATAAGAGCATTGAGTATCTATATCAATGCGCAAAACCTGCTGACCTTTACCAAATGGGATGGTTGGGACCCGGAGGCAAATCCGCCCGCCAGCCAAAGGTCATCGCTTGGACAAAGAATGCCGGGAGGGCTGGGACTGGACCCCAATGGATATCCCGTAATGAAGAACTACTCTTTGGGAATAAACGTAACATTTTAAGGATCATACAAAGAAAAAAATAATGAAAAAGATATTATATATCCTTACTATAGGGACTTTTCTATTCTCCTGCAAGAAGAGCTTCCTGGACGAAGACCCGCTGTCCATATACACACCGGATAACTCGCTTCAAACTTCAGCGCAATTCCAGCAGGCTATCAATAATGTATACAATGGTGTCAGAAATATTTATATGGGGAATATGAACCTGGACACCTATTTCGGATTGTACTACGCCACTGATTTTGCCTTTAATGCCACGGACTACGACCCTGCTGCCAAATTGAATGCATACAAAGCCACCATGGTGCCCAGCTATTTTATTCCTCAAAATATCTGGACTGCCTATTACAAGATCATTACCAACGCCAATCTGGTGATTGCCAGAGTGCCCGGCGCCACGCAGCTTTCTGACGCCGATAAGAATAGTTTCCTTGGACAGGCGCTGTTCTTCAGGGCATATTCATATAATATCCTGGCCAACCTGTTCGGCGGAGTGCCCATTGAGCTGAATGAACTTTCACAGCCTAAATACGATTATGTCCGTGCTTCCAGGAATGAGGTGTACCAGCAATGTAAGATGGACCTGCAGCAGGCAATAGGATTATTAAAGAACATTAATGAAGTGAGCGACGGCGTTGTGAACAAACAAATTGCACAACACACACTGACCGAAGTGTCCATTTCCTTAAAAGACTATGACGGGGCCATTGCCAGCGCCACGGATGTAATTAATTATTCCGGCGTTTCTTTGATGACCAGCCGGTTTGGAAGAAGAGCCGGTGCCCCGGGTGATGTATATCGTGACCTGTTTGAATACAACAATCAAAATTACAGTACAGGCAACCACGAAGGGCTCCTGGTGATCCAAACGGCATTGAATAATCCGGCTGCCGTGGGCGATCAGACGGCCTGGGCGGTCGTTCCAAGCCTGGGAGGCTTAAGGATCGTGGAAACATCGAGCAATACCAAGAAAACCGTACTCTTCAACGGAAGTTTTGTAGACAGCATTTCTTCCAATGGCATTGGCTGGATCCGGCCAACATCGCATTTCTTTTATGAAATTTGGACGCCGGGCGATATCCGTAATTCATCTTATAATATTGTAAGGGACCTGCGCATTTCCGGCGTTGGTTCAACCTCCCCTGATTACGGCAAATGGTACGTCAAAGATGGGTATAAGAACAAGGTCCTGCCGGCGGATTACAGAGACACCATTCGCAATTTCTACCCGGTGATCAGAAAGACATCTCCTTCGGCAGGCGACTTTGTTGCGGTGGCAGGACCAGCAGTAGTAACCAACCTGACCAATCCGTTCGGAGGCATCCTGCTGAATGGCGCTACAAAGCTGTTCATGCAAAAATATATGGCCCGCGTAGCAGAGACCTACTTACTGAGAGCGGAAGCGTATCTTGGAAAATCGCAGCAACAGAGCGCAGCAGATGATATAAACGTGCTAAGGACCAGGGCTAATGCCACCCCGGCTACAGCCGCGGAAATGAATATGGATTATATTCTGGACGAACGCCTGAGAGAACTCTATTTAGAAGAGTTCAGGGCCGTCACGCTTACCCGTTTGGGGCTGTTATACGATCGCGACAAAAGGTATAACCCGAGATCCGGGTTGACCATTGAACAGTACCATAATGTGTGGCCGATCCCTTCGACGGAAATAACCCAGAATACCGGCGCAGTCCTCAAACAGAATGACGGGTACCAGCAATAGCATTATATCACCACCAACTCGAAGAAAGCTGCGGGGTCCAGGTATTTGTTTGCCAGCTCCTGCAGCTCTTCGGGGGTGATGGTCTTTACGATGCGAATGCCTTCATAGAAATAGCGCTCGTCAAAGCCGTTCAGCAGCAGGTTCTTCCATCTGCTGGCCACCTGGAAAGGGCCGTCAAGGTCGCCCAGGATGCTGCCGATGGTGAAGTTGCGGGCCATCGCCAGCTCTTCGTCGTCGATGAGCTCCTCACGCAAAAGCTCCATCTCCTTGTATACTTCTTCGATAGTAGCCCTGCATACTTCTTTCCCCGCCTCAGTCGTGATGAGCAGCGCGCTCTCCTGCCGGTTGTTCAGCAGATAGCTGTGGATGCCATAGGTATATCCTTTATCCTCGCGGATATTCGTCATCAGCCTGGAGCCGAAAAATCCCCCGAAGACATTGTTCAGCACCTGCACCTTCTGAAAGTCCGGATGATGCCGGTTGGGAAAATTCCGCGCGATCCGGATCGAGGCCTGCACGCCATCCGGATCATTTGCGATGTCATACTTTTTCTCCGTCGCCGGCCTGATGACAGGCAATGCGGACGGGTCCGCAGCCACAGGCGCATGCAGCGGCAATGCCCCGAAATAACGCTCCAGCTCATCGGATAGGGTGGGGGGTATCTTCCCGGCGACAATGATCCGGCAGGCGCCGTGACTATAGTTTTGCTGATAAAAGCGCAGCAGATCCTCACGTTGCAGATTTTGGAGGTCCTCCAGCCTGGAATATTTTCCATAAGGATGATCCGGCCCGTACAGATAGGACTCGATCAGCCTGCCCGCAACAAAATCGCTCTTTTTGAGGTTCACCTGGAGACGCTGCTGCCCATTCTTCTTATAGATGGCCACCTCCTCTTCCGGGAAGATGGAGTCAGAGATCAGCTCCGCTACCACAGGCAACAGCTCGGAAACATGCTTGTTCAGGCAATGTAAGGTGATATCCGCCGTCTCATGATGGGAAGCCCGGCTCAGGTATGCGCCGTAATATTCGAAATGCTCGTTGATATTGAATGCAGTGCGGGCAGAAGTGCCGTTCTTCAATAGGGTGCTGACCGCCGCCGCCACCCCGTTCTTCGTTTCATGCGAGTTGCCCGCATCGAAGATCCAGCCGATCATCAGGGCATCTTCCGTGCCCAGGTCAATAACATATACTTCCACGCCATTGCTTAACACCTGCTTGCGATACAGCGGCAATTGCAAATCAAAATCCCTGGCATCCTTGATAAGGGGTGCGATCGTTCTATTGAGCATGGGAAACCCCTCCTTTGGGCTGACCACTGTGATAGTAAAGTGTGTTGCTGTTGTTGGGATCGAATAGCTGCCGGCTGGTGGCAAGTATCTCTTCCGCGGTGACGGCCTGGTATCTGCCCAGCTCCGTATTCATCATCTCGGCGTCACCCAGCAGCTCATAAATAGCCAGGCTGTTGGCACGGTTCATCACGCTCATGTCTTCAAACACAATGGCCGACTCCGTCTTGTTCTTTATTTTCGTCAGCTCTTTTTCAGAGATCTTTTCCGATTGCATCTTTTCTAACTCTTCCTCCACAGCCTTATCCGCCGCTTCCAGGCTTACGCCTTTGATCAGCTTGCCTTCGATGACCACCAGGCCTTCGTCCACCGAGCCCGTGTGATAGCACTCGATCTGGCTGAATAGTTTCTTCTCCTTGATCAAAGCCTGGTGCAGGCGCGAGGAACCTCCCCCGCCCAGCACTTCCGTGATCAGGTCGGCCACATAATAGCCCTGCTCCAGCCGGGAAGCCATGTGATAGGATTTATACAGGGCATCCAGGGGCACGTCAGCCGTAACTTCCAGCTTTCTTACCTCCTGCTGGCGGGGCTCCTTCGGCAAATTACGTACGTACTTTTCACCGGAAGGGATATCCCCAAACCATTTTTCCGCCAGGGCCCGCACCTGTTCCGTCTTCACTTTCCCCGCCACCACCAGGATGGCATTCACGGGCCGGTAATATTTAAAGAAGAATTGCCGCACATCCTCCAGCCGCGCATCTTCGATATGGCTCAGCTTGCTGCCGATGGTCATCCAGCGATAGGGGTGCTGCTTATAGGCCAGCTCCCGCATTTTAAACCAGACATCCCCATAAGGTTTGTTGATATAATGCTCCTTGAATTCTTCGCAGACCACTTTCCGCTGCACTTCCAGGCTCTTCTCGCTAAAAGCAAGGGACAGCATCCGGTCGCTTTCGAGATAAAAAGCCGTCTCGATATTTTCCGCCGGCAGCTGGATATAATAATTGGTGAAGTCGTTGGTGGTATAGGCATTGTTCTCTCCCCCCGCCAGCTGCAGCGGCGTTTCGAAATCTTCAATGTTCACAGAGCCGCCAAACATCAGGTGCTCGAACAAATGCGCAAAGCCCGTCTTCTTCGGATCCTCGTCCCGGGCGCCAACATCATATAGCACATTCACTACAGCCATAGGGGTGGAATGATCCTCGTGTACCAATACCCTCAGTCCATTGGACAGCTGAAACCTATCGTATTTTATCATAAATGGATTCCTTCCCTATTGTAAGGGATCGCAAATTTACGGAAAGTTTAAAGAATACTCTTCACGCGCATGACATGCTCCTGAAGATCCCCTTTCCGCTTGACGATGATCTTCACCTTTTCGCCCACGCTTTGCAGGATGTTCTTGTATATCTGGATATTATTGCTGAAGTTGTTGTTCACAGCGATCACCACGTCGTCCAGCTTCAGGCCCGCCTTTTCCGCGGGCGAACCCGGCATCACATCCCCGATCCTGATCTCGCCCTCCAGCCAGTAGATGCCCAGTCCCGTATAGGAATAATCGAACTGGTCCCGGTAGTGGGTATTGGGATACAGGAAGATCTCCCTCCGGTCGTAATTCAGGGTCACATTGAAGCGACGCAGGATATCGTTCCCCAGCAGCCCCCCCAGGTTGGGATACGAGGTCACATTATAATCGTCATCAAAAACATAGGTAGGCACCTTCCGGAACCTGTATGGGCCTAACCGCACCTCCTTCAACGTGGTGAGCGTCATATTCGCCTTGCCGCCAAGGCCCTGGGCCTGCGTCTGGTAGAACTTCCGCTTGGGATCGAATATACTGCTGTCATTCACAAAATCGGAGGACAGCAGCATGCAAAGCCCCGCCCCCGTGTCAAAATAAAAACGCGCATTGATGCTCTCGCCATCCCGCACCGTGGCCGTCTGGATCGGCAGGCTGGCAATGACAGGCTTCAGCAGATGGCCCCCCTTCGGATACTTGATGATCCCCTTGCTATAAACATAGACCCTGGCGCTGTCATAGTTGATGTGGACAATGTACCGCGAAAAAAAGCTATAGCCAATGATGCCGTCTACTTTCTCCCCATATACGCTGCTGAGTATATCGTAATCGTTCACATGAAAGTTGAGACTGTCCACCCGGAGGCCGGGCAAACGCAGGCTCTCATTGTAAATAAATTTCACCTGCCGCACGCCGGCAATGCCCAGGATCGTCTTATCCGAAGGCAGAGAAGCTATCTTCAGCCGCTGACAGGTAGCCGAATCCAATGAGATCCCTCCGCTCCCGGTATCCAGGATGAAGTTGAGGCTGTCCGGGAAATCACCGATGCAGGCCCTTACCAAAATGACGCCTCCCGTAAATACGGTAAAAGGGAAGCTGGTGATCAGCTTGGCAGGTGGCGGCACGAACTTCTCCTGTGCCTCCAGCGGACGATTTGAAAAAAAGACCGAGGGGATTAATAAGAACAGTAGATACCTGAAAGATCGGACCGGAAGATAAGGCATGAAAAAAGGGTGTTTTTTCTGGCAAAGCATAGCTGGCGTGATTCGAATGTGATCGGAACACTAAATATATCACCATTTTACCATTATGACAAGCCACTCATCCTCTTTTTAAACAGGCGTAAACCGGCCTTCAACCAGGAGCAGCCTGGCTTCAATAAAGTTCCGGCGCCGGACATTTTTCTACGAACTGCTGTTTTCAATGGATACAAGGTTCCCTCCCATGGACCAGCCGTCTTTGCCGGTACCTTGCTATTCCATATCCCTGCCCTACCTTTACAAAATAATTCACCTGGCAATGAACCTACCCGATCTGTATAAAAAAGCTTACGACCGCGAATTCTTAGACATCGAAGAAGGCGTATTCCTTTTTCAGAACGCCCCCCTTTCCGAGCTGATGTACCTGGCCGACGAGCTGCGTAAAATGCAGGTCCCGCACGGAAAGGTCACCTGGCAAATAGACCGGAATGTCAACACCACCAATGTTTGTATCGCCAACTGCAAATTCTGCAACTTCTACCGCATCCCCGGCCATGCCGACGCCTATATCACTGACATCGCTACCTACAAAAAGAAAATAGAAGAGACCTTCCGCTGGGGAGGCGATCAGCTGCTCCTGCAGGGAGGACACCACCCCGGGCTGGGCCTGGAATTCTATACGACCCTCTTCCGCCAGCTGAAAGAGCTTTATCCCGCCCTGAAGCTGCATACGCTGGGACCACCCGAAGTAGCCCACATCTGTAAGAAAGAAAAAATGAGCCACCACGACGTGCTGACAGCCCTGAAAAAAGCAGGAATGGACTCCCTGCCCGGCGCCGGAGCCGAGATCCTCGTGGACAGGGTACGACGCCTGATCAGCAAAGGCAAATGCGGCGCACAGGAATGGCTGGACATCATGCACGAAGCCCACAAGCTGCATATCACCACCTCCGCCACCATGATGTTCGGACACGTAGAGACCCTCCACGAACGATTCGAGCACCTGGTGAAGATCCGGGAGGTACAATCCAGAAAACCCGCCGAAGCTAAAGGCTTCCTTGCTTTTATACCCTGGACCTTCCAGGACGTCGATACCCTCCTCACCCGCATCAGGGGCGTACACAACCTCACCACCCCGGAAGAATACATTCGCATGATCGCGCTCAGCCGTATCATGCTCCCGAATGTTAAGAATATCCAGGCATCCTGGCTCACTGTAGGCAAGCAGACCGCCCAGCTTTGCCTGCACGCAGGCGCCAACGACTTCGGCAGCATCATGCTGGAGGAAAATGTGGTAAGCGCCGCAGGCGCCCCTCACCGCTTCACCGCCAAAGGCATCCAGGAGGCCATCAGGGAGGCAGGCTTTGAACCCCAGCTGCGCAATCAGCAATACGAATGGCGGCCTCTTCCCGCGGCCATGGAAGAACAGGTTATAAACTATTAGTGCTCATAGGCTAAGTATTTACCCTTGTTTTTTTGTAGTTCCGGAAACTTAAACGGACGATTTTGCGTTTGTTAGGAACAGCTTTACAATATCCATGAAAAGCCCGTTCCGCAAACTTATACGTATATCGGTCATTCTGTTTGTACTGGTACTCCTGTTCAATTTCTTCGGCTATTACGTAAATCACCTTAAATCATTAGAAAATAAGGAGTTAACAGAATCGATCCACCAGTCGGCCCGGCAACAGACCCTTAGCCAGCTCATCACCAGGGAATCCATCCTGCTGCTCAGCGATCCGGAGAAAAAAGCCATCCCGGCGCTGAAGGATTCGCTCTCCCGCCACCTGGCCACCTTTCAGGCAGAGCAGGAGCTCCTGCAAAAACAGGCGGGCGCCGCTAAGCCGCCTGTGCCAGATAAGATATTCCAGATCAAGCTGTTACTATCCGGCTCCCAGCAATTCTTCCAATCCCTGACAGCCATCGGGCAAGAGCTTGCCCAGGGCGATTCCGCCTTTGTGGCGATCAACAAACACCTGTACCTCCGCGATCTCCTGCACAGCGAGGAGCAATACAGCGAACTGATGGACCAGGTCACCGCCTACTATTCAGCGCTGGCGAATGAAAAGAACAGCGAAGTATCTACCATCGACACCGGAAAATTTATTTCCCTGGTCATCGCCATCATCTGCATGGCCCTCCTGGTATTGGAACCCGCGTTCAAGAAAGGAGAAACCAATTACAATGAGCTCCAAAAAGCGCGAAACGACCTGCTGAATGAAAAGAAATTCCTGGCTTCCATCCTTCAATCCCAAACCAACTATGTCATCCGGATCCATCGCAACGGTCATTTCACCTATACCAATCCGGCCTTCCGCAAAACCTTCGGGTATACGGAACAGGATCTGCAACATGTCCTTTTCTATAATACTATCTTTCCAAAGGACCTGGCCCGCTGCCAGCAGGTCGCCAATGAATGCTGGAACAATCCCGGGAAGATCTCCCGCCTGTTGATCCGTAAGCCCATCGGCCAGTCCCGCCAGTTCCTCTGGACAGAATGGGAATTCCTCGCCCTCCAGGATGAGAGCGGACAGGTCAATGAGATCCAGGGCATCGGGCTCGACGTTTCGGAGAAGCTGCAAACACAGCAGGTAAAGGAAGACGCCATCCGCACCCTCTCCTACGCAATGACCTACGCCAAAATGGGCTCCTGGAAGCTGGACTTCGTCACAGGCGAATTTTCCCTCAGCAGGGAGTTCAAAGCGCTCCTGGCCATGGACGAAGAAGATCCTGATAAGATCTCCATGGACTCTTTCCTCAACACTTACGTGGTGCCGGAAGACTACACCATGGTCTCCGATGAGCTGGCAAGGGCCATGCAGCATAAAGAGAACAAAGGCTACGAGAATGCTCTCTCCTGCCGTGTCATCACCAAGCAGGGGTGGATGCGGTACCTTTCCATCAAAGGAAGAGTGACGGACGAACAGGTGCAATTCGGCATCGCACAGGACATCACCTCCCAGAAGGAGTCGGAAAATGCCCTGCTCAACAGCGAGCAGAAATTCCGCCTGCTGGCAGAGAACTCCGAGGACATCATCAGCGTCCACGCCATCGACGGCACCATCTGGTACCTCTCGCCTTCCGTAAAGACAGTGCTGGGCTATGAAGTGGACGACGTCATCGGCAGGTCCTTCGAGCATTATGTCCACCCCGACGACAGGCTGAAATTCCTCAAGGCGGATCAAATGCCCTCCTTCTCAGGCCAGGACAGCCTTATCGTCCGTTACCGCATCCTCTGCAGTGACGGCAGCTATATCTGGCTCGAGACCATCATCAAGCCCATCGTAGATGAAGAAGAGCTGGTCAAGCTGATCTGCACTTCCCGGAACATAACGGACAGGAAAATAGCGCAGGAAAAGCTGAAGAAAAAGGATCAGCTGCTGCACGCCGTAGCGCAAGCTACCCACTCGCTCCTGATCAACACCGACCTGGACCAGGCCATCAAAGAATCCATCCAGACCCTGGGCAACAAAGCGCTTGTCGACAGGGTCTATGTGTTCCAGAACCATTTCGACGCCATTGAGCAAAAATGGTTCACCACCGAGACCTATGAATGGACGGAAGACCCCGCAGACCTGCGCATTCACAGGCCCAACGTAAAGGACATCCCCTTCGACAGCATAAAAAAGATCATCCAGCCCCTGCTGGCAAAGCAACCCTTCGTCAGCTACAAGAGCAAAGAGGGAGATCCCCAGCTGGTGGAGATCTACAACCGCAGCACCCTCCTGTCCTCCGTCGCCGTCCCCATCTTCCTGAAGAACGAGTTCTGGGGCTTTGTGGGATTCGATGAATTGAAAAAGGAAAGGGAATGGTCCGAAGCAGAGTTTTCCATCCTCCGCTCCTACGCCTCTTCCCTTGCAGCTGCGATCGAGCGGAAACAGATCGAGGTGGAGCTGGTGCAGGCAAAAGAGCTGGCCGAATCCGCCAGCCACGCCAAAAGTGAGTTCATGGCCAATATGAGCCACGAATTGCGTACGCCCATGAACGGTATCATCGGGTTCACGGACCTGGTGCTGACCACCGAATTGCAAAAAGCCCAGCGCGATTATCTGCAGAATGTAAAGAAATCAGCCTACGGCCTGCTGGGCATCATCAATGATATCCTGGACTTTTCGAAGATCGAAGCCGGCAAGCTGCTCATCGATCATATCCTCTTCAAGCTGGACGAGCTGATAGAAGAGACCATCGACATGCTTACCCTTAAAGCTTTTGAAAAAAAGCTGGAGATGCTGTACAAGGCCGACCCTTCCATCCCCTCCCAATTCCTGGGCGACCCCGTCCGTATCCGGCAGATCGTGGTAAACCTCCTGGGAAATGCCATCAAGTTCACTGGCGACGGAGAGATCCTCGTGTCTATCCAAAAGACCGGCGAGACCTACCAGCAGGATGGAAAACAGTATATGAAGCTGGCCATCCGGATAAAAGACACGGGCATCGGCATCCGCAAAGAGAAATTGCAGAAGATCTTCGAAAGCTTTACCCAGGCTGACACCTCCACCACCCGGAAATACGGTGGTACAGGGCTGGGCCTCACCATCTCAAAAAGCCTCTCCGAGCTGATGGGCGGTCATCTGACAGTGGAAAGCGAGCCCGCTAAGGGCAGCGCGTTTACGCTGCACCTCACCCTGGAAGTAGCCAACCACCAGCCCGAAGTCCTGCTGCCAAAAGAGCCACTGCTGAAAAAGGTGCTGATCGTAGATAACAACAGTTCCAACCTGGAGCTGATGAAAGAGAACTTCGGATATCTCAACATCCCCGCCGATACGGTCCCGGATGCCGCCGCCGCCCTGGCCGGCATGAAAGAAGCCATAGAGAAAAAAGAACCGTATGATCTCATCGTCACCGACCATCTCATGCCGGGAATGGACGGCATCGCCCTGGTGAAAGAAATGAAAAGAGCCTTCCCCGGCCAGGAACAGTCATTCATCCTGATGCTGTCATCCCCGGAAAAAAATATCTACCAAAGCGAGGCGGCAAAAGCAGGTATCAATAAATTCCTCTCGAAGCCCGTGAAAATGCATGAGCTGCACGCCACCCTCCTTTCCCTCTTCGAAAAGAATATGCAGAACGACAGCCTCCATCCATCCCTGCCCGGCAACGTGGAAAAGATCACCGAACCCACCAGCATAATGGTCGCCGATGACGACCCTATCAATATGCTGCTCATTTCCGAAGTCCTGCGCAGGATGGGCTTCGAGGTCATACAGGTGAGCAACGGCCAGGACGCCCTTGACAGATTGCCCCACTGCGAGCCCGTCATCATCTTTATGGATGTGAATATGCCCGAAATGGATGGCTATGCCACCACCCGCGCCATCCGCAAAATGCCGGAACCTTATTGCAACATCCCCATCGTCGCCCTGACGGCCGACGCAATGAAAGGCGATCGGGAAAAATGCCTGGACGCCGGCATGAATAACTACATCTCCAAGCCCTTCCGCCTGGAAGAGATCGACGAAGTGCTGCGCGCCTACACCCTCATGGTATGACCGCACCTCATAGGACGAACCGGTAGCCCACGCCTTTGATCGTTATGATCTCCAGCGAATCATCCGCTTTCAGGTAGCTTCTTATCTTGGTGATATATACGTCCAGATTACGGCTGTTGAAAAAGCTGTCATTGCCCCAGAGCAATTGCAGGACATCCTTCCGGTCGATCACCTTATCCCGGTGCATATACAGGAATTTCAACAGCTCATTCTCCCGGAAAGACAGCTTCCGCTCTGCATCATCCAGCGCCAGTACCTGGCGCTTCCAGAGGAACCGGTATCTTCCAATGCTCACCGGACCTTCCGATAATGCAACAGCAGCGCCTTCCCTGCTTCGCAGCGTGTTATGGATCCGCACGATCATCTCCTCCATGCTGAACGGCTTCCGGATATAATCGTTGCCGCCCAGGGTAAACCCCCTCACCACATCCTCCGTCCTCCCCTTGGCCGTAACAAAAAGGATTGGCACTTCCTTGTCCAGGTTACGGATCTCCTCCGCGATCTCAAAGCCATCCTTATTGGGCAACATTACATCCAGCACACATACGTCGGGACGCAGCTTCGTAAAGGAAGGCAGCACCTTCGCTCCGTCATTTTCCATGACCACCTCGAATCCCCGGCTTTCCAGGCTCTCTTTTACGATCTTGCCCAGGAACAGCTCGTCCTCAACATACAATACTTTTATTTTACGCATATCCACGGGGAATTTTGATGGTGAACCGGCTGCCTATACCTTCCTCGCTGTCCACAGTGATCGCTCCACCCTGCCGCTGCACGACATACGCCACATAGCTGAGACCCAGACCATAGCCTTTCACGTTATGGTGATCTCCCGTAGGCACCCGGAAGAACTTCTCGAAGATCCGGTCCCTGTACCCCGCGGGAATACCCATTCCATTGTCCGTCACTACCAACACCAGCAGGTCCTGCTCCGCCGCCAGGTCCACCCGCAGGACAGGATCGATCCGGCTGTATTTTAAAGCATTGTCCAGCAGGTTGTAGACCACACTGGTGAAATGCAGCTTGTCCGCCCGCAGCTGGAACAGCCCGTCTTCCTTCGCCACCATGTCCACCTTCGCATGGTATTTCTCAAACTGCAGCCGCATGGACCCCATCACCTCTTTCACCAATACTTTCAGGTCGAAATCTTCCCGCTTCAGCTCGATCTCCTGCCTTTCGAACAACGACAGCTTCAGCACCTTATCCACCAGCAGGGACAACCGCTGCAGCTCATGCGCGGAGATGTCCAGGTATTCCTGCGTACGTGCAGGGTCCTGCAATGCATTGAAATTCTTCAATGCCTCCACCGCCACGCTCACCGTCGCAATAGGCGTCTTCAACTCATGGGTGATATTGCTGATAAAATCATTTTTCAGGAGGGTCAGCTTTTGCTGCTGCCGCCAGTTGCGGTAAAGCAAAAGGAAAGAAAAGATGGTTACCCCCACCAGCACCAGGGAGAACAACACCTGCGGACCCAGCCGCCGCGCCGTCAGCCAGAAAGTATTGCCCAGCTGCAGCTGATAGCTCCTGGGATTGGCAAATCCAAGGATCACCCGCTGATCCGTACTGTCCTGAAAAAAAATATTCTTCTTCCTGTCCACCTGCCCCACCAGCACGGTGAAAGGCGTCCGGATACCTTCCCGGTCCAGCACCTGCCTGAATTTTGCATCGATCTCCTTCACCGTAACAGAATCCTGCAGCGAATCCGCCCCCGACAGGAATTCGGCGACACTTACCCCGGGCCCGCCTCCAGGCCCAGGCCCCCGGTAGAATACCCGGTGCATCTCCGAATCCGGCAGATCATCGACGCCCTCACCCGCCCTGGCCCTCCCACTCACGTTCACCACCACGGCACGACGATTCTTCCCCGCACTGTCCATCGTTACCTTGTCCCGTATGACATTCGCCATAATTTGTAGCCCCGAAGGATCCGGCATCCGGATATGGAAGGTAGTATCGAAATGCAGCTTGGTAGCCTGCAGCTTAAATAGGGTCTCCCGGAACAGCAGCTGGGTACGCAGGGTCAGCACCTTGTTCTCCTCCGTATAGTTCTTTTTCAGCCAGTATGCCTGGAACAGCACGATCGCAGCGATCGTCAGCACCATCAGCGTTATGGATATCCGGAGCTTGTTCACGGCCTAAATATAAAAAATAGGCCCTTGTCCTCCTGAAAGTATTAACCTTAATTAACATTAAACCAATGGCCTTTAACCTCCTTTCCCCCACGTCAAAAATAGATTTGTAGCCTAAAAACATCATGATGGCCCCTGGTAAAAAAATACTGCTGACAGCCCTCCTCTTCTCCAGCCTCCTGGCCGCACACGCCCAGGTAAAAGAAGGCCGCATCGTTTACGAGCGGAAAATAAATATGCACCGCCGGCTGGGAGACCCCAGCATGAATAGCATGGTGCCGGAATTCAGTACCAACAAGGTAGAGCTGCTCTTTTCCGCCGATGAATCGCTCCTGCGCAATATCAAAGAAGAAGAGGACATCCGCGACCAGGCAGGACAGGACAACAATGGTCCCATGATACGAATACGCTTTGGTAGCGGCGACGACCAGACCTACAAAAATTACAGCGAAGAAAAAATGATCCAGCAGCGGGAGATGGGCCCCAAAAAATACATCATCGAAGACAGCTTTCCCCATCAAAGCTGGAAGCTGGAGGCTGACACCCAGACCATCAAAGGCCATCTTTGCAAAAAAGCCGCCTGCAAAGGTCAGCAGGGCAACGCCATCATCGCCTGGTATGCCGAAGACCTCCAGTCACCCTCCGGGCCCGAAGTCTATGGCGGCCTTCCCGGCCTGATCCTGCAGCTCGACAGCAATGACGGAGAAATGACCTACACCGCCGTAGAGATCAGCAGCGCCTCCGATCGCAAGCTGGTACATGCACCCACCGATGGTAAAAAGATCACCCGCGCAGCCTTCAAAAAAATGATGGAAGAGCAATTTGGCGAAGCCGGACCCGGCGGCAGGCCCACCATCCGCATCATCCGGCAATAAGGCTACTCCGTCCGCAGGCTGTCCACGGGATTGGCCATGGCTGCCTTGAAAGCCTGGAAACTTACCGTCAATAAAGCCATCAGCACGGTCAATAGCCCTGCGGCAAGGAACACCCACCAGGACAGGGTCGTCCGGTAGGCAAAATCCTCCAGCCAATGATGCATCAGCCACCACGAAACAGGTGTGGAAATGACAAAGGCAACGAGCAAAAGGATCACAAAATCCTTGTTGAGCAAAACAGTTATATCCGCGACACTCGCACCCAGCACCTTGCGGATGCCGATCTCCTTGGTCCTCCTTTGGGCCGTGAACATCCCCAGTCCGAAGAGACCCATACAAGAGATAAAAATGGTGATGCCCATCGCCACATTTATCAGCCATGCCGTCTTTTCCTCCTGGCCATAGAGGAATCCGATAGATTCATTCAGGAAGCTGTATTGAAAGTCCGAGTGGGGAAATACCTTTTTCCACTCTTTCTCCAAGCCCGCCAGCAGCGCCTTGACCTCCGCGGAATTCTTCTCCGACGCTGTCAGCTTGATAGCTACACTGCGCTTCAGCCACCAAAAATTCCCGATCACCGCGGCAGCGATGGCATCATGGAAAGACCCCTGATAAAAATCCGCCACGATGCCGACAATAGGATAAGAGCGCTCTCCGGCGGGGCCCTTCCAGTAAAGTCGTTTCCCCAGCGCATCCTCCGGACGTTTAAAGCCAAGGGTCTTTGTCAGCGTTTCATTGACGACGAATTCCGTCAGGCTGTCGTTATGCAGCAGATTGCGTCCTGCGATCAGCTTCATCTGGTAGAAAGGAATATATCCCTCGTCCCCGGCCTCGCCCACCGCCTCCAGGCTTACTTCCCGCTCGTCCTTATAGGTAAAGCCCATGGTCATTTTCGCAAAGCCCATGGGAGCGTTGGCCTGTAGCTGTACCTTATCGATGCCTTTCAGCTGCTGTATATTCGAAGCAAATACCTGCAGCTTCCCCTGTTTGTCACCCCATTTATTGATCGTGATGATCGCATCCGTATTAAACCCCTTATCAGCGTTCTTCATAAAGTTCATTTGCTTCCCGATGATCATCGCAGCAACAATAAAGATCAGGGATATCGTGAACTGGAATACGATCAACGCCTTCCGCAGCCCGACCCTCTCCGTTCCCTTATGCAAGGCTGCCCCTTTCAGGCTCAATGCCGGTAAATAGGACGACAAAAGCCTGGCGGGATAAAATCCTGCCAGGAGCGTCGTCACCACCGTGATCCCCCCAAGGAACAGGAGCACATTCGTCCGGAAAGGATGAAAGGCCAACCCCTCCGGTATGAAATCGCTGAAAGCATGCAGTACAGGCTTTACCAGCAGCACGGAGACGGTTACGGCAAAAAAAGTGAGCTCGAATGTCTCTATGAGAAATTGAAAAATAATATGGCTCCGCCGGCTGCCCAGCACCTTCCGCACACCGACCTCCCTGGCCCGCTGGATGGACTGGGCCGTGGATAAATTGATAAAGTTCACCGCCGCGATCACCAGGATGAACAGGGCGACACCCATCAGGATATACAAAGTAGGAAGGTATGGCTTGCGGAAATCATCCCCGTCGTCATTCCGGTGGAACGCCTTGGAGAAATGAATATCCGTCAGGGGCTGCAGCCATAGACTTACCTTAGGACCCTTGCCATTTATAAAAGGATGCTCCTGTATATACGTATTCATCCTTTCATTCACCGTTTCCACCTTCGTTCCCTTCTCCAGCTTGACAAAGACCATGGAAGAATGGGGCCGCAGGCTGTTCCAGTCTTCCGTGGCAATGCGGCTCCTGAGAAAGCTGTGCGTAGCCGTCCCGATGGAGATAAAATCCGTATAGCCAAAGTCTGTATTGCCCGCCCAATCATTCACCACGCCGGCAACCGTCACCTGCAGCGAGTCGTCATAGACCACCGTTCTTCCGATGACCTTCGCAGCTGGCAGGTCCCCGAAATATTTCTCCGCCCTTTTTTTGGACAGCACCACCCTGAAAGGCTCATTCAGAACCGCTGCATCACCCGCCAGCCATTGATACCGGAATACCTCGAAATAGTGGGGATTGGTAATGATCGTAGTCGCCGCATACGAGCCCGCGATGCGATTGTCAAATCTTTTCGGAGGGTTATTGCCGTCAGGAACGCTCACACCCGCCAGGTAGTCATAAAAAGCTGCTTTCGCTTCAAAGCCGGGGACCTGCGTCTCGATCCCGCCCATATCGCTCAGCAGGGAATTCAGGAACATGGTATGACCATCTGGCATTTTCGCCTCCCCTACAATGCGGCAGATCCTGTCCCCATCCGGATGGTCCCGGTCAAAGCTGAACTCATAATCCGTTATAAGATAGATAACGATACAGGCGCAGATGCCCATAGCAAGACCCGTCACATTGATGGCTGTATGAATTTTGTGCCGGCTGATATTGCGCCAGGCGATCCTGAAATAGTTTTTCAGCATGGTATGGTTCCTCCGCCCGGAACACCTCCAACAAAATGCCGGATTATCAGCCGCTTGTCAATCAAATATATAGGTTTATTTACGCGCTCCGATTGTCCGCTATTGATACATTTACTGTCCGTTCGACCCTTACCTGACAATTTTAATATCCGGCCCCCGCCTGTCTTCACCCCCCTTCAGGGTCTTCCCGGCAAACCGGCTGATGCTGTACGTAAAGCTCAACAGCCAATACCTGTTCAGCACCCGGTAAGACACATCGTCGATGTAGTTCTGGCTCGTATTCCTGGAGAAGCCCGTATTCTGCCGGAGGATATCGAACACCTGCAGCCGGAACATCCCCCGCTTATTTTTGCACACCTGCGCGGCTACCCCCGCATTCCACACCAGCGGGCTGCTGTTATAGCCCGCCGGCAAACCACTGCGATGTGTATAGTCGACGTCACTGGCAAGGCTGAATACCTTCGTCGGGTACCAGTTAAAGTCCAGTGTATAGTTCTCCGTCCAGTAATGCTGGTTTTGCCCCGGCTGCAACGAATACCGGGCATCATTGTATTCCACCCTGGCGCCCCCGCTGATATCCAGCAGCTCCTTGTACGAAAATTGCAGGTCTGCGCCCTGTCCCACGGTCCAGGTATTCCCATTGTTCCGCGCTCCATTCACGAGACTCGCATTATGATCATAGCGCAGGTCGCTCTTCAGGTTCATCATGCTCCGGATAGAACGTATGGGAAAATCCCAGGATACAAAGCCATTCACCTGGTAAAGCCCATCCAGGTTCACGGGCCGGGAAGTGCGCACGCCAACACTGTCCAGCTCGTCGTCATTCACGATCCGGTGCCTGATCCCGTTGTAGTTCAGCATGGCTATAATGCTGGTGCGCTGGAAAGGATCAAAAGATCCGTAGTTAGCCCTTAATGAATGATAATACTCCTGTAACAGGCCCGGATTACCTGCCCTGATATTCAACGGATCGGAATTGTCCGGCACAGGCTGCAGCTGTGTAAGGGAAGGCTGGTTGGTATAGGTGAGATATTGCAGGTGCAGATGCTGATACTTGGTGATCTCATACTGCAGCAGCGCATTCGGCAATATGTTCCGGAAGGACTGCCGCAACAAACTATCCTTTCCGATGTATCCAAAGCTGTTCGCGGACACGGCCTGTTGCAGCGTGGCGCCCAGCGTAAAATTAAAGCCCGTACGCTGATGCCGGAAAGCCAGCCCCTCCCGGTGATAGGTGTACGTATTCCGCAGGTCATTCGTCTGCTGCTGGTTCGGCAGCGTAAATTTACCGTTCCCGTCGGCATCAAAGGTCTGCTTACCCGCCAGGTTATGGCTCTGATAAAAGTTATAGTTCGCTTCCAGCAATGATCGCTTGGACAATGGCTCCGTATAGCTGAGGACAACCCCATAATTATTGCCATGACCCGATTGGTCATACACCTGGTTCAACGTATCGGCCGCGCCTCCCTTGTAAAAGTGATTGACGGAATACAGCTTTCCGCCGCCTGTATTGTCGCTCAGCCCAAAGGAAAGGTTCGCTGACAAGGTCCGGCCCTTCCTGGCAAATCGATGGCGCAGCAGCGCATTGCTATTCCAGCTATAGCCGCTGGTATTGGCCAGCGTATTGGAGGCGCTTGTATTCAGCAGCTCGCTGCCGTCCCGGGACCTGGAGCTGTCAATGGCCGACGCCCGGCTGTTGCTCCGCTGATAGGTAAAGGCGGTGGCAAATTTCACCGAGTTGAAGCTGTCCAGCCGCACATCGGAAAAGGCATTGATCCGCTGATTCTCATTGCTCCGGTCCGTGACACCGGTATGGTCCTGGTTGAAGCTGTTCTCCGGCGACAGGTATTGCTTTGCTTCCTTTTGCCGGACCTTATCGTCCGCCCGGTTGAAGAAATAGTTGCCGCCTACCTCCGCCCCGCCCCGCCAGGTATCGCTGAAATTAAGCCCCCCGGCCTTCGTAGTGGTAATTGCCTGGCTGCTTTGCGCCAGGTCCTGCAGTGGAACGCCTGAATTGACATCCAGCGAGACCCGGCCACCGCCGCCACCCATGCCACCCCCGTTATTGAAGCCCAGCACATCCTGGAATGAAAATCCCTGCTTATTCGTGTTGTTCCACATCCCCAGCGCCGAGAGCTGCCGGTTGCCCTGGAATTGATTCAGGTTGAACTTCGCTTCCCACCGGCTGTCCCGGACTGCGTCATCTCCAAAACCGCCTGCAGCATTCCCCGCATCCCAGCCACCCCCCGCCGTCCCTTTCCCGAATAAGCCATGTTTCCTTTCCTTTTTGATCGTCAGGTTGATCGTCTTCTGGCTATTGCCGTCGTCAAAACCCGTAAACTGGCTCTGGTCCGACTTCTTATCGAACACCTGCACCTTGTCCACCGCATCCGCCGGGAGATTCTTCGACGCGATCTTCGGATCATTGCCAAAGAACTCCTTCCCATCCACAAGCACTTTTTTCACCTGCTCCCCGCCCGCCTTGATATTCCCGTTCTTATCCACCTGCACACCCGGCAGCTTCTTCAACAGGTCCTCCACCACCGCATCCGGCTTGACACGGAACGACTCCGCATTATATTCAATGGTATCATGTCGCATAGAGACAGGCGGCGCCTCCTGCTGCACCGTGACAGCTTCCAGCATGCTGCTCTTGTCCGTAAGGACGATCTCCCCCAGCTCCGCACCCTTCACCTGCTCGGTAATGTTAAAATTCCGGCTCGCCGGCCGGTAACCTACATGCGAGATCAACAGCCTGTAATTCCCCCTGCGCAGCCGCGATACCACGAAAACGCCAGTCGCCGTACTCCGGCCAAATCCCGCCAGCGAAGAATCCCGCATATCCAGCACCGTCACCGTGGCATCGGCAACAGGCACATGCGCAGCCGTGTCTCTCAGCGTGCCCCGCACATTCCCGTCAGCCTGGCCAAAAGCCGGCAGCACTGCCAAACACAATAAAAAAGGTAAAAGGTAAAGGTGGTTCATATCGTTGCTGTATAAGCAACGAATGTAGCGGCTCCCATCCCGGCATTGGGTTAACCAGCTTTGATTTAAGGTTAAGGAATGTTAAAAAGGGATAACAAGCTAATTGACAGTCATTGCGCCCATCATGGCTTCGCGATCATTCACAGACAACAGTATCTTCCATCTGCCCGCCGCATCCTGCTGCAGCAGCAACTCCACCCGCAGCCACTTCATCTCCCCCACGCCCGGCAACAGCGAAAACACAACGCGCGTATCTTTCCGCTCAGCCGACGGCTCCTCATACTGCCCGCTTAATATAAACGTCTTCTGCGCACTCGAATTGATAATGCTGTTGCTCAGCTGCCCATAGATATCGTGAAAACGCTCCCGCGCCTTCTCGAAGCTCTCCGCCTCCAACACCGTACAGGTCCAGCTATAACCTTCTCCCGCCGCAGCGCCATTGGAGCCGACGCCCGTCAGCACTACCATGCAGGAAGGACTGCCCGGCAATTGCACGGTAGACCGGTATGCTGTCGTCTCATGAGCCTGGCTCACCAGCTCGCCCCGGATGTTATGGAAATGATTGGGATAATCCTGAATGACTTTTTCAAGTATGGATTGGGTCTTGTTGGAAAAAACCCCCTGCGCTGTCAGTGCACCCGAAAGTAACACCGCGGCCATCGTGAGAATGGTGTTTCTCATAGAAAGGATTTCAGCCAAAGTACAACTATTCCCACCCCCCTGCAATAGGAAATTTACGTCGTTTAACAAACCATTGTGGATAAATTGTATAATAAAATCGTATATTCACCGTTATATAGCGTTATACTCTGATCAAACTACTTAAAATACAATCTTAAACCCAATGCCGATGAACAAGACCCATATGTCTTTCGACACACGTAACACAAAGATTTACAAGGACATATATCGCCCTTCTTCTAAGATTTCCAGATTCCTGGGTACGATATTGTCCGTCATCCTGGTAGGCCAGTCGCCAGTGACACAAAAAAGATACTAAAAACAGGAACCCCGCCGAAAAGCGGGGTTTTTTTCTAAGTTACACCTCCTGAAATACCTTAAATAAGCTTATTCCAGCGGCCCCCCGCGGAACCCGCCTCCCCCTCCATCCCGAAATCCACCGCCACCACCTCTCCGGCCAGGGAAGAACCCGGGCATACGCCGCTGATTGGACCCGGCAAAATTGTTAAGATTATACGTAAAGGTCAGCATCGCATACCTCGACAGCACATTCGTCCTCTTATAATCGATCTGCCCCGAAGTCCCTACCGATTTTGTAACGGAGACATTCTGGTTCAGCAGATCGAAGACCGTCAGCCGCAGCTCTCCATTCTTCTTCTTGAACAGCTGCTTGGCAATGCTGGGATTTAGCAAAGGTACGCTGGCATTATACGTGCTGGAATGGTTGTTGGTATACGTATAGTCGAAAGTAGTAGCTATCAGCCACCCATTATTCGTATAAGCAGTGATCTCCGCCGAAAGGACCTCCGTAAAATAATTCAGGTTGTTATTGTTGTTATTCTGTCCCCCTCCGCTCTTGGTGATAATAGCCGACTGCCGCCGGGCGATATTATACGTGGTGGCAGAGCTGAAATTCATGTCGAAGTTCTTCTTGATATTCGTCGTCCAGCTCACCGTCTCCGTCATGGTGGTATTGTGCACAAAAAGATGCTTCACCTCGTTGGTCAGCGCCGACAGGGAGTCCAGCGCCCACAAAGACTGGCTTTGCGAATAGTTGACATTCGTGATGAAGTTCAGGTTCGACTTGGGCTTCTTCAGGGGGAATCCATAATTGAAATAGCCCGACACATTCCATGTACCATTCAGGTTGACATACGTGGTGGTCTGACCGCCATTCGGATGGTACCAGAACAAGGTCTGGATATCATTCACCGTGGTGCTGGCATTCACCGTGGCGAACAGCACCCGCTGGTTGGCAGGCTGGAAATTCGTGTACAGCACCCGCAGGCTATGCGTGAACTGCGGCTTCAGGTCCGGGTTGCCCACGGTAAAGTTGACCTGGTCACCCGTGGTCGTCAGCGGCTGCAGCTGCGAAGCCGTAGGCTGTCCCGTCCTGCCGGAATAGTTCACCCGAAGATGAGAGGTCCGGGACCAGAGATACTGGAAGTTCACGGTAGGAGTGAGGTTCACATAATTGCGCGACACAGTAATCCCCTTCGTAAGGTTGTTACTGTTGAAATTCGTGAACTGGATCCCGGAGCCGGCAGAGAAATTATACTTGATATTCTGGATCCGGTAGTTCAGGGTAAACCTGTCCGAGTTCGATACGAACTTGTAGGAATTGCTGAAGAGGCTGTCAAACCTGTCATAACCATGCGCGGAGTCGACAAAGTCATACGTGGTGTTCAGCGTCTTGTTATTCGTATAGGAATGGTTGTAATTGAATTCCAGGATCTGGTCCCTGGCAATCGGCTCCGTATACGACAAGGTGGGGCTGAGCGTCGTACCGTGATAAGAGTTGATATAATACTGGTTCAACGTGTCCACCCTGAAAGTCGGCTTATAGAACGTATTGATCGCATTGTTGAACCCCGTGCCGTTATTTACATTGGAAGTGACATTCAGGTCCAGCGAAATGGTCCTGAACGGCTTTTTGAACTTGTGCCGCAGCTGGAGGTTCGTACCATTGATGTTGAACCCCTGGGTATAGCTGCTGTTCCGGGAGACACTCCGGTTCACCGGGTTACCAAAATTATCTACCGCATAGCTGGAAGAAGAAGAATTGGGACTGCTGTGCTGGAAAGTGACATTCGGCCGGAACACCAGTGAATTGCTGCTGTCAAACCGCTCTTCCAGGTTCATGAAGATCCGGTGATTTTCGCTTCTCGATATGCTGTTACTGTTGCTCGTGCTGGTCTGAGTGGTATCCGCATTGATGGGTTTGATGACACTATCCTGCTGCGCGACGGAGACATGCTGCTGGTTAAAGAAATAGCTGGCCGTCAGATCCGTCTTGGGGCTCAGCGCATTCCGGTAGTTGGCGCCTCCCGCCCAAACGGTCGTGATGCCACTGCTGCTCCCTCCGCCACCGCCTCCTCCTCCGCCGCCGCCTCCACCCCCACGACGCCCGCCACCTGATCCAAAAATATCCGCCTGGGAGAAATTCTGCTTGTTGATGTTATTGGCCTGTCCCAGGACAGAGATCTGCTGCTCCCCGTCGAACCGGTGCATGTTGACACTGGCGTCATAATTCTCATTCGTTCCGGCGCCCGCCACCGCCTTCCCGAAATAGCCCTGCCTTTTATCCTTCTTGGTGACAATATTGATCGTCTTCACCCTGTTGCCATCGTCAAAGCCCGTGAACTTGCTCTGGTCACTGAGGTCATCGAAGACCTGGATCTTGTCGATGATATCCGGCGGCAGATTGCGCGTCGCCATCTTCGGGTCATCGCTGAAGAACCGTTTGCCATTCACCAGCACCCGCGAGACCGTCTCCCCCTGGGCCGTGACGGTGCCGCTCTTATCCACCTGGATACCCGGCATCTTCTTCAGCAGGTCTTCCGCCACCGCATTGGGCTTGGTCGCGAACATACCCGCATTGTATTCCACCGTATCTTTCTTGATGCTGATAGGCGGCCGCTGAACCACCACCGCCTCCATCATATCATTGCTGCGGTTCATATATAACACCGCCAGGTCATGATCAGGCGTCGCCGCATCGATGGCAATGGTCCTGCGTATCGGGTCATACCCCTGGTAAGAGATCTCCAGGTGATACACGCCGGTGTCCAGCCCCTTGAAGGCAAATGTTCCTTTCTTATCGGTGATGATGAAATCCGTATCCGTGGAATCTCCTTTCGCCGGTGTCAGCGCAACGGTGGCATTGCCCAGGACCTGGGATCCCCCCACCGTGTCCACAAGGGTGCCCTTCACGGACCCTTTGACCTTAGTCTGTGAAAATGAAGCGGTTGTAAGAAAACACAAAGCTATTGTTACAAAAAGTACATACTTCAGCATACCATATTTGTTTTGGACGGTGCTTTCTCATGGACCTCAAAAATAATAGCTGGTTTACTCCCCTGCAATCGGGGATATACCAATGGCAAAATAGACTGCCGGCAGGGCCACCGGGTTTGCACCTCCGGGTTTTTCCCGGTGAATTTACCCTCCGGTGCAAACCATGGCCAATAATTGGAACTTCGTCGGAGCGTCGTGTCCCTTGCTCCTTCTCGTTCATAACCTTCGCGATGCTCGGTTACAGCCGGGCGGACGTGTCCGCCCCTGCATACCAACATTCTCCAATTTTTGTCGGTGAATTTTAATGCATAATTAATCCCGTAGCTTAAGAGAAGAGATATTCCACATCCGCCCTCGTCAGGCTCTTCACAAATCCATCGTCATCCGCAATAAGGTCCTTCGCGAGGATACGCTTCTTCTCCTGCAATTGCAGGATCTTATCCTCGATGGTGTCCTTACAGATCATCCGATAGGCAAAGATATTCTTGGTCTGACCGATACGATGGGTCCGGTCGATGGCCTGCTGCTCCACCGCAGGGTTCCACCACGGATCGACAATATATACATAGTCTGCGGCCGTCAGGTTCAAACCCACACCACCGGCCTTGAGAGAGATCAGGAATACCCGGCAGCTGTCGTCCCCCTGGAAGCTCTGTATCGCCCTTTCCCGCTCCTGCGCCGACGTGCTGCCGTCAAAATACTCAAACTTGATGTCCAGCTCTTTCAGCCGCTCGCGGATCAGCGCCAGCATACCCAGGAACTGGGAGAAGATAAGGGCCTTGTGATCGCCGATGTTCTCCGTAATCTCACGGGCCAGCTCGTCCAGCTTGATGGAATGATTGGGATAGCGGTCCTGCTCATTGAGGATAGCCGGTGAATCGCATATCTGCCGCAGCTTCATCAGCCCCTGCAGGATGGTGAGCTGGCTCCGCTGGATACCCTGTGTCTCAATGGTGCCCAGGATCTTGTCCCGGTAATCATTGCGGTAAGCGTCGTACACCTTTCGCTGCTCGTCTTCCATCTCGCAAAAGAGGATGGTCTCCGTCTTTTCAGGCAGATCTTTCGCCACCTGCTCCTTGGTTCGCCGGAGAATAAAGGGATAGAGCAGCTTGCGGAGATGATCTTTCCTGTCCTGCTCCCCGAACTTATCGATGGGCACGGCAAACTCCTGCCGGAAGAACTCGATGCTGCCCAACATCCCCGGGTTGAGGAAGTTCATCTGGGCAAATATGTCGAACGTATTATTCTGAAGGGGCGTACCGCTCATGCACAGCCGATGCTTGGCATGCAGCAGACAGGCGGCCTTCGTCACCTTGCTGCCCGGGTTCTTGATCGCCTGCGATTCATCCAGCACGGCATAATCGAAAGCGATCTCCAGCAGCAGCTTGATATCGCTGCGCAAAGTGCCGTAAGTAGTGATGATGACGTTGAATTCGCTCAACGCCTGCTTATTCCTTGTCCGGTCGCCTCCATGATGGATATGGTAGGTCAGCTCCGGGGTAAACTTCTTTATTTCATTCTCCCAGTTGAACATCAGGGTGGTGGGACACACCACCAGGGCGCTCAGCCGGCCATTCACATCCCTGAAATGCTGTAGGAAAGAAAGGGCCTGGATGGTCTTACCAAGACCCATGTCGTCTGCCAGGATGCCTCCCCAGTTCACCTCCTGTAAATAGTTCAGCCAGTGGAAACCATGCACCTGGTACGGCCGCAGGATGGGCTCCAGGTGCGCAGGAGCAGGGATCTCCCGGATACGGTTGAATTCCCGCAGCTGCTCATATTTCTCCTCCAGCCGGATGATCAGCTCCTCCTCGTTGCGATTGTCATACAGCTCGTCAATGACGCTCATATGATATTTCGACAGACGGAGCTGGTTGCTCTTTCCTTCACCCACACGGAACAGGAGAGAGTATTTTTTTATCCATTCTTCCGGAAGGACCCCTAACGTACCGTCATCCAGCGGCACAAACTGCTGGCGGTTCGCCAACGCCTTCTTTACATCCGCGATCGTCACCTTCTGGTCACCGAATACGATGTCCACCCGCGCATCAAACCAATCGGTATTACTGCTGATATGTATCTTCGTCTGCGGCTTGGCCGTATTAAACCGGAAGTTCTTCAACGCCTCAAACCCATACACCGGTATCTTCATCTCCTCCATGGCATCCACGAAAAGGAAGAACCAGTTATTCTTCAGCACATCGGCCCCCTTCAGCGCCAGAGAATGGGCGCTTTCCGGGTGGAGGAACTGCGAATGCAGGGATTCCAGCTTGCGGAAGAACGCCAGCTCCGCCTCCCTGTTACGATGCACGATCAGCACCTGGTCCCCGTCCGGTACGATGATCTCGTCCTTCCCGCCCGGCCGGGTCTCGAAGCCCTTATAGGAGAACAGGGGCTGGAACACCAGGTAATCGCCTTTCTCCTGCAGCAACAGCTTCTTTTCCGGCTCCCCGTCCTTCACCTCTTTCACCAGGGCATTGTCGAAATCCACATGATATTCCCGGGTCAGGGGCAGAACGAATTCCTTTAATTGTTTTGCCCAGTCCGCTTTATCGATCACCCACTTCTCTTTTCCCGAGAACCGCTCGATCAGCGCAATATCTTCCGGCTTGTTCCAGCAATACAGGTTATTGTTGTAGGAAAAGACCAGGCTGCTCTTACACTCGTTTTGGACCAGCTCCACCGGCTGCCCGTTGATCTTTACATAGCAGGTCAGCTCAAAGCCATCCTTTCCGGCAGATACGCTGAAGAAAGGCGTGACAGCATCCCCCGAAAGCCCGATAGGCTGGAGGTTGCTCGTTTTGAAAGGCTTGTGCCCGTTGAGAAAGAATATGAACGGATTGGCATTTACTTCCGCAAACAGCTTCTTCAGCTTGGGATGCAGGTATTCGACCATCAGCTTTTTCGTCTCCTCCGGGAGGTCGTCCTCCTCGTGATGAATGATATTTTCCCAGATACCGCTGAAAGGAGAGTTGCGGTTGAGATATTTGCTGATCTCCGGACCCTGCATCTTACGGAGAGAGGGGATCAGCTGCTTATCGAACTCAGAGAAAGCGTCCGTATTGACGAACTTGGTGAGGTCCATCTTTTCCACCTTCCCCGCATAGGCCGACTGCTCTTCATTACTTTCCCCCGCAATCGCATCCAGCGCAAAACCCGGGAAGCTGGCATGGTTAAAATTAAATACGATGCCCAGCCGCTGAGCAACCCCCACGGCCTTCTCCTCCTCCGTCACCAGGGTGGCAGGCTGTTCCGCCTCCACCGGCCTGGCACGGCCTGAAGCAACGGGCGCCACCCGCTTGATGGACATGTCCAGCACCCGCAGGAAGGGCTTGCCATCCTTATAGGTAAACTCGAATTTTCCTTTCAGGTCATCGGAAAGGGAATAGCCGTATGCTTCTAATAACTTGTTCTTTTCCTTATCCCAGTTACGGATACTGTCAAAATAATGGGCGCCGTGCGCATGCAGCAATTGCAGGAACACGATCACCTTAGGCAGGCACAACGGGTGCGCCGTATCCGGGTAATCACTGCTGGTATCAAAATTCCGCTCCTCGTTCTTCCGCAGCACCACCTGGTAGACCGTCCCATCCAGCTCCACAGTAGCTTTTACGATCTCATCCTTGGCATATTCGATCCTGGCCTTCTGCGTACGCAGGTATTTTTCCGCTTCCCCCAAAGACTCCGCACTACACAGCAGCCGGATGCTTTTCAGGTCGATGAACTTCATCTTCACCACTGTATGCTGCTGGTCGTATAATACCTCCTCGGCCTTCAGCATATTCCTGTCCAGCAGCTCCTGGAGCTGGATAAGGGCCGCGGCTTCATGACGACAGATGTCACCCAGGTTATACGGGCAGCTACAGCGGATGGAAAGCGTCTTGGCATCCTTGAACTTCTGCACGTACACCTTGTAATACGTGGAATAGCTATCGTCCTTCACCCGGAAGGTCACCGATTCGAACAATTCATCGTATTCCACCAGTTCGACATAACCAATAGCATGGATCTTTTTCCCCCGACGGATCACTTCGTCGGTCCCATTGGTGTACACATACTTAATAAGGTGCGGTAATGCCATATTGTTGATTGACAATATACCCTTTTTCTTTGGGGGATTCTGACTCCCACCCCAATCCGGCAAGGGCAATCTGCAAAACTAAAGGAAAAAAGACGAGTGTAGAAAAGTTTTGACCAATTATTAATCCTGGGTTAACCCTGAAGGCTGCCGGACCCCTACCTTTGCCAGACCGGATGGAATTTAAACCGATTTTTATGCTTTTTCGCCTCAAGATCATCACACTTACCCTGATCTTACCCTTCCTGACCCTTTCTGCCCAAAAATTGAAAAAAGCCGATAAGGTCACCCTTGCCAACCTGGACACCCATATCCGCTTCCTGGCCGACGATAAGCTCGAAGGTCGTCGTACAGGCACCCCCGGCGAGCAGGCTGCAGGTGATTATATCAGCATCAGCTTTGCCAGGTCCGGCCTCCAGCCAAAAGGCGACAACAACGGCTGGAAGCAATCCTTCGAAGTCAACGAAGGCCGCCAGATCAGTGATCAGACTTCTTTTACCATAGATGACAAGTCTTTGATACTCAATAAAGAATATTTTCCGCTCGCTTTTAGTGCCGTAGGAGCCGTCTCCGGCAGCCCTGCCATCGCCCTGCAGGAAAAAGGAGACCCCTGGTTCATGGACCTGAAAGAGCTGCTGGAAACGAACAAAGGCAATCCTCATTTCGACCTGCCTGGCGCCATCCGCGCCAAAGCAAAAGAATGCGCCAAAAAAGGAGCGACAGCCCTCATCCTGTACAATACCTCCAAAATAGCCGATAACCTGTCCTTCGATCCCAAAGACCGGTCTGAACCAGCCGTTTTTCCCCTGTTTTACATCACCCGGGAAGGAAGAAGAAAATACCTGAAGGACGAGTCCGCCAGCCTGGACATACGGCTGAAGGTGGGTTTCACCGAGAAAAAGCGCACTGGTCACAACATCATCGGCTACCTGGACAACGGGGCCGCCACCACCGTCGTTATCGGTGCCCATTATGATCACCTGGGCTATGGAGAGGATAGCAACGGCCTGTACAGAGGAACTGAAAAACAAATATTCAACGGGGCCGACGACAATGCCAGCGGCGTGGCAGCCGTCATCGAGCTGGCCCGGCTGCTGAAAGCATCCACCCTGAAAGCCAATAATTATCTTTTTATCGCCTTTTCCGGCGAAGAGCTGGGCCTGTTCGGTTCTAAATATTTTGTAGACCATCCCACCGTCGACCTGGGTAAGGTGAACTATATGATCAACCTCGACATGATTGGCCGGCTAAAGGACAGCACCCATGCGCTGAACGTTGGCGGCTATGGCACCTCCCCTAGCTGGGCAGAGGCCTGCAGCAGCGCCCAGGACAAAAAATTCTTTGCCTTTCATTATGACAGCAGTGGGGTAGGGCCCAGCGATCATACCTCCTTCTACAGGAAAGACATCCCCGTCCTGTTCTTCTTCACAGGCCTTCACGAAGACTATCACAAACCGACAGACGATGCCGATAAGATCAATTACACCGGCGAGCTGACTGTAGTGAAGTATGTGTATGAGGTGGTGGAAGCGCTCAATAAAAAAGGTAAACTGGCGTTCACGAAGACCAAAGAAATGCAGATGGGCGGATCCCGGTTCACCGTCACCCTTGGCATCATGCCTGATTATACCTACAGCGGCAGCGGCGTCCGGGCCGATGGCATCAGCGACGGAAGGCCCGCTCAGAAAGCAGGATTAAAAGCCGGCGACGTCATCGTGCAGCTGGGAGATTATGCAGTACCTTCATTGGAGAAATACATGGAAGCCCTCTCGAAATTCCAGAAAGGAGATACCACTACCGTAAAATACAAACGTGGCAATGAGGTCCTCCAGGCAGCCGTACAATTCTGATCGCAATATTCGACATGAAGCTGAAATTAAACATAGAGGACATGACCGGAGAGTTCTTCGAAGGCACCCGCCTGCTGGGCGTGGTGGCGCCCGTGAAGGACTACCAGTTCTGCTGGCAGCTGAACAACAGGCTGCGGTTTGACTTTCGCATCAACCATGACATAGAGATCCAGCTCACAAAAAAACAACGGAAATATTTCTTCGGCGTGTACGAGTTCCAGGAGGCGAATAATTCCCTGCAGCATTTTCTTTATAACAACCAGTTCGACGGGGAATACCTCCTTCCCGAATTCAAGCACCTGGATTTTTTATGGCTCCTGAAAGGCGATCTGGTAACAGACGAAAAGCTGGGCGACCTGATCAATTGCATAAGGTCCATGCCCGCCGTCCAGCTGGTGACCGAGTTGGTACAGGATAAGATCCGCAACAAAGTACACCTGATCTTTTAATCCAAAAAACCATCCATATGTGGGAAGAAAAAAACAACAGCCTCTACAGCAAGTTCGAGTTCAAAGACTTTTCCGAAGCCTTTGCCTTTATGACGCGTGTGGCCCTGGCGGCAGAAAAGATGGATCATCATCCCTTGTGGACAAATGTCTACAACCAGGTCGAGATCTGGTTATCCACCCATGACGCGGGTAACATCGTCACAGATAAGGACCGCACCCTGGCTAAAAAGATCGACAAAATAAAAACCACTCCGTAGGGGAGTGGTTTTTCCTATGATAACTTTCAGATCTTACGAATTCATGCTCGCCAGGAACTCCTCGTTGCTCTTCGTTCCACGCATGCGCTTCAGTAGTTCATTCATGGCTTCTTCCGGGTTCATATCATTCAGATAAACCCGTAAGAGGTTCATCCGCTGCAATACATCCCTTTCCAGCAGCAGGTCGTCACGACGGGTGGAGCTGGACACGAGGTCGATCGCCGGATAAACACGCCTGTTGGCCAGGCGGCGGTCCAGCTGCAATTCCATATTGCCTGTTCCCTTGAACTCCTCGAAGATCACTTCGTCCATCTTGGAGCCAGTATCTATAAGGGCTGTAGCCAGGATAGTGAGCGAGCCGCCATTCTCGATCTTACGGGCGGCGCCAAAGAATTGTTTGGGTTTCTGCATGGCATTGGCTTCGACACCACCGGAGAGTACCTTACCGGAAGCAGGAGCCACTGTATTGTGCGCACGTGCCAGACGGGTGATGGAATCCAGCAGGATCACTACATCATGACCGCACTCTACCAGGCGCTTGGCCTTTTGCAGGGCAATGGTGGAAACCTTTACATGCTTTTCAGCAGGTTCGTCAAAAGTGGAGGCGATCACTTCCGCCTTTACGCTGCGCTCCATGTCCGTAACTTCCTCAGGACGCTCATCCACCAGCACGATCATCAGATAACATTCCGGATGATTGGCTGCGATAGCATTTGCCACCGCTTTCAGCAGCATCGTCTTACCCGTTTTGGGCTGCGCCACGATCAGTCCGCGCTGGCCTTTTCCAATAGGCGTGAACAGATCGATGATACGCGTGGAGTAGTCGCTGGGTATAGTGAACAGGTTCAGTTTTTCAAAAGGGAACAGCGGTGTCAGGTAATCGAAAGGCACACGGTCACGCACTTCTTCGGGACCCTTGCTGTTGATCGTCTCGACCTTTAGCAAAGCAAAATATTTTTCGCCTTCCTTCGGAGGACGTACAGCGCCATGCACCGTATCCCCTGTCTTCAGACCAAATAATTTTATCTGTGAAGGGCTTACATACACATCATCGGGAGAGGAAAGATAGTTGTAGTCGCTGCTGCGTAAGAACCCATAACCGTCGGGCATCATTTCCAGCACGCCTTCAGCCTGTATCACACCGTCGAACTCGATATTGAAGACCTCATTTCTGCGTTGGGGATATAGCTTGCTGGCCTGCGAATCACCACCGCGGTTTACATCCTGCATGGATTCAGCATCGTCCTGCTCCATCTGGCGGGAATTGTCTTCCTCTTCTCCTTCGTCCTCGTCTTCTATCAGCTGTCCCTGTTCCTGGGGAGGCGGTGGCTGCACTTTCACAGGCTGTGCTTTTGCAGCAGGCACAACAGGAGCCGGAGCGGCCTCTTCGGCCTCATCTTTTTTGCGTCCTATTTTCTTCAACAGGGGCTTTTCGTCTTTTTTGCGGGAATCTTTCTTTCCTTCAATAGCCGCAGGTGCCGCAGCCTTCTTCGGCCTTTCTTCCAGGCCGCTTTCCACAATGGCTTCCTCGGTACTATTGGCCGTGGTCGTCTTTATAATGCGTTTCCTTTTAGGTTTGTCATCGGCCGCTTCAGGCTTGCCATCGCTCGTCAAAGCCTGCTTGTCCAGTATCTTGTATACCAGCTCTTGTTTATCCAGCTTTTTGGCGCCTGTGATTTTAAGCTGCTCAGCAATATCTAGCAGCTCTGGAACGAGCATGTCGTTCAATTGGAGAATATCGTACATAAAATAACTTGAGAGTTGAACACCATTCTCAAACAGTCCGGCCTGTCTAGTTGAAAATGTGAAAAATGAATTTTGATTATTGATGAACGGAATGAGTTAAAACTGATGAGCTGTGAGCATTGGATAAGAGAAACTGATCAGCTTAATTCCACTGCAATTTTAGCATAAAAAAGGAAAAATCAAAAAAAAATTTTAAAACTTCTTGTTTTACAGGGGGTTTCGCTAACAAAAATAACAAATTTTTTTCGTAGTGCCTCTCTAAAGGACACCTATTTTACCAAAACATCCAGAATATGGGACACACTGCCTGTTATCACCTCCGCCGAAGGCAGATAATCTTTCAATGACTGCGGCAAGATAGATGTAACCCTGTAAGACGCCACCCCTACAGGATGGGATGTATCCTTCAATGCGTATTCCACAATGGTCCTGTCCTTATCCTTGCAAACAATGATCCCGATGGAAGCGATCTCATCTTCCGTTTTCACCTTTTCGTTCAATACCGTCAGGTAAAAGCTCATCTTGCCCGCATATTCCGGTTTGAAAGACCCGGTCTTCAATTCCAGCGCCACCAATGCTTTCAGCCTCCGGTGGAAATGTCCGAAAGACGGCCTGTTTGGAAAATGTAGTCCGTCTTCCGGAAAGATCTGATATCGGGCCTTCGGCCAACGAACCTTTGGTTCGTTCTGACAAAACGTCTATATAAAAATTTTCCGATCCGACTTCCAGCTTGAACTGATTCCCGATGAATGCAAAATCACCCCCCATCTCACTTAAAAAATGACGGATGTTCTGCATGATGGCCAGCTCCAGCTCTTTTTCATTGTGCGTTTCAGTCAACTCCAAAAACTCCAGGTTGTACTCGTCCTTCACCGCCAGTTTAGCCTGGCAAAGACGACCACAGGTCGGCTGGCCGAAGGCCCATCATGTGAAGATTCGCGCCGAAAGGCTACATTATCCAAAGAGCCTGGAGGCGCGAACAAGGTACTTGTCAGGCAATGTCTTATCGAAATTGGTCTGGCCTAAAAGATACTGTTCATAGCTCCGTCCTTCGATATGGTGAACCAATACATCCTTCGTCCATCCGTATTTTTTAGTCATTTCCATGTAAAACAGTCTCTCTTCCAGGCTTTTGCATTTATCCATAATGGCAATATTATGGCTCCATCCAATTTCTCCAACGCTCCCTTGGAGAATTGAATATTGGGTAAAGAACTTCCGCATATACCACAGATTCTGCACAGAAAATCCATTCATACCCGGAAACTCATTTTGAAGGTCCTTTGACAAATTAGCCACCACTGATTTGCCCCAACCATGCTTTCCCTGTTTGTCAACTATGCTCTTACCTATTTCCCAATAGAGATTGACCAGCGACCTGTTCACGGTCCTCAGCGCCTCATGTTGCAACTGGTAACCCTTTGCTTTCACTTCCGTGACAAAGGCTTTATATTCATTTTCAGAAAACGACGTATTCATAAGATTAAGTTTTGCCAACAAATTTAGCAAAGCCACAAACACAATTTTCGAAAACTTTCACCCATCCTCAATCCCTCGCATGCTTATCTTTGCCCTCCCTAACAAAACAAAATATGTTCAACACAAGAGTCAAAGTGAAAGAGCTGCTGGCAACCGAACCAAAAAACCAGGAAGTAACAGTCATGGGATGGGTAAGACATTTCCGTAACAACCAGTTCATCGCCCTCAACGACGGCTCCACCAACAATACCCTGCAGATAGTGGTAGCATTGGGCACTTTCGACGAAACACTCCTGAAAAGGATCACTCCCGGCGCTTCCCTGAAAGTCGTGGGCGAGCTGATCCCATCCCTGGGCAAAGGACAAAAAGTAGAAGTAAAAGCAAGCTCCGTGGAGATCCTGGGAGATTGCAATCCCGAACAATACCCCTTACAGCTGAAGAACAAACCCACTTTGGAATACCTCCGGGAGATCGCCCATCTCCGGTTCAGGACAAATACATTCGGCGCCGTCTTCCGCGTACGCCACGCCCTGGCCTTCGCCATTCATAAATTCTTCAACGAAAAAGGATTCGTATACCTGCATACACCCGTCATCACCGCCTCTGACGCCGAAGGTGCAGGAGAAATGTTCCGCGTCAGCACCCTGCCGTTTGACAATCCCCCCCGTAAGGACGACGGCAGCATCGATTTCAGCGAAGACTTCTTTGGCCGCGCCACCAATCTCACTGTCAGCGGGCAGCTGGAAGGCGAACTGGGCGCCATGGCGTTCAGCGAAATTTATACCTTCGGTCCCACTTTCCGCGCCGAGAACTCCAATACAGCCCGGCACCTCGCCGAGTTCTGGATGATCGAGCCCGAAATGGCCTTCTATGACCTGGAAGACAATATGGACCTCGCAGAATCCTTCATCCGTTATCTCATACAATATGTGATGGAGCACAATCGCGAAGACCTGGAATTCCTCGCCCAGCGCCTGGCCGAAGAAGAAAAGCAAAAGCCCCAGGCAGAACGCAGCGAGATGGGCCTGATAGAGAAGCTGGAATTCGTCGTGAACAACAGGTTCGAGCGCATCAGCTATACAGAAGCCATCGACATACTGCTGCAATCACCTGCTTATAAAAAGAAAAAGTTCCAGTACGAGGTCAAGTGGGGCATCGATATGCAAAGCGAGCACGAACGCTACCTCGTCGAAAAGCATTTTAAAAAGCCCGTCATCGTCACCGGCTACCCCAGGGAGATCAAAGCCTTCTATATGCGCCAGAATGATGATGGCAAGACCGTCGCTGCTATGGATATCCTCGTCCCCGGCATTGGTGAGATCGTCGGCGGCTCACAAAGAGAAGAGAGACTGGAAAGACTGGAAGGCCGCATGAAAGAGATGCACATACCCGTAGAGGAAATGTGGTGGTACCTGGACACCCGCCGCTTTGGCTCCGTACCGCATGCAGGCTTCGGACTGGGTTTCGAGCGGATGATGCTCTTCATTACAGGCATGACGAATATCCGGGATGTCATCGCTTTTCCCCGCGCCCCGAAGAGCGCGGAGTTCTAGCAGACCGCGCAACTTTTATGGAATTATTCCGGCTTACGCTCTCTATAGAAACAACATTTTTATGGCAGAGCTCACCAGCGCGGCCTCACACTCCCGTAAGCCGGGGGTACGCCGCTCCAACGCTTGCGCCATCGTGCCCGGCAATAAACTTAGCACAATGGCGCAAGTCCGCTCATTATTGGCCTTCGGCCGGCGAACCTGTGGTCCGCCCAGGCTATCCACCCGCGTAGACCTCACCCCCATGGTGGACCTGGGATTCCTTCTCATCACATTCTTCATGGTCACAACAGCCTGGACAAAACCAAAGGCCACCCAGCTGAATATGCCGGTCGACGGCCCTCCTACAAACATTGGCGAGAATGCCGTCCTCACCGTCGTCGCACTCGAAGACAATAAAGTTTTTTACTACAATGGCGACCTGGGCCAATCCATCAAAGAAAGAAGCTATGGCGTCACCACCTACCATCAGCACAACGGCATCGGCGACATCATCCGGCAAAAACAAATGGCCATGGATCGCTCTTACAAAGGCGGCAGAAAAGAATTGATGTTGTTGCTAAAGGCCACTTCGCAATCCAGCTATCAGAACATCATCAGCCTGATGGACGAAAAAATGATAAATGATGTCAAACGTTTTGCCCTGGTCGACCTCCCGGATAAAGAACAGGCGCAGATCACCATCCTGACGGCAACCACACATTGATCATCCGTTCTTAACGGCGCCCTCACGCACCTGGTAAGACCTTATCCTTGTCCGCACATTCTCCCGGATATTCAAATAGAATAAATTGATGTCCCCGATATGGTAATTGCGCGTGCGCAATAGAAAAGCACCGGGAAAATAGGGCCGGTGTACCCAGAGCACCCCCTCGTGGATCCGGGCATTCGTCACATGCGGTACAAGGTGGTTAAACCTGGTAAGAATGGCGCCCTCATTCATGTCACGGGGAGCAAGCGTGTCCGTCATCGTCCAGGTGAGGGGATTGACCGTCACCGACGGAGACCCCTCATTTTTCGCATACTTCGGCATATACCCCTCCTTCAGGGTCCGCCAACCTACAAAACATCCCGTGGCCGTCGAGTCGGCGCAAGGTGCCAGCGCTGAAAAATAACCTTCCGGCAACGCCATCCCGATCATATAGGCAGCCACCAGCCGGTGGGCCAGGGGCTTGTTCTCGAAAAATTCCTTCATCAGCCGCAGGGCATGCGTCGTACCCTGGCTATGCGAGGCGATAATGATGGGCCGCCCCCGGTTGAAATGATCCAGGTAATAGATAAACGCCTCGCGGATATCCTGGTAGGCCAGGTCCAGCGCTTCGCGCGCCCTGGCTGTATCATGGCTGTAGTACGCACGGATGTGCGCCTGCCGGTAGCGTGGCGAATACACCCGGCATTCATTAAAGGCGCTGGCTTGAAAAAGAATGGTCGTACGATCCGTCTTTGCATTAAGCGTGGGGTCGTTGATGTCCGCATTCCATCGCTCGTCACGTTTACCCACCAACGTAGTGGGGTGAAGAAAGAATACGTCTGTCGTAGTGTCGGCTACCCAGCTCGCACGCAGCGGCTCCGGGATGCTGTCCGAAGCATCCTTCTTATCCGGAAGAGCAGCCCAATACTCCGTGAAAGCATACTTTTCAGCTCCCGGCGGCAGCCCGGGGAACTTGTTCACCGTAATATATCGCCCGGTCGTCGATGTACAGCCGGCCGTCAATAAAACAAACATCCAATGCGGAAAACGCCGCCTGCGGTGTTTCAAAATGTTTTAATTTTACGGATAAAGCTAATCACAAAAAACTTTATTCTAAACACAAATACATTTGCCATGGCCATTCCGGTTGTAGATCTTGCTGATTTTTCTGGTGACGCTAAACAAAAAGCGGCTTTTGTGAACGCATTGGGTAAAGCCTATGAAGACGTTGGGTTCGTAGCGGTGAAAAACCACGGTATTACAGATGCAGCCATCGAGGAGCTCTATTCCAATACAAAAGAATTTTTCTCTCTTCCGCTCGATGTAAAAAAGAAATACGAGATCCCCGGACTGGCCGGTCAGCGGGGCTACACCTCTTTCGGCAAGGAGCATGCAAAAGGCAGCCAGGCCGCCGATCTCAAAGAATTCTTTCAGTTTGGACAGACCGTTGTGGACAGCGACCCCATTGCCGCCGAATATCCCCCGAATGTTACCGTGACCGAGGTCATCAACTTCACCCCCACTTTTTTTAAAGCCTACCGTTCTTTCGAAGACTCCGGCAACCGGCTCCTGAAAGCCATCTCCCTCTACCTGGGATTGCAGGAGAATTATTTCGATCAATATGTGCACAACGGCAACTCCATCCTACGGGCGATTCATTATCCTCCCATCACCAGCGAACCCCGTTCCGCCATACGGGCCGAACAGCATGAAGATATCAACCTGATCACCTTGCTGATAGGCGCTTCCGCCGACGGCCTGGAGATCCTTTCCAAACAGAACGAATGGGTGCCCGTCACTTCCTTACCGGAACAGATCGTTGTAAATGTGGGAGATATGCTACAGCGCCTCACCAATAATAAATTGAGGTCGACAACGCACCGCGTAGTAAATCCTCCCCGGGAAAAGTGGGGAACCAGCCGGTTTTCCATCCCTTTCTTCCTCCATCCCAAGAGCTCGATGAGCCTGGCCTGTCTGCCGGGCTGTATCGATACAAGCCATCCAAAACAATATCCGGATGCAACTGCCGGCGAATACCTGGACGAACGCCTGCGGGAGATAGGTCTGAAAAAATAGCGGCCTACAAGCCTAAGAGCTTGAATATCAGGAAGGCAGATAAGGCGCCTGCAACGAAACAAAGGACCAGCTTTATCACAACAACGACCTTTTCCTCGTTGTCAAGGGTCTTGAACTTACTAATCATGGTTTAAGGGTAGAGTCCATAAAATGCGTAAAATATACGTCAACATACGATAGTGCGAATCTAAGCGATTTTATTTGCAGTCTTTAATCGAAATTTAATCTTTCTCTTCTCTTATCGCTCCGTCACCGCACTTTCTACTTAAATTTTCATGCCCGGCCCTCTTCGGGAATAAAACGCCTGAGCCCATTCGCCGCTCATTGGACAATTTTTGCCATTCCTACAATCCATAAATGCTTGCACCTAACCCCGGGATCAACTTAAACCCTTGCCCAGCCTGCATCTCATTCAATCCCTATTAGTAGTCTATGAAAATTACCTTCCTTAGTTCAGTACTTTGTGTTGCATAGTACTAAAAAAGTATTTATCTTTGTTTTGACAAGCTGATTTTATCACCCGAAGCTTAAAATCGAAGCGTATGAATATTGAGAACACCCAGAGCCAGATGCGAAAAGGTATCCTGGAGTTTTGTATTCTCTCGGTAATTCGGCGCGGCGAGGCCTACCCCTCCGACATCGTTGAAGAGATGAAGGCCGCCAATCTGAATATATTGGAAGGTACCCTCTACCCCTTGCTTACCCGCCTGAAGAATGCAGACATGCTCACTTATCGTTGGGTAGAAAGTAACTCAGGCCCCCCACGCAAGTATTTCTCTCTGACGCCAAAGGGAGAAGGTTTCTACAGTGAACTGGAAGCCACCTGGAACGAACTGGCCAACGCCGTCCATGCCCTTGCCAACAAAACCTGATATCCGGAAAACCCCTGTTTCAAATTTCAACCTTCAAATACAACTCAAATGAAAAAGATCATTAACATAAACTTTCATAGCCGGGTAGTCCCGATCGAAGAGACCGCCTATGAAATTCTGCAGCAGTATATCGAAAGCCTGCGCAGACATTTCGCTAATGAAGAAGGAAGGGATGAGATCATTAGTGATATTGAAAATAGGTTTGCCGAACTTTTCTCTGAGACCCTGAAAAAAGGCGCCGCCTGTATCACTGACGAAGACGTAAATGCCATCATCGCCAGCATGGGAAGGCCCGAGGATTTTGAAGACGATGACACCGCTGCCGCCGGGCCCCGTCAGGGACAAGGACAAAGCGCCAGCTCGCAGCAGCAATCCACCTCCGGCACCAGCGAGGAACCCCGCCGCCTTTACCGCTCCGAAAATGAAAAGATCCTGGGCGGCGTCTGCGGTGGCCTGGCCAATTACCTGGGCATAGATCCCGCCATCATGCGGATCATCTTTGTCCTCATCACATTTGGCTGGGGTGCCGGCGTGCTCCTGTATATCATACTTTGGGTGGTCCTGCCAACCAGGTCCCTGCCGGTCAATGCCCGCAAACGCCTGTACCGCAACCCTGACGATCGCGTCATCGGTGGTGTGGCCAGTGGCCTGGCAGCCTATTTCCACATCGAGGTCTGGATACCCCGGCTTATATTCTGCCTGCCCCTGATCCTGAGCATCTTGTCATCCATCTTCCGTCATATGTGGTTCGATTGGGACAGCCCCGCATTTTATACAGGCGGTTTCGGCGGTACCCTGTTCATCGCCTACATCGTGCTGTGGATCGTTCTGCCCGAAGCCATATCCTCCTCTCAAAAGCTGGAAATGCGGGGCGAAAAAGTTGACCTGGAATCTATAAAAAATACCATCAAGAGCGACCTGGAAGGCTTTGCCAAAAAAGCCAGCAATGTTGGTGTCGACCTCAAAGGTACTTTTCAAAGCACAGGAGAAAAGGTGAAACAATCCACCCAGAACTTCACATCGGAGGCTTATCCCGCCGCCCGCAGGGCCGGCAGCGGCATCGGACGCGCCATCGGCATCCTGTTCAAAGCCTTCTTCCTGTTCATTGCCGGAACGATCGCCTTTTGCCTGATCATGGTCCTGATAACCCTGGTCTTTCGCGGCCCCGCCATCCTGACGATCAAGAACTACATACTCTCCGGATTCTGGCAGAACGTCCTGCTCTGGGCAAGCTTCTTCCTCTTCCTGGTGATCCCGGTCATCGCCCTGCTTACCTGGCTCATCCGCCGCATCACAGGAGTACGCTCCCGCCAGCATTACCTTCGCTATGCCTTCATCACCTTATGGGTCATCGGCCTGTTCAGCACCATCGCCCTGGCCGGCGTCATCATGAACAACTTCCGTTCCCGCCAGCACGTGGAAGAAGAGCTGACCCTGTCCCATCCCAGCCATAATAAGCTGATCGTAAAAGCCACCGAAGGAAGGCACGACTACTTTGACGGCGACTGGTGGTTCGACTTCAGCTGGGACCGAAATAGCCCTTTTTACAATCTCAACGAAGACAGCTTCATCCTGAACACCGTACGTATCAACCTCGTGAAGAGTGAAGACAGCAGCTACCGTGTGCGGCTGCTGAAATTCAGCCACGGGAGTAATGCCAATGTAGCCCGGCGCCTCGCCGAGCAGATCCAGTTCCCTGTACAGCAAACGGACAGCATACTATATCTGCCCCACGGCTTCACCATCTCCCGGGATCAGAAATTCCGTAACCAGCAAGTACTTGTCGTCGTCTCAATCCCTGTCGGCCGGCGTATCCTTATTAACAGGAACATTGACCAATACTCCTGGTTCAACGTCGACGTGCGCAACAGTCACGTCCGCTGGAACAGGAACAAGAACTGGGATGACGACTGGGGCCGCGAATGGGATGATGACATCAATATCGGTAGCCAATATGGCTGGACCAAGGATGTCGAGTATATCATGACCAATGACGGGCTCGTACGCACCGACAGAAGAAAAGTAGATAATGACGAAAGAAAAGAGGATAAAAGAGAAGAAAAGAAAGACAACGACGAAAAGGGCTCGGACGATGATCCCGGCTATCGTTATCACTCCCCTAAATCCACCCGACCCGCGGCCCCGGCAGATACTGTGAAAAAGACAGCCGCCCTGCAGGCCTCCGCGGACGCTCATCTGTATTTGCTATCAGCACTATTTCAATAGTTGGTTGAAGTTGGAACACAAGACCCGCCGGCACTGGCCGGGGGTCTTTTTTGTTTGCCCAAATCCCCTACCTTTGCCGCGCCTAAATAAACCATCATCACATGAAGTCCACCCCTTTCGAATCTTTTCATAAAGCCCTGGGCGCCAAAATGGTCGAATTCGCCGGTTATAACATGCCCATCAGCTACAGCGGTATCAACGACGAGCACCAGGCCGTTCGTACCAATGCCGGGATCTTCGACGTAAGCCATATGGGCGAATTTGTCCTGAAAGGGGAACATGCCCTCGACCTGATCCAGCGGGTGACAACCAACGACGCAGCTAAGCTCACCGCCGGCAAAGCCCAGTACAGCGCGCTGACAAATGACGATGGCGGCATCGTGGACGACCTGATCGTCTACTGCCTGGAGCCGAATAAAGCCTATATGCTGGTAGTAAACGCCTCCAACATCGAAAAAGACTGGAAATGGATCTCCCGTCACAATATCCATAAGGCCGAGATGCATAATATCTCCGAAAAGACATGCCTGCTGGCCATCCAGGGTCCCAATGCGACAAAGATCATGCAGGCCCTTACCGATATTGATATCCTCAACCTGAAATATTATACGTTCGAAAAAGGTCGTTTCGCCGGAGTAGACAACGTACTGATCAGCGCCACCGGTTATACCGGCGCCGGCGGCATCGAGATCTATTTCGAAGACAAGGACGACGCTGCAGCCACCATCTGGAATAAGATATTCGAGGTCGGCGGTCCACAGGGCCTTAAGCCTATTGGATTAGGCGCCCGCGACACCCTGCGCCTGGAAATGGGTTACTGCCTCTACGGCAATGACATCGACGACACCACCTCTCCCCTGGAGGCAGGCCTGGGCTGGATCACCAAGTTCACCAAGGATTTCACCGCCCGGCCCATGCTGGAAGAACAGAAGGCCGGCGGCGCTCCCCGCAAGCTGGTAGGTTTCGAAATGATCGACAAAGGCATCCCCCGCCATGACTACGAGATAAAGGACTTCTCCGGTCGGCCCATCGGTAAGGTGACCTCCGGCACACAGTCCCCCTCTTTAGGGAAAGCCATCGGGATGGGCTATGTCAGCGCGGTCTTCGCCAACCTGGACACCCAGGTCTATATCAAGGTCCGCGATAAGCTCCTCCTGGCCAGGATAGTCAAGCTTCCTTTTAGCTGATCCTGCCGCTGGAACCGGTCGAATTTACCCCCAACTGACATTTTCCATGGAAATCAACAAGGTTGGAATGATTTTTTCTTACTATTATGCTCCGGAAAGAACAAACATCCAGGACCTATTTGTCAGCCATGCCAACCATTCATCTAACGACGTTTGTTGCCGCCCCTACCGAGCGGGTCTTTGACCTCAGCCGAAGTATCGAGCTTCACCGGAAATCCATGGCCCATACAGGCGAAGAAGCGATTGCCGGCACAGTCGCCGGCCTCATCGGCCAGGATGAGACAGTGACATGGAAAGCCCGTCACTTCTTTAAGACCCGCATACTCCGCAGCCGCATCACCTCCATGAATCGCCCCCTGTCCTTCACCGACGAGATGGTCGAAGGCGACTTCAAAAGCCTCCGGCACGAACATCACTTCAAACGCATCGGCAACGGCACGCTCATCATCGACCTCTTTCATTTTGAATCCCCTTACGGGGGACTGGGTAAGCTGGCCAATCGCCTCTTTCTGACTGATTATCTAAAAAAATTACTGGAATTACGCAATCAACTGATCAGGGAATACGCTGAGTCTGAAAAATGGAAGTTTATTTTGAACAAATAAACCTTCTTTAAGCCTTACATTTGCAGACCATTCGCTATGACAAATTCCAGACCCAGTTTACATACGGCTTTATCACCCGCATTACTGCATCTCTATGATCTGAACCACGCCATCGTGGTGATCATCGATGTCCTCCGGGCCACTTCCACCATCGCAACAGCTCTCCACAACGGCGCCAAATGCGTCATCCCCGTAGATAGCGTCGCCAAATGCATCGAGCTGGGACGGCAGATCGACGGCATCACAGCCGGCGAACGGGACGGCATGATCGCAGAAGGACTGCAGCACGGCAATTCACCCTTCGAATATCCCCCGAACTTCATTGGAGGAAAGACCCTGGTGCTCACAACAACCAACGGCACCAAATTGCTGCACATGGCCCTCGACAGAGGCGCCGGACAGATCATCACAGGTTCCTTTCCCAACCTGAAGGCCGTCTGCGACTACCTGCTCTCCCAAAATCAACCCGTCGTGCTCGCCTGCGCAGCCTGGAAAGACCGGGTCAATATAGAAGACCTGCTTTTCGCCGGCGCTGTGATCCACACGGTCAAAGAAAAATTTCATATCAACTGCGACTCCTCCCAGGTCGCCGAAACCCTCTTCCTGGACGCCCAAAAAGACCTGTATGGGTTTATGAAGGCCAAAAACGCCTCTCATTATCAGCGGCTCTCCGGCTATGGTCTCGAAAAGGACATCGCGTACTGCCTGACCCCCGACGTGGCGCCAGTGCTGCCGCTATATGAGAATGGAAAGTTAATAACCCTTCCTATCTCTTAATCACTCCCAATCTCGTAAACCAGCTCCCGCGATTATAGTTACCTTTGCCCGCTGAATAAGACCGGTGGAACAAAAAAAGAATACACTACATGTCGCATTGGTGGGCAATCCAAACGCTGGAAAAAGCTCCCTTTTCAATGCCCTCACCGGCCTGAACCAGAAAGTAGGCAACTTTCCCGGTGTCACCGTGGACAAAAAAACAGGCTTCACCGAACTTTCCGCCGGTCATGCCGTCCGGATCATCGACCTGCCCGGCACGTACAGCCTCTACCCCAAAAGAGCAGACGAATGGGTGACCTATAAGGTCCTCCTGGGCCAGGACCCCGCCATTCACGCCGACATGGTAGTCCTGCTGGTAGATGCATCCAACCTGAAACGAAACCTCCTTTTCTGCTCCCAGATCATCGACCTGAAAATACCCGTCGTGGTCGCCCTCACGATGATGGACCTGGCCGCATCCAAAGGCATCGACATCGACATCGAAGGGTTGGAGCGGGAGCTGGGCATCCCCGTCGTCCCGGTCAATCCCCGAAAGAACAGGGGCATCCCCCAGCTGAAAAAGATCATAGAGCTGAGGGCAAAGCAGCTTCACCAGGCACCGCCCCGCGATTTCATCGCAGGCAATGCCACGGCCACCGGCGCCATCCAGGACGTGAAAGCCCTCTTCGACGGCAGGGAGATCAGCGACTATACGGCCATCCATTATTTGATCAACCACGAAAGCTTCGACTTTGAGCAAGGTCTCCAGGAAAAGATCGAGCACATCGAGAGCGTCCATGCTTTCAATCACACCCGCATCCAGGCCGACGAGATCATGCAACGCTACAGCCGCATCAAACAGATCATGCAGCACACGGTGTCAGAGCCTGACCCGCTGCAAAAGACCCTGTTCACCGAGCGGCTGGATAAGTTGTTCCTGGACCGTACCTGGGGCTATATCATTTTGCTGGGCGTCCTCTTCCTCCTGTTCCAAAGCGTATTCTGGATCGCACAATATCCCATGGACGCCATCGACTGGAGCTTCTCCAGGCTGGGCGCCTGGCTGGGCCAGCTGCTGCCCGCAGCGTGGTGGAGTGACCTGTTCGTCAATGGACTGCTGGCCGGCCTCAGCGGCATCCTCGTCTTCGTCCCCCAGATCATGATCCTTTTCGGACTGATCACCATCCTGGAGGACACAGGCTACATGGCCCGTATCAGCTTTCTCACCGATAAGCTCATGCGAAAGGTTGGCCTCAACGGCAAGAGCGTCATGCCCATGATCAGCGGCTTTGCCTGCGCCGTACCCGCCATTATGAGCACCCGGAATATCGAGAACAGGAAAGAACGCCTCCTCACCATCCTGATCACACCGCTCATGAGCTGCAGCGCCCGGCTGCCGGTATATACCATGCTCATTGCCGTGGCCGTTCCCCGGGGAAAAGTACTGGGAATATTCAGCCTGCAGGGCCTGGTCATGATGGGCCTGTATATGCTTGGTCTGGTCATGGCCATGGTCGTCTCCTACGTAGCCAAATGGTTCATTAAAATAAAGGAAAAAAGCTTCTTCATCCTCGAGCTGCCGATCTATAGGGCCCCACGCTGGAACAACGTGCTGGTCACCATGGTGAACAAGGCAAAGATCTTTGTGGTGGATGCCGGCAAGGTCATCATCGTCATCAGCCTCATTCTCTGGGCGCTCAGCTCTTATGGCCCCGGCGCCCGCATGCAGGGCGTCAGAGACAATTATGCCCGTCAGGCCTTGCAAAACCCCGCCCGTGCAGCGGACCTGAACAAAGAGAAGCAGGCCGCCCTGCTGGAAAACTCATATGCCGGAATCTTAGGCAAAGCTGTCGAACCCGTCATTCATCCCCTGGGATATGATTGGAAGATCGGCATCGCCCTCATCACCTCTTTTGCTGCAAGAGAAGTATTCGTCGGGACCATGGCCACCCTGTACAGCGTGGAAGGAGGGAAGGATGCAGACCCGCAGACCCTGCAGCAACGCCTGCGTGCCGCCCGCCGGAATGACGGAACGCCCGTATATACCCTGGCGACCGGCATTTCGCTCATGGTATTCTATGTCCTGGCCATGCAATGCATGAGTACCCTGGCCGTCGTCCGGCGCGAGACCCGCAGCTGGAAATGGCCCATTATCCAGCTGGTATATATGACAGGCCTCGCCTGGATCGTGAGCCTGCTGGTCTATCAACTGCTGAAATAACAGAAAGCCTGGCAAAGACTCCCTACCACACGCCCAGCTTCTCCAGCTCCTGGCGGAACTGCCCCGGACTTTGGAAATGAATACCATAAAAACCCAGCTCTTTGGCCGGTGTCACATTCCGGAGATTGTCGTCCACATACACCGCCCGGGCAGGGTCGATATCAAACCTCCTGATGAGTAACTTATAGATATCAGGTGAAGGCTTCCTTATTTTTTCCGCTCCCGACACGAGCCGCCCATCAAACCAATGAAGGAATTCATACAGCTCCAGCGCAATGGGGAAGGTTTCAGCGCTCCAGTTCGTCAGGGCATACAGCCGCACTTTGCTCTTTTCCTTCAGGTGCCGGAAGATCTCCACCGTCTCATGGATCGGTCCCCCCAGCATCTCCTTCCAGCGGTCGTAATACATCCGAATGTATTTTTCATGCTCCGGATGTTCACGCACCAGGTATTCAGTGCCTTCCTTTAAGGTCCTGCCCGCATCCTGCTCCTCGTTCCAGTCCAGGGTACATATGTTGGACAGGAACCACCTCCGTTCCTTTTCATCCGGGAAGATGTCTTTATACAGGTAATCGGGGTTCCAGTCTACCAGCACCCCGCCCAGGTCGAACACCACTGTATCAATAGTCTGCATAAACAATTTTTTTTATCGGTTGAAGAATTAACGATCATTCCTTCCAAACATAATACAGGACGCCGTTCTTGTCATCCGTAAAGAAGAAGGACCGTGCGTCGTTCATCAGCACATCGCAGGGCCTTCCCTTGCGGTCAGCTTCCGTTCTCCCGGAGAGGAAACCATCCACGATAGGAACATACCCGCCATGGCGCGTGATCTTTACAATGCTGTTGCCCCGTTGCCGCGAGACCGTGGTCGAGCCATGCAATGCCACCACGAAAGCATCCCGGAGCAGACTGTCGCCAAAACCCCTGAAACAATCGAAACCCAGCGGAGCGGAATGGGCCAGGAATCCACAACGCGCCACAGGGGGCGGTGGCGGCAGCGCCACACCGGCGTCTTTTGCCATCCGTTGCATGGCCGTGTCCGGATAGATGGTCTTGTTATATTGAAAATAATACGGCCATCCATAGTTGACGCCTCGTCCGATCTTCTCAAAGAGGTCTTCCGGTTTATCCGGCCCCAGCAGGTCTCTCCCCATGCCGGTGGACCACAATTCATCACCCACCCATTTGATCCCAACCGAATTACGCAGTCCCGTGGCAAAAACGTGGCGGTAGCTGCCATCAGGGTTCATCTCCTGGATGGTAGCCCGCACATCTTCCGTTTCCATACAGGCATTACAGCTGCTGCCTACGCTGACATACAACTTTCCGCTATGAAAAGCAAGGCTCCTCGTCAGGTGCCATCCACCATATTTGTAGTCCAGACCATAATCCGGCCATGTAGCCACCAGCGCTGCCGGACCAGCAGGCAATGTGTCACCTGGCCGGTAAACATACCGGCTCAGCTTTTCCGTCTCCGAAACATAAATGTAGGGTGTCCCCTCATCGTTATAAAAAGCCACCTGGTTCGGATTGTGCAAACCCTCCAAAAAAGTGAACACCTTCCTGAACTGCCGCCCAGCGCTGTCCCAATCGTCGAAGATATATACCTTCCCTCTTTTATTGTCGCTGGTATTGAACATGTCCGTGGCAAAGATCCTGCCATCCGGGCTTTTGGCAAGGAACCGCAATCGCCGCAAACCTTCAAAGGCAACGCCGATATGATATCCCTCAGGCGTATGCAGCAGCAGGTCCACCCCTTTTTGTAAGTGAATGGAGTGGGACACCCGCGCCGGGACAGGCTCATCCCCGCCGGCAAACACCGCCGCCGTATCGACACCCGCCGCCGTGTCCGTCTCCGATCCCGTATAATAGGCCGTATCATGCGGCCGCACCGGGACAGCCCGGGACGAGTCAGCTCCAACCTTTTTCCGCCCTGCTCCACCACAAGCTATCAACACCACGACCATGACTGCACCTGCCATCATCTTTATCATATATCCATTATATTTTGATCAGCCGCTCCACCGCACGCTGCAGCGTCTCCTCCTTTTTTGCAAAACAGAACCTTACCACCTTATCATCTTTTCCTGCCGTGTAGAACGCCGACACAGGGATCATCGCCACGCCATACTCCTTCGTAATACGAATGGCAAAATCCTTATCGCTTTCATCACTGATCCTGTCATATCGGTACAATTGAAAATAACTTCCAAAAGAGGGGAGGGGCGTGAACCGCGTGGCGCGCATCAGGTCCTGGAAATAATCCCTTTTGCCCTGCAGGAAAGCAGGGAGATCGAGGTATGAGCTCCTGTCCGTGAGGAACTCCGCCAGCGCCACCTGCGAAGGCGTATGACAGCTGAAACAGTTGAACTGGTGGACCTTCCGGAATTCCGCCATCAGCGCCGGCGAGGAAACACTATACCCCAGCTTCCAGCCCGTGCAATGATAGATCTTCCCGAAAGAGAAAGAGACAAAGCTCCTTTCCAGCAGATCGGGATATCGTAGAATGGATTGATGCGGCACCCCATCAAAAATAAGATGTTCATATACTTCGTCCGATTGGATAAAGATCCCGCTATCCTTTACCAATGCGCGCAACGCGGCGATATCATCTTCCCGCAGCACCGAGCCCGTGGGATTATGCGGCGAGTTCAGCATGATCATCCTAGTCCTGGACGTGACACGGCGGCGTACTTCCGCCCAGTCGATCCGGTAGTCGGGAAAGCTCAGTGGTATCCGTATGGCCACAGCGCCATTGATCTCGATATTCGGGATATAGCTGTCATAAGCCGGTTCGAAGACGATCACCTCGTCGCCCGGCCGTAATATCGTGGTAAGCGCCGTATAGATAGCATAGGTGCCGCCCGGAGTGATGGTGATCTGGGTAGCAGGATCGACCGAAGTGCCATACAGGTATTCGATCTTCGCCGACAGCACCTCTCGCAGGGACTGTAGCCCATGCATATGCGCATATTGGTTGTAGCCGTTCCGCATGGCCTTATCCACCAGGCCTATCAGCTGGGCACTCATGGGAAAGTCAGGAAAACCCTGGCCCAGGTTCACGGCCCCCAGCTCCGAGGCCAGCGAGCTCATGACGGTAAAGATGGTCGTCCCCACCTGGGGCAGCTTGCTCGAGATAGAAGGAATGTTCATGGTAATAATGCTTGAAAGGCGCTATTTTAATGCTATGTTCTCTTCCCGGATAGGGGACTCGCCGTGCATGCGGAGATACACCTGGGCTACGGTGATGACATCTTTCTGGCAATAGGTGACGATCCTGGGCAGGTCGCCCTGGACCCAATATACATTCCCTACCTGGCTGCCGTCGATATCGTCCTTCGGCGTGGGGATGCCAAGCGTATGCGCCAGGAGGTTAAGTCCGACAAAGCTTCTGTATTCGCCGAATTTCCACAGCTCCATGGTATCGATGTGCTGGACCTCCCAGGGTTTCTTACCCGACATGTTCAGCACCGCCGGAATATTCATCCCATGAATGATCATCCTGCGGCAGAGGTAGGGGAAATCGAACTCTCTGCCGTTATGGGCGCAAAGATATTTTGAATGATCCGGCGCCCATTTACGCAAAAGGTCCGCAAAGCCGTTCAGCAGCTCCTTTTCATCGTCCCCGGAAAAGGATTTCAGGGTCAGCTTCCTGTCCGTGGGAGGCCCCGAGACGATCCCGCAGCTGATGCAGATGATCTTGCCGAATTCGGCATAGATAGCGCTGCGCTCGTAGATCTTTTCGATGTCTTCCGGATGCACGGGCTGTTTGTCCTTCAGCAATAGCTCGGCCTTGTGCCGCCACAATGGCTTCCACTCATCAGGCACTTCTTCAAAGGTCCGATGCTGGGACACCGTTTCGATATCCAGGAACAGTATGTTATGGAGTGGGTGGGGAGACATGCAACGAATATACGAATCTCCTTTGTCTCCTCCTTCAGAGGTATTGATCCCCTTTGCTGCGTTTCAGCTCAGCCACATATTCCTTGATCTCCTGCTCTTTTTCCCGCTTGCAGATCAGCAGGACATCCTTGGTATCCACGACAATGAAGTCATCAAGACCCTGCAGCAGCAACAGCTTGTCGTTAGGCGCCTTTACAACACATTTGGTGGAATCGATCACTACGACATTGTCGCCGGCAACCGCATTGGCCAGGTAATCCTTTTCAAGATTCTCGTAGGCACTGTTCCAGGTACCCAGGTCGCTCCATCCGAAAGAGGACGGTATGACGTAGACATTGTCAGCCTTTTCCATGATACCGAAATCAATGGATATATTGGTGCATAAAGGATAGATATGTTCCAGTGCGGCCTTTTCGCCGGGTGTGTTGAACTTCTCTTTTTCAGCCGCAAAAACGTCGTACATCTCGGGCAGATATTTTTCGAAGGCCTGGATGATATTCTTCACCTGCCAGACAAAAATACCCGCATTCCATAAGAAATCGCCGCTGGCTAAAAAAGTCTTGGCCAGCTCCAAATTCGGTTTTTCGGTAAAGGTCTTTACCTTATATACATTGTCGGATACAGACTGCTGTTCGTGCTGGATATAGCCATATCCCGTATTGGGATAGGTAGGCTTGATGCCCAGGGTGATAAAGGCGCTGTGCTTGTTGACAAAGCTCAGCGCTTCCAGGCATACCTTGGTAAATCCTTTTTTATCCATGATCAGGTGGTCAGCCGGTGCCACGATGAGGGAGGCCTTGGGATCTTTCTGCATCAGCTTGAAAGAGATGTAAGCGATACAAGGCGCCGTGTTCTTCCGGGATGGCTCTCCCAGGATGTTCTCCTGTGGAAGCTCGGGCAGCTGGTTCCGCACAATGTCCTTGTATTCATTGGACGTCACCACATAAATGTTCTCTGCGGGAATAAAAGAGGAAAAGCGTTCAAAGGTCCATTGGATCAGCGTCTTTCCCGTATTCAGGATATCCAGGAACTGCTTGGGAAAGTTCTGACGGCTCATTGGCCAGAAACGGCTGCCGATGCCGCCGGCCATGATGACCACATAGTGATTTTTATTCATAAAACGTTTTAAATGATCCCTTCCCGGATTAGGTCGTGCAAATGGATAAAGCCCATATAGCCAGTCGTCCCGGTAACCACCAGCTGTGTGATATCATATGTGCGCATAAGGTCAAGTGCTTCGATAGCCAGCGCTTCCGCCTCCACCGTCTTCGGGCGTTCTGTCATAATGGTGCCGGCCGTCATCCCGTCCGTGTTGATATTCTTTTCCAGCATGCGGCGAAGGTCACCGTCCGTGACGATCCCCAGCAAACCGCCATTTTCATCCGTGACCGCTGTTGCACCCAGACGTTTGGAAGTGATCTCCATGATCACTTCCCGGAGCGTGGCAGAGACAGGCACTTTCGGCCGCTCGTTGTGGATATACAAATCCTGTACCCGCAGGTAAAGTTTCTTACCCAACGTACCGCCAGGATGGAATTTCGCAAAGTCCTCGCTCCCGAATCCCCTCATTTCCATCAGCGTCACCGCCAGTGCATCGCCCATCACCATTTGCGTCGTCGTGCTGCTGGTAGGGGCCAGGTTATTGAGACAGGCTTCCTTGTCAACCGTGGTGTTCAATACAATGGCAGCCTGTTTGGCCAGCACGGATTGCAGGTTGCCCACCATGGCTACGAGCGTATTCCCGAAATTCCTGATAAAGCTGAGGAGCATCTTGACTTCCGGGCTCTCCCCGCTTTTGCTGATGATAAGTACGATATCCTCCTCCTGAACCATGCCCAGGTCGCCGTGAATGGCATCCGCAGCATGAAGAAAAATGGCCGGTGTACCCGTGGAGTTGAAAGTGGCGACGATCTTCTGCGCAATGATGGCGCTTTTCCCGATGCCGCTGACGATCACCCGGCCCTTGCAGGCAAATATGAGCTCCACCGCTTTCTCGAACTGGCCATCCAAAAGCCTTTCCAACGCGGCCACTGATGCAGCCTCCTTCCGGATGGTATTTCTGCCTGTCTCGAGAATATTGATGCCCTTGCTCATAAAGATTTCGCAAACCTACATTAAAATGATAAACCGGCAATGATTGTTCATTGACGCTCGCTACACCCCAACAATAACCCACCGGCTGTTAGATTCTCCCATGTCCTTGATCGCCCCGGAGCGTTTTATCCACCTCCTTTCCCTTAAAAGCAGGCCAAACCTCATTTCCTAAGTGTTAATCTTTACCCTTTAGTCCTCCTTAAAAGCTCATTTCTCTATTATCAACTGTATGTCAATATATTATCGCCTAAATTTTCCATCTCAAATACATATCATTTTTTCTTATATTTATACGGTCAAGCCCATTTTTTAACAGATTCGGCTACCAGCATACCCCGTTTTTGTGTAACTTCGCCAACCCCTTAAGCCGGGCTCTGAATAGAAACAATTAGAACGCCCTTATTCACCTGTTAATCTTAATGCGTGAATAAGTTATTCCGGCTGTTCAGGGTATTTTGGTTACCGTAAACCGTGAGGAGGAAAATATTCGAGCATGGCAACAACCACAACTAAAAAAACCGTTACCAGGAAAACAAAGGCCGTCAGTAGCAAGTCCGTAAAAGTAAGATCCACCCCAACAGATTCCCTACAGGCTCAGTTACAGGAACATTTTGGCTTTGACGCCTTTAAAGACAATCAGTCTGCTATCATCCAAAACCTGCTCGCGGGGCAGGACACCTTCGTGATCATGCCCACTGGCGGCGGAAAAAGTCTCTGTTATCAGCTGCCCGCCATGATCAGTGAAGGAGTAGCCATCATTGTCAGTCCGCTTATCGCGCTGATGAAGAACCAGGTAGACCTGGTCCGCAGCTACAGTAGCAAGGATAACGTCGCGCATTTCCTGAATTCCACTTTAAATAAGAAACAGATCCGGGAGGTCCACGAGGACCTGCTCAATGGCCACACGAAAATGCTGTATGTGGCCCCGGAAACGCTCACCAAGCAGGAGAACATGGAGTTTTTCAGCGACCTGAAGATCTCATTCTTCGCCGTGGATGAAGCGCACTGTATCTCCGAATGGGGACATGATTTCCGCCCCGAATACCGCCGCCTGCGGGAAATGATGGACCAGATCAATCCCGACATCCCGGTGATTGCGCTGACAGCCACCGCCACGCCCAAGGTACAGAGCGACATCGTAAAGAACCTGGGGCTGCGTGATCCCAAGATATTTATCTCCTCCTTCAACAGAGGCAACCTGTATTACGAGATCCAGCCCAAGATCAAGAAGGACCAGACCATCAAAAGCATTGTCCGCTATATTGTACAACATAAAGGAAAGAGCGGCATCATTTATACCCTCAACAGGAAGACCACTGAAGAGCTGGCAGATATGCTGGTCGCCAATGGCATCAAGGCCGTAGCCTATCACGCAGGGCTGGACAGCAAGCTCCGGGCCGAGCGCCAGGACCTTTTCCTGAATGAGGATGTGCAGGTCATCGTTGCTACCATTGCTTTCGGCATGGGCATTGACAAGCCGGACATTCGATTCGTCATTCACTTCAATATTCCCAAATCCATCGAGAATTATTACCAGGAGACAGGGCGCGCCGGCCGTGACGGGCTGGAAGGCAACTGCATCCTCTATTACTCTCATAAGGACGTTGCCAAGCTGGAGCACCTGATGAAGGACAAGCCGCTGAGCGAGCGCGAGGTCGGCGCCCAGCTGATCAACGAGACCGTAGGCTATGCCGAAACAGGCGTCTGTCGCCGGAAAGTGCTCATGAGCTATTTCGGAGAGGAATATACCACGGAGAACTGCGGCAGCTGTGACAACTGCCTTCATCCGAAGGAAAGGGTAGAGGCCCGGGAGAACGCCGTAAAGGTGTTGAAGACAGTCAAGGCCCTGGACGAACGCTTTGCCACGAATTATGTGGTCAACATTCTCACAGGCAAGCTGACACCCCAGATCCATATGTTCCGCCACGAAGGCATTTCCGAGTTCGGCATAGGCAAAGAAGAGCCGGAACATTTCTGGAACTCACTGATCCGCCAGCTCCTGCTGGAAGACCTGCTGAAAAAAGACATCGAAGAATATGGCGTCGTGAAATTCACGAAGAAAGGGGAGGATTTCCTGAAAAAGCCCCGGTCCTTCAAGATCGTCCTGAACAATCTCTTTGAAGAAGCCAATGCTGATGACGAGGAAGAAGGCGAACAGGCAGGTGGTACCACCTCTGCCGACGAGAAGCTCTTCGAACTGTTAAAAGATCAGCGGCAGAAAGAAGCCAAAAAGAAACAATTACCCCCCTTCGTCATTTTCCTGGAAACATCCCTCCAGGACATGGCGACCTTATATCCCACGACCACCCAGGAGCTGGAAAAATGCCAGGGCGTCAGCAAGGGCAAGGCCATCCGCTATGGCAAGCCCTTCATCGAGATCATCGCCAAATATGTAGAGGAGAATGATATCCAGAAGCCCGATGATTTCGTGATGAAGAGCGTGGTCAATAAAAGCGTCAATAAAGTCTACATCATCCAGCAGGTGGATAAGAAGATCCCCCTGGAGACCATCGCAAAAAATAAGGACCTCCGCCTGGACGCCCTGCTGGAAGACATGGAGACCATCGCCGCCAGCGGCACCAAGCTCAACCTGGACTATGCCGTCGACGAAATGCTGGACGAATACGAGCAGGATGAGATCATCGATTATTTCAAAGGTTGCGAGACCAGCAGCCTGCAGGTAGCGCAGCAGGAACTCTCCGATGGCAATTTCACCTGGGAGCAGCTGAAGATCATGCGGATCAAGTTCCTCAGCGAATACGGCATGTAAGCTATTGCATTGGCGTGCAGATCTCGATTAGGAAACCCTCCGGGTCCCTTACATAAGCCACCGTTTGTCCCCAGGGCTTTGCTTTTGCCTTTTCAACGACGACAGCACCTGCTTTCACAGCTGCATTGATAGTGGCCTCCACATTTTCCGTGGTAAACGCGATCTCTATTCCAAAGGGCTTCCCGCCCGCCTTGCTTTCAACAAATCCCGCCGGCAGGTTCTTTTTCGCCAGCTGGACGTTCGCGAAAGAAAGGGTAGTTTCCCCCGTTATCAATTCCCCGTATTCGTCACCTTCAGCGACGAACTTTCTTTTGAATCCGAATGCCTGCTCATAGAAGTTGAGGGCTTTTTCCACGTCAGCGACGTAAAGGATGGTGTAGGCAAATTTTATCATAATGGCAAAATTACTCCCCGGAACCAACCCCCGGCTTGGAAAAATACGACAATCACAATTGCACCGGCAGCATCCCCGTGTATTTCTTTATCTCGTTGGTTAGGTGTGCATGATCATAATATCCGCAGGCTTCGGCAACATCGGCCAGCTGCTCATCCGGCTGTTTATGACGGATCACATGCAGCGCATGCCGGAAACGCACCTGGTTGATAAATTCCTTGGGGCTCACGCCGATATGATATTTAAAGTTTCGCTCCAGCTGGCGCACCGTGGTAAAATGTCGCTTCGCCAGCTCTTCCATCCGGACCAGCCCATGATGACATTGGATGTCTTCCAGCACAGGGAACAACACATGTTTCGGCAAAGACAGCTTTTCCAGGAAAAAAGCATTCAGGCCTGCCACAGGGTCCCGGAGGATCGCGATCTCCGGCGCCAGCCCCTTTTCACATTCCATCGTGTCATCAGTGATCTCATGGAGAGAAGAGAACCTGTAAAAAGCCGAAAAGCCGCCAGGCTTAAATCGCACGCCCAGGAGCCTTGTCCCGGGTACGATCCTGCTATCAAAGGGCCGCGTCATGGTGCCTACCAGGTAAGCCCTGCCGCTTTTCATGGAAGCCATATCCTCTCCTGCATTAAAAATAATGTCTACACAACCGTCCGGCAGGATCCTGCTGGTCGTACAACCTTCCGCCGGGCCCGTTACAGACCAGTAGGCATCGATACAGGACGCCAGCGCCGGGTGGGGAGAAATGGAGGCATAAGCCATCGTACCATCTATTTTTTCTTTTTCTTCAAAAAGGAGGGCGTCAGTTTTTTCTGGAACTTCCTGAGCTTTGATTCCCTTTTGAACTTCGGCTTGCCCTTGTCTTCCGGTCGTTCCCTGAAGAGCGTGAGATGCGCATCATTCATCTCCTCTTCCGGCCGCCCATTGGTATAATAATACAGCGCCAGTGACTTCCGCGTTCTGTCCGGAGGGCATGTCAGGGGATTGGGATGTCCGTGATAGGAATTGCTGGTGGTAGAAAAGATAGCCATCCGGTTAAAGAGTGGTAATATGCGTTTAACACAACCTTTCATTTCGACATCCCACAGCTCGAAATGCCCGCCATACGACTCATCCCAGTCTTCATTCATATACACCAAAACGTTCAGTCGTCTGTCCAGCTTTGTTTTCGGATGTTTATTAAAATCCGCGTGAATGCCTAATCTACCCCCCGGCAGGATCTGGTGGCATCCGCCACCTTCGAAACCCGGGTCGGGAATAAGATTTTCGATCCCGGTAAGGGCCGATAAGAATTCCAGGAAAGGCTCCGAATTCATGTAATGCATGAAATATTTCGTCTTTTCACCAAACCTGCCTTCCCCCCTGGACGCCCGCTTGATCTGGTTCTCATCATTGAATTTGAGGTCAGGTTTTTTGGAGAGGTCCGGAAATTCCACCAGCACCTCTTTCAACCTCTCAGGGATAAAAAAATTGTCAAAAACGATATTGGGGAAAGGTTCCGCCTGGGCATATGCTTCACTTTTCTTCTCCCCGAAATGTCTCAGGTCTGCGGCAGATTTGTCGATAAATTTCATGCGATAGTTGATTGGCGCGACAAATTATAAAGAATCCGGCATTGAACATGTTAATTTCTCTTCCTTTTATTAAGCCGCCCATTTTATTGAGGGATAGCCGCTTAATACTGCCATGCCCCCAATTACAAACCTGATTTACAGACGCTTTTCGCCGGAAATTTTAAGAAATTTCTTAGGCATATTTTCGTAATCTTCCCCGGAAAGCAATATATTTGCAGCCCAAATATGGGGCTTTTGCTCCTATGGGATGGAAGGTGCGGTAGCTCAGTCGGTAGAGCAAAGGACTGAAAATCCTTGTGTCGGCGGTTCGATCCCGCCCCACACCACGAAAAAAATGAAGCAGTTATGACGAAATGTTATAGCTGCTTTTTCTTTTGGGTCGAACAATGGTTTTGTAAGCTCTCTGCATTTAAGCCCACTGAGAATTAGATTATCAATCCTAATAGTTGTCCAAAAGTCAACTGAAAATAGCCAGCACATAGCTTGTACTTCTTCCTCCACCCGGCTCTTTCACTAAAATGCCACGTTGCACAAGATCATTGATATCCCGACCAGCAGTATCCTGTGATGTTTTGGTAATCTTAGCCCATTTGGACGATGTCAACTTTCCGTCAAACCCATCCAGTAGCCTATTTAACACTGTCCTTTGCCGATCATTAAGCGATGTTGTAGAATGTTTCTCCCAAAAACGGGCTTTTCGCATGACAACACCCAACGTTTCATCTGTATTCGCCAATGCACGATCCAGACAATTCAGAAACCACTCTAACCAGGCTGTAATATCGAGTTTTCCCTTTTGCGTTTTTTCCAAAACTTCATAGTACTCCCTTCGCTCATTTCTTATTTGTGAGGACATACTATAAAAACGCTGTGCGCTTTGGTCGGCTCTTGATAACTGCATATCAGTTATTGCTCTCGTTATGCGACCGTTACCGTCATCGAACGGGTGGATCGTCACAAACCATACATGAGCGATGGCCGCCTTTATAACAGGATCTATGCCATTCACAGTATTGAACCAGTCAAGGAATTTATTCATCTCCGAAACAAGCACATCGGAATCCGGAGCCTGATAATGGATTTTTTCTTTTCCCATTGGACCCGAGACGACTTGCATGGGATCTGCTTTAGAATTATCCCGATAATTGCCAACGACAATGCGGTGCATTCCACTCCTTCCCGTAGGGAACATAGCAGCATGCCAACTAAAAAGCCTTTCATCCGTCAGTGCAGTATTATAGTTTTGCGTCGCATCCAGCATCATTTCCACAATACCTTCTACATGACGGTCGGCAGGAACTAATCCAGCGATGTCCATTCCTAAACGACGAGCAATGGATGACCGCACCTGGTCTGGATTGAGAATTTCACCTTCTATCTCGCTGGATTTTATAACGTCGAGCGTAAGGGTATGCAGGTTAGCTTCAGCTTGCAAATTGAAGCCGATCCCTTCCATTCGGCCCAATAAACGCCCCTGATGATGACGGACTTGTGCCAATAACGGACTGATATGCTCCTGTTTCCAAGTGAAATTTGGCCATTCTTTCTGTTCATAAATATAGATTGCCATTGTCTTTTCTCCGCATTATATGCGGTAAATATACCCTTTATTCTCCGCAAAAGTCAATCTATTTTCCGCGAAAACCGCGGAGAATGTGGCAGGTATTCTCCGCAAATGCTTACAGTAGCTTAAATTATTCTATCAAAACGCGCTCCCAATCCTTTTCTGCTCCTTCTCATACAATTGGTATGCTTCCATATAATCCCTTTCAGCTTCAGGAGGGAAAACCAGCTTATAGCTCATTTCCTCTATTTCGGTTTTATTGAATTTCTGGCTCTCTGCTTGACTTCATTCCAGGTATAGCCTTGCACTTTTCCGCTTTCCAATTCTGCTATGCGCCGATCCATTTCAGCCACAAGACCAGCATCTTTCCACGGGCTGGATTCTTGGTCCTGCTCCTCCGCGAAAGCGCTAACATACAATCAACAAAGATCATCTCCAGCCATCCCGAACCATCGACGAATGACTGAAAATCCTTGTGTCGGCGGTTCGATCCCGCCCCACACCACTCGAAAGGTCACAGAGATGTGACCTTTCTTTATTTTATAATGAATTTTTTTTACGAACACGCCTATTCGCAAAACGACACGCCTGTTCGACCTGTCTACACGATTATTGCTCAAACCGACACGCAGCAAGGATTTCAGACATGGCCAGGAGTTTGAAAATCGGTCCATTTACTTGCAAAGCCGCAAGGAACTTTGTACTTTTATTGCCAAATTTAACCCCCCCCCCGTACAATGTCAAGATCTTCTATTCTTTCGGCCCTATTTGCCCTCATTCTATTCAATACTGCCTGCAAAAAAGATACTGAGAACAAGTTGCCTGCAGCGGATGCCGGCCCCTCCCAGACGGTTACCTATCCGGTGGAATCGGTCACCCTTACGGGCACCGGAAAGGACGCAGATGGAAAGATAGTAACCTATTTGTGGGAACAGGTCTCCGGTCCGTCGGCGTCTGTCATCGTAGATCCCGGAGCGCCGTCTACTGTTGTGGATGGCTTGGTCCAGGGCACGTATATATTTCAACTGTCGGTGTGGGACAACCTGGGCGGGATCGGCACGGACACTACCGTGGTTACGGTGAGCCCGTCTGTCGATAGCGTCTATGATATCACCAGCGGGATGGTCGCCTATTACAACTTTAACGGCGGGAACCTGAACGACAGCAGCGGAAACGGGAACAACATTGCTTTCAACAATGCAACCACTACTGCCGACCGTTTTGGCAGGGCGGGAAATGCTTACCTGTTCGACGGTTCCAGCAGTTACATGCAGGTGACTAACAGTCAAAGTCTCAATCCCAATAATATTACCTTATTTGCTATCGTTAAACTGAACGGCTTCTACGCCGGTGATTGTCATGGCAATCAAATCTTAGGGAAAGGAGCTGCGGACGATGTCAACGGCTTTTATGCAATGCGTATACAACCTTTGAATACACCGTGCAGTGCCCCGGTGGATACTACCCAGGAAATTGCAGGTGCAGGTTATGGAGATAACAACCCGAAGGGTTCTGCGGCGGGCGCCGGCACCGATAGCATCCTGATAAGAACCGGAACGTGGTATAAGCTGGCCTACACCTATGACGGGACAACGTCCAAATTCTATATCAACGGTGTGCTCAAATCTACCGTGACAAAATCTGTTCCATTCACCAGTAATACTTTCCCGCTGGTGATTGGAAAGTTGAACGATTCCCTCTTCCCCTATTGGTTTAATGGCATAATCGACGAGATCAGGATATACAATAGAGCATTGCCCCAGGGAGCCATCACCCAGTTGTACAAGTTAGCGAATTGAGCGCCGGAAAAGATACATTGATCAAGCGATTACGACGAAATGTCGTAGTCGCTTTTTTTGTTTGGGTCTGGGAAGTAAATTGCATTATTATATTGTGGTTCAATATCAGGAAGTATAAATTGTTTAGTTAATTATCCTCTCTTTCAACAGTCTTGCTATTTCTTTTATCCCTATTGAATAATTTACATATAATTTAGACCGTAAAATAGGGTAATGCTCAATTATTATCTTTATTTCCTCGTCAGTACCGATCAATAATGGTAGAACCTTCGTTTTCCCGGCGGAAAATTCCATGTTAATAGATGCTTCCAGTTCAGCATTTGGCCAGTGTTTCTTTATAGAATTCATTGAGATAGCTACCAATACAAAACGGGAACTGCTCAAGCCCTGATTAACCTTTTTCACAATACTGTCACCCCATTTGATCTCAGTATTGTCATACCAACAGCTAATATTCTCGGATAATAATTCTTCTATTAATGGTTCTATGAACGTTCTTTTATCCTCCGATGCATGACATACGAAAACGTCTTTCATCTGCATAATATTATAGTTTTTAAAGGCTGCGGGACTTCTATTAAGTTGAGCGCTTATTCGTTCGTCTGCCGTCGCTTTTTGTAGTAAGCCAGAAACGAGTTGCTGTATAACTGCGTTTACTTTTTTTTGTTCATCTACTTTTGCTCTTTCCTTTAATACCCTATTAGCCTCATCTCGTTTATCTGCCTTTAGCTTTTCTTGTAGTAACTTATCAACCTTCTTATGTTCGTTTGCGATCGCTTCTTCCTGTAATATCTTTTTTATGTCACTAAGCGTGTATCTTCTTAGTTTAAAAAAGGTTGCAGGTGCTATCTTATTACAACATTGTGAGCAAACAATACCACCATCCTTTAGTTTCCCTGAACCAAATAAAGGGGTATTCAAAAAATGTAACTTTCTCGAGCAAAGGATACAGTTTGCCACATTTATGCGGTTGATGGGGGTGGCGGATGGACCTTGTTGTGTAGAAGGGTTCTTCATTGGCGCAGGAGGTATGTGAGATCTTTGCGTCACATTTGGCCGACTGACAGGTATTTCAAATTGTTGGTGTGGTACGGCCGCAGGCGAAAACACCGGTTTGAGCGAGAGGGCCTTCCATCCCCCCTTTGCTAACAGAATAATGGGAACCACAAGCAATAGGCCGATGCTTATCAGAAGCGTATCATTCGTGGCAGCATAGTTCTTCTGAGCGAAGAAGCCTAAGGCAAGGAAGGCGGACAAAGCACCCAGATAAGGGGAGATCTTAAGAAAGGTTGAACTACTCTTCAGCCGGGCTGCCATCTCGGGATTGGGGGTAAATAGAAGCCTGTCCAACGGCGGCATCAGCCACACTACAGCGATCAACGACAGAATGCCGCAACTGAATTGGAGTTCGAAAAAATAACTTCCCGTCATTACGCCCACTATAAAGGCCAGGCACCATCGGCCGAAAAAGAGAACCCGCCTCCAGGTAAATGATTTTGCCGTGGGTATTCTAACAACTACGCTTCTGATTCTCACCTCTGCAAGCAAAGTCCAGAAATAAAGAGTGGCCAGCAAAAGCGATGCGACAGTTGCTGCTGAGTTGGGATGCCAATCTTTGTCATATTTGGGCAGGGTGGGGTCTATCGACATTCCTGCCATCATCAAAAAGAAAAAGCCGGCAGAGGCACGTATTAGAAAAAAAATAAGGTTCATAGGCAAAGCCAACAATGATCGTAAGGTTATATCAAATATACATTCTATATCGACAATCAAAACACAAGCCTCTTTACTCCCGGTAATTAATTGCAATCATCTAAAACCACGCAGAAAGTCGCAGCAATGCGGTTTTTTTTATGTAATCCTGCGGAGGGCCACATCTTACCGTAAAACCATAATATATGAAACAAACACTTCTTCTCTTCTCCTGCCTGATCCTATCTGTTCTCTCTTTCGCCCAAATCAATCCCCCCGACAACGAGGATCACATAAAAATAATCGTAGCAAAAGACAGCGTACACGTCGACTTCAAAAACAAATCCTTCAAACTCAATAACATACAGGAGCTGGACAGCTGGCTGAAACAGCATATTGCCGGAATGATCCCGCCGGACGTCGACCTCGTGTCCATTAACGAATTGACCCCTCAAAAACACCGGGAGATCATCGTCTTAACAGATAAATACCGCTGCCCCGTTGTGAGCGAAAGAATGCTTTCAGACGGAAAACCGAAAATTGCCACGGCTGTCTGGAAAAACTAGCTCTTTTACTAAAATTTTTCCCGACACAAGGATTTTCAGTCCTTATGTCGGCGGCCCGATCCCTCCTCACACCACGAAGATCCCTCTATCGCGCTTCCCCTCCTAAAGGCCCATGCCCGGGCGCATATGTTAACCACATCCTAACGCAAAGCCATTAACAACCGGTTATTCATCCTCCGCAAAACTTAGGCTTACTTTTAATGCATAGCATTCCCCCAACCCCGACATATGCCAAAACCGATCATTATCCTTTTATTCTTTGCTGCGGCGATTGCCTGTAACCCACCGGTGGTCACGCAACACCCGCCGCTTCAACCGCCACATGTTGCCCCCGGTCAGATCGATACCGTCATTTGCTTAAAGTTCTCCGACCATCGAAAACTCCCCGATAGTCGTTTCTTAATAAGCACCATGCACATCCGCCTCCCCGAGCCGGGCTGGCCAAAAAATTACGATAGCATTCTCAACTATGTAAAAGATCTGGCCCGGCCGCAGGGAGGGAATGTAATAAAGATCGTGTATGAGACGATCCCTTTCTGGCGAGGCCACTTAGCGATGGATGTGCAGGTTTTTTCGCTGGAAGAACCCTCTTTATCCTACTACAAAGCAACGCTGGATTCCGCGGAAAACGCTTACAAGGACTCCATCAAAAACATGGCGATCGTGCGTCTCAGGGACGTTGATGATGGCGCAAAGCGGACGATTTTTTTCAATGGGGCGCTGATGGGCCGAATCCATGGGATCGGGCAGTTAGGTTCCCGAAAGCCCGGACATAAGACATTTGTATTTAATACGGAAGGGGTTCTAAGGTTTAAGTATTGGTGGTTTACATCTGATAGCATTCATATCGTTCCCGGGAATGAGTATAATATTGAATTTTATACGCTGTGGCACTTCCGCGCTGTGCTTACCAGGTGGGCGCTTAGAGATAAAGACTATTTTGAGACCTTGTACCCTCCGGAAGGCCGTCTCCACCCATCGTATCCCAAAATTCCCTAATTTTACATTGCTTTCCGGAAGCATCCCGTCCGCGGAAATGGGCAAAGCCCACCGGTGTGGTTCACCAGCAAATATTTTATTAACTTAACTTCTTGCCTTTGTGCGGACACAGGCATAATCAAAAGAAGGAAAGTTATGTCTACAGTCTGCCGCGGCTTGCCCGCACAGCCCCATCTCGATGTTCCCAAACAACAGGCACGCGAACTGCTCCGGCAGTGCAAAGCAGGGTCAACCGAAGCCCTCGATCGCATCCGGCGCCAGCATCCCAGGTTGCGCATGGCTGGTGATGACGCGATATCCACTCAACTAAAATTGAGCGACGCGCAATTGGTCATGGCACGGGAATATGGTTTCTCTTCCTGGAAACAGCTCAAGGAGCGCATCACAGGCAATACGGCCGCCCAGCTGATCGACAAAGCCATTCGTTCCAGTGATGCCGCAGCAGTCACCCGTTTGCTCACAGCTTACCCCAACTTATTGCACGTCCCCGTCCGCAGTGGCAATTGGGGACCCCCCATGAGCCACGCTGCTAACATGGGCCTCCTTGACATGGTGAAAACAATTGCAGCACTGGGTGCAAAAGACTTCCAGCATGCTTTCGATCGAGCATTGCTGCACGGTGATATCGAAGTAGCCCAATGGTTACATGAACAGGGCGCAGCCTTCACGCCCGGGATTATCATGGGATCCTGCGAAACGCTGAATGAGCGTGGCTTTGGATTCTTGGACGATGCAGGGGCCCCATTGACGGATGGCAAAGGTGATAAACTAGCCCCCCTTGCCATGGTGCTGGAAACGTACAGTCGCCATCCCGCCGGCAAACATGCGATCCTACAACGCTTCAGGGCAAGAGGCTATCACTGGACGAATACTCCTATGATGGCTTTTCATGAAGGCGACCTGGATCAACTCAAAATTCATCTGCAAGATGATCCCGGGATGATCCACCAACGATTCAGCTATCGTGAAATCTATCCTCCTGAACTGGGTTGCGCAGGTGATGGCCGCTCGGGCTTGCACGGTACACCCATTGACGGAACCACGCTGCTCCACCTGTCCATTGATTTTGACGAGCGGGAGATCTTCGACTGGCTATTGGAGCAGGGAGCAGATGTAAATGCCGCGGCCATGATAGACGACGAGGGCTTTGGCGGGCATACACCCCTGTTCAACGCCATCGTAAGCGACGCATATGTCAACGGCAGGCAACGGGATGCTTACATGGCCCGCCGGCTATTGGATCTTGGCGCCGACATATACATCAGGGTAAACTTGAGAAAGTACCTCGATTGGCGCGAAGAACCGGGATGGTACATAGCAAGGAACGTAACACCCCTGGAGTGGGCCGCCGATTTTCCGGAAAGAGGTTGGGTAAACCAGGAGGCGGCCAGCAGGATTGAGCGCATTAATAAAAAATAACAAGCCCCTCCCTCGCCAAGCCACTCAAAAGGCCTTGAATATCAAGGTCTTTTACTATTAAAATAAAGGAGTGCTTTCATCCCTCGCTTTCATGACCCTCATCCCCGATCTTGAATCTATTAGCATAATATTCGACAACTGTTCTAATCTCATCAAAGCTTTTATCCATCCGCCGAAACTTAAGCATTACTTCTTTGCCCAACGTGCCTTCCGGGTCCTTCAGTCTAATATACAGTTTATAAGTAGCTGCATCACCAATCGCTTTACTAACTGTTGAGTTAAAGTAGCCAATGTCATCCCAAGGAAAACTCCCATTCTTTCCGGACCAAATGCCGTTGCTGTCAATGCGCACTTTGACACGCTTGTCAAAATAGTAAAAGAGAGAAATACATGGCACAAGGACAAAAAATGAAATAAACGGAAGCTTGGCAAAATTCCATTTACCAAAGAAGAATTCAATCGATTCATGTCGTTGTTCCGGAATGAAGAAACCTAAGGACATACAAAACATCCAGGTCAAAAAGAACAGGAGGTACCCTTTTTTCCAGCCTTCCCGGACTTCTATTGAATGGATTTCCGTCAAGTTATTACAATTTAGAGGGGTTCGATTTTTATGATAATCAACCAATGAATATACAGAAACTTCTTGTCCTCCGATGCGTCCATCCCCGCTTTCTCAAACCTCCACCACCGCCCCTCTCCGGAACGATCCATGTTCATAATGATGCACATACCCCAATTGATTCGTCAGCAACATCGTCTCGCCAATCCTGAACCCGGGTGTATTGACATGATGATGGCCATATATCCAACAGGCAGCTCCCCCATCATGGATAAGATCGAAGAGCTCTACGGCAAACGCTTCTGTCAGTCGGCTATTCCTGTACACCGCCGGATAATTCATCAAAGTAGGAACATGATGGGTGATCACGACAGTTGGCCCTTCGCCTCCGGACCGCAAGGCATCCCTGAGAAAATGCAACCCCTGTTCATGCAGAAAAGAAAAATCCTGAGCGGTAAATTTCCGGTCCTGGTATTGTATAGCAGAAAAATCAGAGATGCGTCTTTGGAGATCCCATTCACGCACCGGGCTTATCCGGCCCCATAAAGTGGAAAAAACCAGCCTTACACCCGCATGAACAACGGACTGGTTATTTACCAGGTACAAATTGTCCCGGACCTTTTCGCAAAACGATGCCGGCTTGCTGGAAATATCAGATCCATAATATTCGTGGTTACCAGGCACCCAATACACAGCAGCATAATGATCGCAAACGAAGTCGAAAAATTCACGGGCATTCTCAAGATCATGGAATGTACCGATATCTCCCGCTAATACAAGGATGTCCCCTAATGGATGCAGGGGATTTCTGCGAAGGAACTTTCGATTTTCCGGGAATTCCAGGTGAAGATCAGAACAGTATTGAATTTTCATCATCAAGGCTTTAAAGAAACAATATTATCCCATTGCCCTGATGCAATTCAAAGTTATTATTTTTCCTCTATGTCGCTATGTAAAAATCAAGCCGATCCCGCCACGATGTTTTCCCTTACACGTCAGCTGACGCGCTCAGTAATGCGGGATCAGGACAAGCCACCGGCCTGATCTCCTCGATAGTCGTAAAGTCCAGATCGCAATAGACTTCCACGTAGAATGAGAACAGCTTGTATAAGGTAATCCTGTGCTTTGCATCGCTTCTGTCGGAGATCAGTTTTCCCTCTTCCCATACCAGCCGGGCCCTGGTATCAAGGTTTAGTTGTGCGAATAATGTTTGCATTTCAGTCGGTTTTGGAGTTCATGCAAACCTAAAAGACTTAATTATGGGCAGGCGCGCCCGCCGGCAAATTTTTGATAATTATCAATGTTTATTTTCGGCAGGGAAGGGGCTTACCAGACTACCTGTCTGGCTACCGTATTTTACTGCGAATGCGGCTGAGCGTTTCCAGCGTCATTCCCAGATAAGAAGCGATGTATTTCAGCGGGATCCGGTTCACCAGCCGCCCTTTGGTAAGGATGAAGTGCCTGTATTTGGACTCGGCGCTGGTAAGACGGCTGATATAAGCCCTCTCTTCCGCATCGCAGTAATATCTTTCCAGTAGTTTCCGGCCCACGATATTCATTTCAATATATCGATCATATGCATATTGCAGCGATGCATATTGGGCTCCCACCAGCTCGCAGTCCTCAATCGCCTGAATATTCTCCAGGGACGGCTGTTCAGGGTCAAAAAGACTTCGAATGGAAGTGACCATCTCATCTTCCGCCGTGATCCAGGTAGTGATCTCCTTTGCCTCTTCCTGGATATAGGCGCGCAGCACTCCCCGTCTGACAAAATACAAATGCTGGCAAAATTCCCCCGCTTTCAACAGCGGCTTGCCCTTGCGAATGGTGTACGTAAAACAATGGTCGTCGATATAGTCCAATAAGACAGCCCTCACGGGATGAATATGGTTCACAAAAAAGGCCAATGGGGAACGCCCCCCATCCCTGTTCCATTTTTTCGAAAAGATATTATGTTCCTCTGGGAAAAGTTCTATCCTCACAGTTGAAGCAGTTATAGTCAAATATATTAAATTTTTAATATGCTGCAAATTAAGAAACGCCCCTACCCAATGGCCCAGGTCGGCAAAATGTTAAAAATCAATAGTTTACTCCCCCCAATGTGACAATTCTGACAATTTATTTTATTGCGGCAGAGATGATTCCCTGCCACCCGCCCCAAACCGCAATTCCGGCGATTTTTACCCGGCAGTCCCGAATGCTCACCTGCACCAGGTTAGACCCCGGAATACCGTTAAATGAACGAATCGTTCCCTTGGTAAACCCATTGCCGCACTTCATCGCTTTCGCCAAAAAATGAACCTGGGGCGATCTATTTTTACTGACAAAACTAATTTATGCGATATACTGAGGCTTTACGGATAGTGGCATTTACGTTGCTCCTTATTTCCTGCAGAAAGGACCATCCCAATAATCCCCACAACCCTTTACCAGGCGAGCCGGTTAAAAAGATCCTGCTGAAAGATATTACCATCCCTCATCTCCCTTCTCCCTACTACCATTTCGAATATAACCAGGACAGCATGGTTACCAATGCTAACTTTGCTTCCGGATACACGATCTATGATGTCATTTACGCCGGGAATAAGATCGCCGAGATGAGGAACAATATCGTCGTCAATCACGACACCTTGCGGTATTTGTATGACAATGCAGGCAAAGTGTTCATGCTCAAATTCATCAATCAGCAAAATGTTGTTTACAGGCACGTTGCCTTTACTTACATTGGAGACCAGGTGGCAAAAATAGAGTGGGATCACAAAGAAGGGGATGTTGGTTTTCTCATCGATCGTACCCTAACATTCACGTATCTTCCCGATGGGAACGTAAAAACAATTAACGAACACCGCCCTGCCCATGAAGGTTCGCCGGAATATACCTCGCTCACGCAGTTCGCGCAGTACGACAAAAAGATCAACGTGGACGATTTCAGCCTTATTCACGACGGCATACATGACCACCTTTTTCTCTTGCAGGGGTTCCGTTTACAGAAGAACAATCCCGGGAAAGAGACCTTCTCTGCGGGGCCAGGTCAGACCGCCTATACCGTTAATTATACCTATACCTACAATAGCGACAATACCCCTTCATCAAAGCTAGGCGATCTGTTATTCACCGGCGGGGGAGATGCAGGAAAGAAATTCCAGACACACGCGGCATATACATATTATTGATCATCATAGAAGAATACCAAAAATCAGCCAACAAAGAACCCGCCGGGCCAGGCGGGTTAATTCATTTACTGTAGGAAGATCAGCGTGTTACAGTAGTTTTTCAATAATTGGATTTGGATCGCTCACCGGTTTCAGAGGTTAGGGGTCGTGTTCGGGGTTTAGGGACTTTCTGGATATTGGATTCAGTATTACTGCGTTGCGGGCACAAAGATGCGCTACCTGAGACGCGCTGCCTCGTATTTGACAGTTCCTTTTGTTAGTTTGCTTGGTAAACTTACCGGACAGTAAAGACAAGCCCTTAGTATTTCACCAGGAGCCCGGATTTAACGCTTCATAATCACCTTCATCGTCTCCCCATCCACAGGTCCCGATGTATGCTCGTGAATGATCTTCCACACGCCTTCTTTCCGCTGCGCCACCCAGGTCAATCGGTTCTGCAGGTACCTAAGCTCTTCTCCGTTCTCAGCAATAGCCGCGAACCTTGCAAAAGCGCTTGCCACAGCCATGTCTCCCGTTGCCTGGACTTCTACATCATCGAACGTAACGACCACCCGCTCCGTCACCAGCGAGCCGAACCATCCTTCCACCATCTTCCTCCAGGGGATCAGTCCTTCATAGGTCCATTCCCACATATCAAAGACGCGGACATGACCGTCGAAAATAGAAAGGAATGCTTCGACATCTTTCTCAAAAACGGCTTTCTTATAGGTTTCAAATAAAGATTCAATTTCTTTCATAATACTAACAGGTTATAGAGGGATCAATTTACGTAAAAATGGACGCAGTGAGTCATCTGAGAAAAAGGAATATATATGTGTGTGCGTGCACAGGAGCTTTATTATGGCGTGCCCCTTCGGGTCAGGCTGTTCGCTTGTAGTCCTCGCACTCCGTGTTGCGGGCTACCGCTGCCATCCTTCACGCTGGAATAGCTACGCCCTTTTGCGTTCTTCTCCTTCTGTGCATCTTTCCCTCTTTTTTACGTCGGGCAGCCCTAACCGCTCCACCGCTGTACATTGGCTACCACTGGCCATTTTCACATTATCGATCGGATATTCTATTGGACATTTGTGCCTGAATGCCCTTGCCGAATGTAAGGCGGTTCCGCGGCAAGGCTGACCCTGGCAGATACTGCGTGCAAGCGGGGCATTGTTAGGTGATGTATTGCTCTTGCTGGTAGGGTCTCTTCTTGGGTTACTTGCCTTTTCACCGACGGTCAGCACGAAGTGCAGCCTTATGCCCCGCCGCTGTATTTTCCCTGGCTACCCTCTGACCGTGTTTTTCCGAGCTGCGGCAAAATAAGGCGGCGGAGACCTGATTAAATGCCCCCAGGTTATTGTTTGAAGACTCAGTAATGCCCCGCTGTCTATATAAGCCGAATAGTTTTTCGGAGACCGCGATGTGCTATTCCCTTTTGGAAAGCATAATCCATATGTCTATGAATTGCCTTTGGCAATAGACGGGTTATGAAAACCCGTCTATTTTAATATTGCCGAAATTCTCCTGCTGCTAATTTTCTCGCCGTGCTGTCCGAGAAAATTAGCAGTTCTTCAAGCTGACATAGACCAATATTGGGAAATTTATATTGACGCCTCGAATTAATAGTACGCAAAAACAGAGTTCATCGTTCAATCCAATACCAGGGAACGTCCCATTTACCCTTTTCCAGGAACACCCGCACCGAATCCTCCGTATTCACTTCCTGGAAAAAACGCTTCGGCACGGACACTTCCTTTCCGTCCCTAAAACGCCCCCAGGGAGATAGCGACAGGTAATAGCTGGTCGATTTGCCGGAACTTATCCGCTTCTTTGTAACTTCCACTTGAAATATGACTGGCTCCGACCGGTCATAATAGCAATTGGAAAAGATCAGCAGGGAAAAGCAATGCACTCCGGCCAGTACAACAATACAACAATAGGTCAACGTTTTATTACTTGACGCAGCGATCGCCTCGCGGCAGGCCATAATACAAACGACCGATGCAACCAGCGTGACTACTATCAATACAGCCGCTACATGTTTACCGAACCAGTACAGGTGATATCCCCTTAAGACACTCACCAGCGTCGCTGCCGTCGTAAAGATCATCAGCTGTACCACCGAAGGGTAGGGGCTGCTTTTCTTTTTATACAGCCTGAGAAGCCCTTTGAAATACCAGGTAGCATAAACAGCTATCCAGGGTAACAAGAACAGGATGATCATCAAGATCTCATAGGGCCGCGGATAGAACAGCGACCAAAAAAAAGTGCCCACCGCCACTATTGTAGCGGCACTATCAAACTTCCCCGCCATTTCCAGCCGGGCCGAGCGCTCTTCCACGGTGCTCCCGAACTGGTCACTTTCCAATAGGACCTCTTTTTCCTTTTCCCGCTCGCGGGCATCCACATCCTCGTACTTTTCCTGGATCCATTCGATCAGTTCTTTCCTCCGTTCAAGGTTTTGCGGCAGCTTTATGGCCTTTCCGCCACCTTTGAGGAGGATATAAAAAGCATCTTTATCGCCACTGCGATACCCGTCTATCTCTTCCAGCAGGATCGACCGGGTGGAAAATAATCTGATCAGTGTCAACGTATGCGTGTCAACCGTCAGCATCAGCCGGGAGACATCCAAATACGCCAGCACGGCAACCCCGATCAGTATGGCGGCCAACAGCAACGAACCAGGGGCCGGCCAGCTGGCAGTTGGATGAAATGCACGGGAAATAAAATACACCCCTCCGCCCGATAACGCAATGGCAATAATAATTGTGAGGGTTTTGGCGCTACTGGAGCTGCGATATTCCATATATGAATAGCTTAGTGTGTATTGCCAATATACAAAGCCGGAGGTTGACTTGCTAAAAAAGTGAAATGATTTTTTTGATCGGTGAGGATAGGCGCAGGTGACGGTGTGCATTATAGGCTATCACCGTGTTACATCTGGCAATAACTGTGTTGATTGGGGGGATAAGTGTGTAGGTGGGATGAAAGGGGTGTAGGATAGAGCAACAGGTTGGTTGGTTAGGGTAATAGATGTGTGGATGAATTTTTTCATGGGCGTGCCCCTTCGGGTCAGGCTTTCCGTTGCAAGTCCTCGGAACTTCGTCGGAGCTGCTTCGACACGCTCCTTCTCGTTCGTAACCTTCGCTTTGCTCGGTTACAGGCTGTGGGCTTTTCACTGCAATCCCTCACGCTAAAGTTGCTATGACCAATGGCTTTCTTTCCTCCCGTGCATCTTTCCTTCTTTTTTCGCCGGGCAGCCCTAACCGCTCCGCCGCTGTACATTGGCCACCACTCAACATCTATTCTTTTCTGAGCAGGCCTATTATTGAACTTTTGTACCTGAATGCGCTTACCGAATGTAAGGCGGCTCCGCGGCAGGGCTGACCCTGGCAGATACTGCGCGCAGGTGGGAAATTTATTAGGCGATAAATTGTTCTCGCTGCAAGGAATCTTCTTTGGCTGCTATCCTATCTTATCGACTGACGGCACGAGGTGCAGCTTTATGTACCGCCGCTGTAATTTCCCGCATCCATTCCCTGACTGTGCCCTTTCGATCTGCGGGAAAATAAGGCGTCGGGGACCTGGTTGAGTGCATCCAGGTTTGCTATGTGAGGGGATTTATCTTTTTTGCCACAAAACCAAATAATAGAAGACGGGTTTTCATAACCCGTCTTTTTTTAAATTGTTATTGCTTCTTAATAATTGACTTCTGACATAGTGTCCAATTGCATATCTTAAAAGATTGGGGTACATTTATTAATGAATCCCCCAATATGAAAGAAGGTTCAAATGTCTCTGGAACTCCCGGCAACGAAGTATTAACTACTGGAAAATCATTTAATTATTACTTGGTAATTACAGTTATACCGGGCCTTCTCCTGTTCTTCATAACCCTTGGAATAGTGGGGCGTTTAGATATGCTGGGCTCTTTGTTTTGCTTTCTATTCTTCGGAACTATTATTTACGCGAATTTTGGACGTTATTTAGGAGAAATCCGATTATATGAAACCCGAATTGAAGTACGGTACGCTTTCCCGTGGAATCGTCCAATAATTTACACCTTTAATACGCTAAAAGAGATTGATCACAAAGCAATGCCAGATCTCACTTGGTATAGTCGTTGGTATAGAAGTTATCAAATTCTTTACCTCAGGAATGACGATGAAGAAGTTTGTCATTTCCGATACAACATTAACAATAGTGCGGATGCAATATTAATGGGTAAAATTCAAAAACAATTAGCCCTTAGTGCGAAATCAACCAGGGTAACCTAAGGTCCAACATCACCTGTCACGACTTCTCCGGCCCGCTTGTAATTGGCGATAATAACCCCTTTTGATGTCACATGGGTTTCTGTTAATGTAAATGCTCCCGGGATCGCGCCGTTTTCGAACAGCTTTTTTCCCTCACCAAGGATCAACGGGTAAATTTTGAGCCGGAGCTCGTCCACCAGGTCATGCTTAAGCAACAGGTGAATGAGCTTACTACTACCCCAAACTTGAATGTCAGCACCTTCCGAATGCTTAAGCTTTTCGATATCAGCCACGCTTTTGAGAAAAACGGTATTTTTCCAGTCCGATTTTTCCATGGTCTGTGACAGGACGTATTTGGTGCCATCATTGATGCCTGGCCAAAAGTCAGCATGTTGAGGCCAGTAGGATGCAAAAATATCGAATGTCTTTCTGCCCAAAATATATTCTGCCGGTTTCAACTCTTCTTCCATGATCTTTCCAAAAAGCTCGTCACCATAAGATGCAGTCCAGCCGCCATATTTGAAGCCGCCTGATGTGTCTTCCTGGGGGCCGCCGGGTGCCTGCATAACACCATCCAATGAAATCATTGATAAAACAGTTATCTTTCTCATCTTTAAATTTATAGTTTAATTGTAATAGTTCCTTTATTGTTCATTTTTTATTTGAAATCCGAAGCTTTTTATCAGGGCATCTTTTAACACCGGATACGATCATGTTTACTTCAAAAAACTATCCAGATAGCCCAATATTGTTTTGGTCTGCATCATCAGGCTGACATGCCCCTGCGAAGGAACAATGGCCAATTGCGATTTTGGCATTGCTCCAAAATCAGCACATACAGCGCCTCCCAGTAGTTGATATGTTTTAATCAACTCAATTTTATCCAGGCCATCATTGTCACCGGATATGATTAATACAGGCGCAGCAATTTTCGAAATATTGGAGTCACCGAAGTTGAATGGGGCCTGGGCCAATGCAATCATCTGCTCTAGGAACTGTGTCCATTTTGTTTTATCAGGTGCAACTGCATCATATGCCGCTTTCATAGGACTATTCGCAAAAACTTCAGGCTTCATACTTTTAAACGCATTGGTTACTTCGGGCATCCAACCACTACTTTTATAAGTAGAAGAAATGATTACTAATTTTCTAACCCTTTTGGGGCTTTGTATTGCCAACTGGTAAGCCACAGAGCCGCCAAAACTATATCCTGCTATATCCGCACTGTCAATTTTCAGGTACTCCATTATTCCTTCCACATCACTTGCTAAGGTAGCATGTGCTAATTTTCTATCTGAAAACTGTGTATGCCCATGTCCCTGCAATTCAATGGCAATTACTTTCCTGGTTTTTGACAGCTCAGGGATCAATTGGCCCCAGTTCATGTCAATTGTCATAAAAGCACCATGCAGCAAAACGATAGGCCTACCCTCGCCATATACTTCGTAATATACTTTGATGCCATTAACAGGCACGTAGCCACTGTTGGAAGGTTTATTCTGTTGCCCGTTAGACTGAAATACCGTAAAAAAAAGCATTGCAATTATTAAAATCGGCCTGAAGACATTAGATCCTTTAAATACAGCTTTCATAATCGTTACTTAAATTGTTTTGATTTTTTTGACAATACAAAGATCGAAAGCATTTCAGGATTTTACGCTGTGTAATAACGACAACTTAAGGGGTGGATCGCGACAAAACAGGCCTATTAGGTACTCCTCGTCCAGTTAATAATGGTGGTCACCGAAAGAAAGCTGCTACCAGGAAGTCCGTTGCCACCATGATCACCGTTATCCGACTGCACCTGACCATTTGCGTAGGATTATTGGATTTTATCAAAGACGCCCATCAAGCCTGGAGAAAGACAGATAAAATGTAAAAGCCACTACTTGAACCAACACAAGGAAATACAAGTCGAAGGTTAATCTTACAAATCCAAAGTAAAAATCATTCGGTGCGGAGACTTTTAACGGGATTTGCGAGAGCCGCCCGCACGGCCTGGTAGCTTACGGTGGCCAGGGTGATCAGGAGGATGCCGGCGCCGGAAGCCAGGAAGATCCAGGCCGAGAGATCGGTATGGATCGGATAGTTCTGAAGCCATTGGCTCATGCAGTAATAAGCAACGGGCATCGCGATGAGCATGGACAGGACGATGAGCTTGAGGAATTCGCTGGAAAGCAATGCCCAGAGATTGACCACGCGGGCGCCCAGCACTTTGCGAACGCCGATCTCTTTTGTCCTTTGCTCGGCGACGAAGGAAGCCAGGCCGAAGAGCCCGAGACAGGAAATAAGGATAGCAAGGCCGGAGAACACCGTGGCGAGATTTCCGATACGGGTTTCCGTGATGTATTTCCGTTCGAATTCTTCGTCATTAAATTGATAGATGAACGGGCTGGCCGGGTTGTATTTTTTGAACACGGATTCCATCGTGGCCAAAGCGGTGTGAACGGGAATTCCGGGTTTTAGGCGGATGGTGAACACATTGTGGCCCCCTTCGCCAAGGAAGATGGCCGGTTGAACCTTCCCATATACATTGTTGTTCACCATATCCTTTGATACGCCGATGATGGTAACGTTTTTCCCCCAGTGCTTTACCGTCTTGCCGATGGGATCCTTGAATCCGAGGATGCGGGCCCCCTCTTCATTGACGATGGCGGCCGTGCTGTCCGTTCGGAAGGCGCGGGAGAAATCGCGGCCCTTTACCATGGTCCAGCCGATGGTAGGACCGAAATCGGCGCTAACCAATATATCCCGGAAGGAAGTATGTTTTGCTTCGAGGGTCATTCCCTCCCATTCCATAAAATTATTCTGAGAGAATGCATTCAGCGTTTGGGAAGAGCTGGCCATATTGGCGATGACCCCACTGTTGAGCAGGGCCGTGCGAAGGGACTCGTAATGACGATCGAGGGAATCGGTGTTGATGGGCACCGTAATAAGCCCGGCGCGGTCATAGCCGATGGGGCGATCCTTGGCGAGCTGGATCTGGCGGAACACGACGACGGTGCCGATGATGAGCGCCAGTGAAATGGAGAACTGGGCGACGACGAGGACTTTTCTCGGGAGAGATGCGCCTTTGCCAGTTTTGAAGGCGCCTTTTAATACTTTAACCGGGCGGAAGGCGGAGAGGTAGAAAGCTGGGTAGGTGCCGGCGAGTAGCCCGGTAAACAAAGTAAAAGAAATGGACAGGGTCCAGGAGAGCGGACTTCTCCAGGGAAGGGTCAGGGGTTTACCGGAGAGCTGGCTGAAGAAAGGCAGGCTGATGGTTGTCAGGAGAAGGGCCAGGACAAAGGAGATGGCGGCAAGCAGGATGGATTCACCCAGGAACTGGGCAATGAGCTGGCTGCGCAGCGAGCCGATGGTCTTGCGGATGCCCACTTCCTTTGCGCGTTGTTCGCTGCGGGCTGTAGAAAGGTTCATGAAGTTGATGCACGCAAGCAACAGGACAAAGACGCCGATGATGCCGATGAGCCGGACGAAACCGATGGCCCCGGTTTCGGTACTGCCGTTGTTGTCGTCATAATGCAAATACAATTGTTCGAACGGCATGACCCGGTAGGTTTCAATGGCATATTTGACGAAAGGAGTGCAGATGTTCTTTATCCGGGCTGTGGCCTGCTCCGCGGTGGTCTTTCCGGCCAGGCGGACGTAGATATTGCAGCTGTGGTTCTCAAAATCGGTGTTGTTCATCAGCCATTTGCAGTTGTCATTGGCAATGGAGGCGAGGACGTCAACATCATGGAAAGTGCTGTTAGCGGGCAGGTCGGCAAAGACGCCGCCGACGGTAAGCGGGGTTTGATTGCCCAGTTTAAACGTCCTGCCGACAGCATTTTCGGTACCATAGAGGGCGATGGCAGCGGAGCGGGAGATGACGGCGGTATTGGGGTCGCGCATGGATTCCGCGGTCCCGCTGAGGAAATGATAGCCAAAAATGAGCGGGAAGGTATATTCCACCCAGAAGCTTTTCCGATTGATGCTTTTATCCCCGGTAACCAACAGTGCGTCGCCGGGCCAGAGCGTGATAGCCGATTGTGCGATGACGTCATCGTAGCCTTTTTGCAGAAACGGTTTGAGGGCTGAAGAGACCGTCTTGCCGGTGTACGAGTACGCTTTGCCCTCGGCCTTGCCGTGTTGGTCTTGCATGATCTCCGCAATGCGGTCACCGTCGGGATAAACGTGGTCCCGGGAGAGTTCCCCCGTGATCCAGATACCGATGATGAGGGCGATGGCCATCCCGGTGGCGAGGCCGATAATATTGATGAAGGAGTAGACGCGGTTCTTGCGAAGTTGGCGGAGGGCGATGAGGAGATAATTTTTGAACATGCTCTCAGTTTAAGAATACAGCTGAACCAGTAGCGAGAAAAGTACCTATTTTTTTACGTATTAATAATCAATTTGTTGCGATTTGTTTGATTTTATTAATTGTCCGGTTCCGCACACTCTATGTTCAGTTTTATACTTTTGGGATATGCCCATAGTCCGCTATCAACCAGGGCGATCTACCCCTATCAATTTAGTTGTCCCACATATTTGGCAAGCAGATATTAGCTACTCAAAGACAAGTTCTCCAAAAAAGCCGTAAAACTATTGCCCCATAAATTGGGTTCATCCTCCAGCATCATTCCTACAAACTGAAAAGAAACAATATTCCCATTAGCCTTGTCGAAAGCATATGCAGTACCGCCACCATCGGATCCAAAGATCAGATACCCGGGAGCATATATTTCTGTATCATAATCCTTGTTCAATTTAGCAAGTTCCTCAATTTTCCATAATGACAAGTAATGCCTTTCTCCTATAATCCCTTCACCACCATTGCTTTCACGAATAAACTCTAAATAATCATCAGGAAGAATGAAGTCTAATTGTGAGGATGTATTTATTATTACGTCGTTATGCGCACCTTTCTTTCGTGTTATGTTTTTGCTAAGTAAAGCTAATTGTTTATTCATGACACTAGTTAAACTCATAATCTACTATCCCCATACAATGTACGTAAAACTTCCATTTCCTGACCCTACGATTATAGTATCTATATTTGCACGGTCTTGGTCAATTGCGGACAAGATGATTTGATTTTCATGTACACAAAACAGGAAATATCCAGACAAAAACAGGCATTCTGGACGGCATTCGGCAGATATATGAAGCCGATCCTATCCGCGGACGGCGGAGAGATCAGCTGGCTAAACTACAAAACGGGTAACAAGCATGTCCAGTTTAAAATGGAAGCGGACAGCCGGCAGGCGCAGATAGCGGTTATCCTGCATCACTCCGACCCTGGCATGCAGCGGTTATATTTCGACCGGTTTACCCAGCTCAAAGGCATTTTTGAAGAGGAGCTCCAGGAGAAGGATTGGACCTGGCAGCAGGACGTCACGGACGAACACGGGAAGGCCGTAAGCATTATACAAAAGACGCTGACGGGGGTTAATATTTTTAAGAATGAAGATTGGCCAGCGATCATTTCTTTCTTGAAGCCACGGATCATAGCGCTGGATAGTTTTTGGGGAATGGTGCGTTATCAGTTTGATGTCACCGGCTAACCCAAACGCGACCACGACTCAATGCTGTTGCCTTGCTCTTAGCATGCGGTTTCCATTAAATCCTTAAACAGAATATTATCGCTGAATACCAGATCAAAACGGGGGATAATAGGTTTATAGCGTTCTATTCCTGAGATTGAATCGAAATCAATTGGAGTGCCGGGAATAGTTATCAAATCATATCTATTTAATTTCTCATGCTGTTTTCGATGGGCGTCCTGATAGTCATACCCAATAAGCCCTCTCCGGGAATGAAAATGCCAATAATCAAACCATCCTTTCTCTTTAGTGTACAGTTGAGACGATGATATTTCAGGTAGGTTGTTTATTAGTTCTGCTAACTCCAGATACAGTTCAAAGGACAATAGAACTTTCTTCGGAGTATATGCCTGGTTGAACGTTGAAAAATATCCAACCTGATTAGAGCTATCTACTCCTATCCATCCAAATTCAATGGGATAGGCCTGATTAAGGATATCAACCCAATCCTCATGGTATAAATTTGACTCCATGATGTTTGCGCCACTTTAATTCTGATATTAAATGCTATTTTTCCTACTATTATTTGACAAGCGTCACACGTCGGCTATAAAGAGAGGTCCATGAATAATAATCAATATAATTTATTCAACGCATACGATTTCAAAGTATAGATCGTCGCTTTTCTCCTCCAAAAACTGAATAGCTTTGTCATATATACTTTCATCAAAAGGACGCGACGAATAGTCAATACTGTTATCCATGCTTGGCTGCGTGGTATTACTGGTAAGGAAAAACCCGTCTATACCTAATACCACTACACTTTCCTTCTCACATTCCTTAATAAATTGGATAGCATTCGATTTAGAATACATATGGGTGCCCCCTCGAATGATAGCTTTATCCAAAAACAACTTACTGACTTTGTTCATATTTTATCGTTGAAATTTTACCTTTAGAGAAAGTATTCATTATTCCTGCAATCTCCGCTATTTGCTGTTAGCGTCATTACTACCAGATGTAGAAGAGAAGTCTATAAGTAGACCGACTTTTTAAAGCAATTCATGTAAAGGTGCCTTATGTTGATCGTTTATTAATAAACTTTCCTCACGTCGTTCATAGTAAAGCTTTAAGGTACCTTTGTCTCCCTCTTCTATTGCAGAAATGCCATCAAGTACGCCTAAAAAACCAAATACTGCCATTCGAACGGATCTTCTGATGATTTGTTCTACTTTGGCTTTATCTTTTTCGTTCATATTCTTATACCACTGCGATATGATAAGCAGATCCTCTTGTGGCTTTCGACCAGGTGGGTCAACTAAATTTTCTCGAACAGCTTTCACGGATCCTTCAAGCACGACTGCTCTAATGGCATCTACAAAGGATTCTGCATTCATAATTAAAGCCTTTTTTATTTTTTATTTGCATATTCAATACTGATGAGATAAACAAGCTTCTTCATATTCCCACTTATCTTCATGTTCGCCTTTTTCCAAATAATCCTTTACAGGTGTATAGTCCACCTTTTTCGGAATATTCATCGCGACAATCTTTCGCGCTAAAAACGCCTCAGATTCACAACCAAATACACCTAGCTTATTCCTTATGCTATCTATTGCATGCTGATCCCAAAAATATGTCCTTATTGAGCTATTACCAGACATCTCTATAAATTCATCAAAATAATAAGCTTTTTCCTCGCCATCAATTCTGCTTTTATCGTATCCCCCACCGCAATCTTTTTGCAATGAATGGTATACTCTCAATAACATAGTACCCTCCTTTTTTGATAGACCAAAGACTCTCTGTTTCAAATCCTTGATCGCCAATTTTCTGCACAATAATACTTTTTGATGATTGTTGGTTTCTTCCATGGCTAATTATCGCTTTTTATATTGCAAATCCGGCACAATACTTGGCCCTTATCATTAACATCAATTACCTCCCTCCCGACAATCTCTGTGATCCCTTTCCCGCCTGGACGTTTCAGCCCGCCCATCTGATACACCTCTTATTTTCGCATCTGCTCCTGTTTTCACCACTTGTATCTTCCTAGCTTTACAACCAAAACATGCCGCAGCTACCCATACGTGGAATACAGCTTCATTATGACGATAGGGGAGAGGGCTCGCCCATCATCTTTGTTCATGGCCACCCCTTCGATCATACGATGTGGAAATACCAGGTGCCCCGCTTTTCGCCGGAACATCGCCTCATCATGCCCGACCTCCGCGGCTACGGCCGCACCGACGTCACACCCGGTAAAGTAATGCTGGATGAAATGGCCCTGGACATCCGCCACCTGATGGAAGCGCTCCATATTGACAGCGCCGTACTTTGTGGCCTCTCCATGGGAGGCCAGATCGTGCTGGACTTCTACAGGCTCTTCCCCGAAAAAGTAAAAGCCCTGGTCATCGTGGATTCGGATGCACGTGGAGAAACTCCCGAAACGCACAAACAACGCCTCCAAAAAGCAGACACGATCATCGCAACAGGCATGCGGCAGCATACGGACGACACGATCCACCAGTACATCGCCCCGGCTTCCATGAACAACCCGCCCGTCTACGCGCATCTCTATGAAATGATGAGCAGCACAGCGGCGGAAGGCGCCGCCGCCGCTCATCGCGGCAGGGCCGACCGCAGGGACCACCTGTCCTTCCTCCCAACCATCCGCATTCCCACCCTCATCGTGGTGGGCGAAGAAGATTATTTCACACCCCTGCCCATCGCAAAGCTGATGAGCGACAGGATCCCGGGGGCGGAATTGGCTGTCATCCCGGCCGCAGGACATCTTCCCAACATGGAGGCACCGGAAACTTTTAATGAAACCCTCTACGCCTTTTTAAACACACATCACCTGTAGCCGCCACACGCACGGTCACCCCCGGAAGATCTTCACCTTGCCCTTCGCCCTGATCCGCTCCATAATAAAGGCGTGAATGATCTCATATTGAATGCCGATCAGCGCCGCAAACTTCATCATCTCCGAAACGGTAAATTCACCAGGGTCATTGATCTTTTTCCTGAAAGTATAAAAGGAGATATTCAATTCCGTGGCCAACCTCGTTTCGCTTACAATGGCAAACACCTGGTCAAAGCTGCTGATCTTCCCCCCTTCGAACTCGTTCCGCAACGAATTGAACTTATATTTCATTTTCGATTCCCGCGCTAACTGCCGCTCCTTATCCGAGTGGGTGATCCTGGAACTTTTAGCCATTCAAAAAAATTTGGCAGGCAACCTATAGAATACTTTAATAAAACATAAAAAAAAGTTATCAGCAAAAGAAGTAGTTTAACGCGGCTTCCTAAAGTACCCTCTAGCGAAGAGGAGGACTTGCTCCTCTGAAAATATAGTTTTCAAAAAACATCCTCTTTTTGAATACACCATCCAAAGCAAGCAGCTGATCATTAAAATATTATCTATTCCACATATAATTTTTCACCCTGGTAAAAATATTTTCACCAGATAAAACAATGTTAAGCCGGCAAAAATTTTATTTTGATTTTTGTAAAAAATTTCTAATTTAGTACTAACCATCCTTTCAATTCCAACCATTTCCGGTGTTTCATCCGGGTTCTCGAAAAAAGCATCTTTTTGTTTGACCTAAAAACAACAAACCATGTTGCTCATTCCCCCTATGCGGAAAAAGAAAGGATTGATCGATACACTCCATACCTGCCAGGACCATCACCTGAAAGACCTGCTCACGCATTGCAGAAAATCCACCCGCTCAGAACTGAAAGAAATAATCCGACGATTGCTCCCCGCCTTGCAATACGATCCTGCTTTCAGGACCTTCCTTCGTAACGCAGCCCTGGACGGCGGAAAGCTCATCGTAAAGGTGAGCAACAGGGAAGACGCCATCTTACCCACTCATTTCCGGTCCCTCTCCGGCGACATGTTAAGCGAGGACGTATCCTACGCGGTCTTTGTATCCACCTCCCTGTTCAGCGAGGGCATCGACCCCGAAAAGCTCCCCGAACGCCAGGTCATCCTAACCATCAATGGCCCCCAGCTGGCCAGATACCTTAATATATATTCGGAGCGCATCCACCTCACAGGCCCCATCCCCGACATCTCCTTTCAAAAACACAAGCTCGAAATAATATTTCTCCCCTAATTTTACCGCATGATCACCTCCACACGCTCCCAGCTATTCTGGTACAAAGCCATCAATCCGAACTTTGCCAAAGCCATCGATTTTGCGTTGAACACAGACCTGGCCTCCCTGCCCGTCGGCAGACACGACATCGACGGGGACAACGCCTTCGCCATCATCAATGAATACACGACCAAACCCTTCGAAGAATGTGACCCCGAAAGCCACCGCGACTATGCCGATATCCAGATCATGGTCACAGGTACGGAAAAGTTCGGCTATACCCCCCTCGATGGTCAGCAACCCTCCATCGCGTATAATGAAGAAAAAGACGTAGCCCTCTACGCCATTCCCGAAGAAGACCTGAGCTATATCCGCCTCAGCCCCGGACAGTTCATCATCTTCTTCCCTACGGATATTCATCAGCCGGAGGTATATAACAAAGCCCCGGAGCTGGTGAAAAAGCTGGTGCTCAAGATCAGCGTCACCTGATAAAGCCAACACTATCCCAACACATGGATAATAACCAAAAGCTCGCGTTCAAATCAGCCCTCAAACAATTCGGTCTCGACCTCATCGCCCGGCGCATTGCAGCCGCCCGGCTGGCCGCCAGCCAGGCACAGGAAGCCGCCAACCAGGAAGAAAAAAGCTCCGCCGGTGACAAGTACGAGACAGGCCGCGCCATGGGCCACCTCCAGAAAGAAATGCACGCCCGCCAGCAGGCCGAACATGAACGCGAACACGCCGCCCTCCTCCGGGTCCGCACCGATATCCTCTGCACTCATCCCCTCCCCGGCGCCTTCATCCAATGTACAGAAATGGCATCAGAACGAACCGGAGGTTCGTTGTCCAAAGGACAATTATTAGATGGTTCCGGGAAAGGGGTTAATTTTTTTGGATACCCGTTTCCCGGAATTTTCGTGGGTGCCGGCCTGGGCAAACATTCCGTCAACGGCCAAACCATCCTCTTCCTCTCTCCCGCAGCACCCCTCGCCAAAACCCTCCTGGACAAAAAGACGGGCGACGAATTCTCCTTCAACGGCCGCACCCTCCGCATAGAAGATCTCTTCTAACCCTATCGAAATCACCATATAAAAACTTATCTTTCAAAAAAATAATCGCATACAGATTACAAACCCATTCCCCGCATCTCTATATTACATTATGTCCTACTTTCCTTTATTCAAAACAAGCCAATACATCATGAGAAAGACGCTCCTGACGATCCTGACCGCCTGCACCTTGCTTGCCGCCGCTGCCCAGCCGACGACCACCAGTATATCTATTATTCCCGCTCCGGTCAGTCTGACACCAGGCCAGGGTAGCTTTACCCTGCCCAAGATCATCTCCATCGAAACAGGCGATCACCAAAACCAGGCCGTCACCGACCTGCAGGCGCACCTCACCGCCGCAACAGGTTACAATGTCGTGCTCGCCAGACCCGGGTCACAATCGGCCACCATCCATCTCACGCTTAACAAGTCCATCAATACTACTTTAGGCGATGAAGGCTATGACCTCTCCGTCGCCGCCGCCGGCATCACGATCAAAGCCAACAAGCCGGCCGGCCTCTTCTACGGCGTCCAGACCCTCCTCCAGCTGCTCCCGAAAGAGATCGAAAGCCGCACCGCCGTCAAAGACGTCGCCTGGAAAGTTCCCTTCGTCACGATCCGTGACTACCCCCGTTTCGGCTGGCGCGGCCTCATGCTGGACGTTTCCCGCCATTTCTTTACCAAGCAGGAGGTGAAGGATTTCATCGATGAAATGGTGAAATATAAATACAACCTCCTCCACTGGCACCTGACAGACGACCAGGGCTGGCGCATAGAGATCAAGGCTCTGCCCAGGCTGACGGAAGTAGGCGCATGGAACACCAAACGCGAAGGCCGCTTCGGCACCTTTTCCGCTCCCGCCTCCGACGAGTCCCGCAACTACGGTGGCTTCTATACCCAGGATGACATTAAAGAAATGGTCAAATATGCCGCAGCACGCTTCGTGGACATCCTCCCGGAAGTAGACATCCCCGGCCACTCGCTGGCAGCCATCGCGGCCTACCCGGAGCTCTCCTGCACGGAAGGCGCCGACAAATACCGCGTCAACTCCGGCGATAAGTTCATGAACTGGTATCCCGGCGGCTTCTCCGCGATCATCGACAACACCCTCTGCCCGGCCAATGAAAAAGTGTATCCCTTCCTCGATAAAGTATTTACAGAAGTAGCGGCCCTCTTTCCCTTCGGCTATATCCACGTGGGCGGCGACGAATGCGCCAAGAACTTCTGGGAAAAAAGCGACGCCATCAAAAGCCTGATGCAGAAAGAGAACCTGAAAAATATGCAGGAGGTCCAAAGCTATTTTGAAAAAAGAGTGGAAAAGATCGTTGAGTCCAAAGGCAAAAAGGTCATCGGCTGGGACGAGATCCTGGAAGGCGGCCTGGCCCCCAACGCTGCTGTCATGAGCTGGCGTGGTATCAAAGGCGGTATCGAGGCCGCCAAACAAGGCCACCAGGTGGTCATGTCCCCCACCACCTTCGTGTACCTGGACTATATGCAGGGTGATGCCATCATCGAACCGCCCGTGTACGCCATCCTCCGCCTCAACACCGCCTACTCCTTCGAACCCGTCCCCGACGGCGTCGACCCCGCCCTCATCAAAGGCGGACAGGCCAACCTCTGGACAGAACAGGTATACAACACCCGCCACCTTCAATATATGGTATGGCCCCGCGGCCTGGCCGTGGCCGAATGCCTCTGGACGCCCAAAGAAAAAAAGAGCTGGACAGATTTCGTCCGCAGGACCGAAGCCACCTTCCAACGCATGGACATCCAGCAGATAAAATATGCCCGCTCCATGTATGACGTAGCTTTCACGGCGAAAAAAGACATTTCCGCCAACGACTCGCTCTCCATCGGGCTGTCCACGGAAGTGCCGGGCCTGGATATCTACTATAGCTTCGACAACTCCAACCCCGATAGCTTCTATCCCAAATACACCGGGCCGCTTTCCGTGCCAAAGGATGCAGATATGCTGAAAGTGATCACCTACAGGGATGGCCGCCCCATCGGGCGTCAGCTGGACATGCCCATCAATGAACTAAAACATCGCGCCGGTCTGAAAGACAAGCCGGTCCCTCCCGCTGAATAATACACGATATGAAGGACGTCCTGGGTCAGGCCATCGCGGATTACTATCATATGACCTCCACCGCCAAGCTCTGGGTGCATAGCCAAGTGTATCGGAGGTACACCGGCCGAAGGCCCGACATAAGAGGTTTCGAGCCGCAGGGTTACATTTCACAGAAAAGCCTGCGGCTCGAATCAAATGGACCCAGAGACCTCATGCCCGTGGAGACCTATTTCCGCAACGCGGACAACATGCCGGAACTGGAATGGATCGCCCTCCAGCATTGCCGGGGTCGCATCCTCGACATCGGCGCCGGCGCCGGCAGTCACACCCTCTTCCTCCAGCAGACAGGCCTCCACGCAACAGCACTTGAGATATCTCCCAAAGCCGCCGCAGTCATCGCTGCCCGGGGGGTAAAGCACATCCGCTGCCAGGACTTCTTCACCATCGACGCCCGTAAAAAATACGACACCCTATTGCTATTGATGAATGGCATCGGCCTGGCCGGCACCATCGACGGCCTTCGCAGCTTCCTCAAAAAAGCACGCTCCCTCCTGCGCCCGGGCGGCCGCCTGGTCTTCGACTCCTGCAACGTCGCTTACCTGTACAATGGAAAACCCCCGAAAGGATCGCCCTACTACGGAGAAGTGCTGTATCAATATGAATACCGCCGCATGCGCAGCGACTGGTTCCACTGGCTGTTCATCGACCGCCGCACCCTGGGCCGCATCGCCACAAACGAAGGATGGAATGTTAAGCTATTGTATAAAGATAAATTCGACCATTACCTGGTGGAATGTACAACCATATAATTTCCTACCTTGAGCGCAAAATTTTCACAGACCATTGGACCTCTCCGAAGAACAAATTTTGACCCTGGCCCCGGACGAATCCTCCAAGAAAGCCGGCAAAGACCTTGCTAACCCCACCAAGTGGGTCACCAAAGGCGCCGGCCCACGAGCCCTTTGGGGCGAATGCCAGGGCAGCGGCAGCAAACCCTACCAGACACAGGTCGACACAAACAATCTTGCTTTCAAATGCTCCTGCCCGAGCCGCAAATTTCCCTGCAAGCACGGGCTGGGTCTGCTCCTCCTGTCGGCCCGCCAGCCGGCCCTCTTCCAGCAAACCGATGAACCCTCCTGGGTCAGCGACTGGTTAAACCGACGCACGGAAAAAGAAGAGAAAAAGGCGGAGAAAAAAGAGACGGCCGCACCCGTCGACGAAGCCGCACAAGCCAAAAGACAGCAGGCCCGCCTCCAAAAGGTCGGCGACGGCATCGCCGAACTGGCCCTTTGGATCAAAGACCAGGTCCGCGCAGGTATCCATACGGCCCCCGCCAAAACCCCGGCCTGGTGGGAGAACATCGCCAAACGCATGGTGGACGCCCAGGCCCCCGGCCTTGCCGCCATGGTGCGCACGCTGGGCAATACCAACTTCTTCCGGGAAGGCTGGCAATCGGATTACATCGACCAGCTCCTCCGGATCTACCTGGTGATCGAAGGCTATCAGCACCTGCAGCAGCTGAACCCCTCCCTGCGGGACGATATCCAAACCCAGATAGGCTTCACCGTTAGCCAGGAAGAGTTGAAGGAAAGGGCGGGCACCCTGGACACCTGGCTGGTTCTGGGCAAACAGACTTCGGAAGACCAGGGTATCACGGTAGAACGCTATTGGCTCTTCGGCACCACCACCCGCCAGTACGCCCTCATCCTCCAGTTCCTCGTGAGAGGGCAGGGCGCCCAGCTCTCCCTGACACCAGGCCTCCTCATCCGCGCAGAGCTGGTATTCTTCCCCTCTGCGGCGCCCCTGCGCGCACTGATCAAAAGACAGGTCCAGGCCGATGCTACAGGAAAAGGAGAAGGCTTTGCCAACTGGGAGGAGCTGACATCCGCCACCGCGGCAACGGCAGGTCTCGTCCCCTTCACAGGCGAACGCCCCTGCATCGTTCAGCATCTCACCCCCATCCGGCTGGGCCAGCAATGGTGGCTGAAAGACGACAAACAAACCATCATGCCTGTCAAAGAGAATTTTCGCAACATATGGAAGGTCCTGGCCCTCAGCGGCGGTCACCCGCTGAACATGGCGCTCCTTGGAAAAGAAAGGGCATTCGAGCCCATCGGCATATGGCATGACAACCAATATAAAATAATATAACGAAGACCTATACTTGAAAATGACGTTCTGGAACAATATCCTGCACACAGCCCTCCTGGGCACCGACAAGGCGACCCTCACGCCGGGTGAGCTGGGCCAGGACCTTGCTCCCCTTGCCGGACAGATCACCGTCTTGACGCAGGACAAAGAAGAACGCTTCCTGCAAATAGCAGCCCTTGCATTCAACTATCGCCAGGCAGGCGCCATGGCCCTCCACAAAGCAGACGCACAGCTGTCCCCGGCGCCGCAGGAAGAAAGTGCTTTCTGCTCTCCGGAAGCCATGCTGGCCCTCAACGATATTCTGCAGGACGAAAGCATTCCCCTGTTGGCCCACTGGTTGGAACTTTGCCGCACACATTACCTGCTGGTAAGTCCCGACGTCCTGCACCTGCTGTTACAGACCGGCCTTGCCCACAAACACCTGCGGGAAGACATCCTGGCCTGCGGCGGACAAAGGGCCCGCTGGCTGGCTGGCCTCAACCCGGACTGGGCATCCTATACGGCTACAGCTGATTCGGATGAGCAGCTATGGCAGACAGGCACTCCTGAACAACGCCGGCATATCCTCCTGCAGCTGCGCAAGTCCGAGCCGGATAAAGCCAGGGAATGGCTCCAATCCTCCTGGTCCCAGGAGGATGCCAATACAAAAGCCGATCTCCTCCAGACGCTCTATTCTAACACCTCCGCGGCAGATGCGCCTTTCCTGGAAAGCCTGGCCGCCGAAAAAAGCAAAAAAGTAAAGGCGGAAGCCCTGGCCCTCCTGAAAAAGATCCCTTCCTCCCAACTCGTACGCCATTACACCGAAGCCCTGCGTACCCGCCTCATCCTGAAAAAGGAAAAAAGCCTCCTGGGTATGCTATCCAAGTCTACCCTGGAGATCAGGCCCGGGGACGAACTACCGGCCATCCTCACCCACGCGGGCATCGAAAAGCTCAGCAACAAAAAGGAAATGACAGACGAGGAGTTCATTTGCTATCAGCTGATGTCTTTCGTGCCCTTCGAGTTTTTCACCAGCAGCTGGCAGAAAAGCCCCGAAGAGGTCATCCGGTTTTTCTACGACAACCCCCAAGGCAAGAAGCTCATCCCCGCCCTGGTCCTTTCGGTCGTCAACTTTTCCGATACCGCCCACGCACTGCAGCTCATGCAGCATGCCAGCGTATTCTACCTGGACCTCCTGCCCCTGCTGCCCATACAGCAACAGGAACACTATAGTAATAAGTTCTTCCAGTCCTCTCCGGCCAGCGTCATTCAATACGCTACACAAAGAGAAAAAGAATGGGGGCTGGAATTGACGGGCGCCATTCTCCGGCAGGCGGCAAAAGAACCCTGGACCTACAACCGGGCATTCTTTAATAAACACATTCATCTTATACCGATCGCAGCCGCCGGCCTGCTCGACAACATAAAACAGGAAGACATTCCGCCAGGCACCGCCGGCGCATGGGCCCCGCTCAGCGAAGCCATCCGCAAGCTCATTCATTTGAAAACCCAAACCATAAAGGCATTCATAAAATAATTCATTTATGTCAAGTATCCTCCGCCAGCACGCCGAACAGCTCTTCGCACTTGAACTGGAAGAGCTGCAAAAACAGGACTCCGGTCAGCGGCCGCCCAATTGGAAACTATCACCCCAGTCGGTGGTGGATTACCTCATCGGCGCCAAACTGAAGAACGGCTTCGAAGTAACCCCCAAATACATCGGCAACCGCCGCCTGATGGAGATCGCAGTCGCCACCCTCACCACGGACCGCGCCCTCCTGCTCTACGGCCTCCCGGGCACCGCCAAAAGCTGGGTCTCGGAACACCTGTCGGCAGCGATCAGCGGCGACTCCACCATGATCATCCAGGGTACGGCAGGTACTTCCGAAGAATCCATTCGCTATGGCTGGAACTACGCCCGCCTCCTGGCAGAAGGCCCCTCGCAAAACGCGCTTGTAGTAACACCCGTCATGCGCGCCATGAAAGATGGCAAGATCGTCCGCATCGAAGAGCTGACCCGCATCGGCGCCGACGTACAGGATACCCTGATCACCATCCTCTCCGAAAAGACCCTGCCGGTCCCGGAGCTGAACACGGAAGTACAGGCAGTAAAAGGTTTCAACGTCATCGCCACGGCCAACAACCGTGACAAATGCGTCAACGAGCTGAGCAGCGCCCTCAAAAGACGCTTCAACACCGTCATCCTTCCGGTCCCCGATTCCATAGAAGAAGAAATAGACATCGTCCGTCGGCGCGTGGAAAGCTATGAGAAAGCCATGCAGCTCCCGGCCGAACCCCCGGCCCTCCAGGAGATCCGCCGCATCGTCACCATCTTCCGCGAACTTCGCAATGGCGTCACCCAGGACGGTAAAACAAAAATAAAAGTGCCGGGCGCCACCCTCAGTACGGCCGAAGCCATCTCGGTGGTCAACAACGGCCTGGCCATGGCTGCCTATTTCGGAGACGGCACCCTGAAAGCCGCTGACATCGCGGCCGGCATCATCGGCGCAGTGGTAAAAGATCCGGTGCAGGATGCCATCGTCTGGAAAGAATACCTGGAAACAGTTGTAAAGACGCGCGACGACTGGAAAGACATTTACAGGGCCTGCCGCGATCTATAAACCATCAACGACAATGGCTATTCATATCTTAGGCATACGACACCATGGTCCAGGCTCTGCAAGGAACGTGAAGAATTTCCTGGCATCGGTAAAGCCGGACATCGTCCTGGTGGAAGGCCCTCCCGAAGCCGACCCCATCCTGCAATGGGTAGGTCACCCGGATCTCAGGCCGCCCGTGGCCATCCTGTGCTACCGGCCGGATGCCCCGCAACATTCGGTATTCTATCCATTCGCCGAATTCTCACCCGAATGGCAGGCGATCCTGTACGCACAAACGCAGCCCATACCGGTTCGCTTCATGGACCTTCCCATCGGACAACAATTCGCGCTGGAAGAAGAAGAACGGGCACGCCGGCAGCCGCCGGCATCGGACGATACAAAACAAGATCCGGAACAAGTTCCTCAACAGCTAACACAACTGGAGGCGCCTGAAAACCTCGCGCCGGAAACCTCCCCGATAGAGATGGCCCTCGCGGAACATACACATAGCCGGCCCACGATCGCTGCCCTGGCCAAAGCCGCCGGCTTCGACAATGATGAAAAATGGTGGGAACATATGTTCGAGAACAGGATGGCGGATGAGCCGGTCTTCGACGCCGTATCAGAAGCCATGCAGGCCCTCCGGGAAGACCACCAAATAGAGGACAGGTTGGAAAAATGCCGCGAAGCCTGGATGCGCCGCTGTATCCGGCAGGCCGAAAGAGAGATGTTCCAGAACATCGCCGTCATCTGCGGCGCCTGGCACGTCCCGGCGCTCTCCAATATGCCATCGAAAAAAGAGGATGACGAGACCCTGAAAAATCTTCCCAAGGTCAAAACCGACACCACCTGGATTCCCTGGACCTATCAACGCCTCAGCTTCGCCAGCGGCTATGGCGCAGGCATTTCCTCTCCGGGCTGGTATGATCATATCTGGCGCCATCCCGAAGACAACGGCATCCGCTGGATGGCGAAGGTCGCGGGCCTTTTCCGCGATCAGCTGATGGATACGTCTGTGGCCCACGTCATGGAGGCCGTCCGGCTGGCAAACGCACTCGCATCCCTGCGTCACCTCCCCAGAGCAGGCCTGGAAGAGCTGAACGAAGCCACCCTCAGCGTCCTTTGCAATGGAGAGGAGATCCTGCTGGATCTCATCCGCAGAAAGCTCATCGTCAGCGACAGGATAGGGGAGACCCCCGCGGAAATACCCAAGCCGCCCCTGCAGATGGACCTCGAAAAGCTCCAGAAAAAGCTGCGGCTGCCCGCCACCGCTGATTATAAGGATTATGTATTCGATCTGCGTAAGGACACAGACCTGGAAAGAAGCATCCTCCTACATCGCCTCCAGCTGCTGGACATCCACTGGGGACAGCAGCAAGCCACGGCAGGTAAAGGAACTTTCAAAGAACAATGGCGCCTGCAATGGGACCCGGGCTTTTCCATTGACATCATCGAAAAAGGCAGCTATGGCAACACGATCGAAGAGGCCGGCAATGCTTTCGTGATAAAAAAAGCCGAAGGGTCGACCTCGCTGAAAGAAGTGACTACCCTCCTGGCCGGCGCCCTCCCCGCGGAGCTATCCCGGGCCATCGATGCCCTCATCAGCCGGGTAGACAATCTCGCCGCCGCAGGCACAGACATCCTTCAGCTGATGGAGACCTTGCCGGAGCTGGTAAATGTCAGCCGCTATGGCAACGTACGCAAGACGGACGCAGACCTCGTCGTGGGTATCATTGACAGTATGACCACCCGCATCTGCATCAGCCTGCCCTCCGCCGCCACCGCCATCGATGATGAAGCGGCTTCCCGGCTGCGTACCCTGGTCACCGCGCTGAATGAAGCCCTCTCTCTTTTACAGCAGGGATCCCTCACGCTCCAATGGCAGCAGGCCTTACAGGTCATATCCTCTTCCGCCAACACGGCCCCCTTGCTGGCAGGCTATTCCACCCGTCTGCTGGTAGACCGTCGCCTGCTGGCAGGAGCAGAACTGGTAAAAGTTTTCCATTATGCGATGTCCACCGCGGCAGCGCCGGCCGCTTCCGCGGCCTGGCTGGAAGGATTTCTGACAGGTGCCGGCTCCCTGCTGCTGGTGGATGAAGAGCTGTACGGCGTCGTCAACACCTGGGTCAATGGCTTGGAAAAAGACATCTTTACTGAAGTCCTGCCCCTCCTGAGAAGAAGTTTTAGCCACTACTCTCCGCCCGAAAGAAGACGCCTGGGAGAAAAAGCAAGAACAGGCGCCAGCAGTCCGGTCGCCACCATTGCAGAAGCAGGCTTCGACCCGGTGAAGGCCCGCATAGGCATTCCCGTTGTACTGCAGCTGTTGGGCTTGCCGGCATTAATGACAGAGAAAGACACACACATCTTAAATAAAGGAGACAATGAGTGATAATGACGAGCTGCTGCGCCGCTGGCGCATGATCCTGGGAGGCCAGGCAAATGATGGCACGGGTATCCGGCTCGGCGACACCGATACACAGATGGACGGCGCCCTGCAGGCGCTGTATGACAGCGACCGCACCGGTGGTCTGGGCGCTTCCTCTCCCAATGTGGCCCGATGGCTGGGTGATATCCGTACCTTCTTCCCTTCCTCCGTCGTACAGGTAATGCAAAAAGATGCCATGCAGCGCCTGGATCTCACACGGATGCTCCTGGAAAAAGAAATGCTGGAGAACATCGAGCCGGACGTCCACCTGGTGGCCTCCCTGATGACCCTCAGCCATGTCATACCCGATAAGACAAAGGACACGGCCCGCCAGGTGGTCCGGAAAGTAGTGGATGAGCTGATGCGCAAGCTGGCGCAGCCTACCCGGCAGGCCATCACAGGCAGCCTCAACCGCAGCGCCCGCAACCGCCGTCCCCACCATAACGAGATCAACTGGCACGCCACTATTCTAAAGAACCTCAAACACTATCAGCCGGAATATAAGACCATCATCCCCGAAGAAAAGATCGGCTACGGCCGGAAACGCTCCTCCCTGAAAGATATCGTCCTCTGCCTGGACCAGAGCGGCTCCATGGGCGCCTCCGTCGTCTACTCAGGCATCTTCGGATCGGTGATGGCTTCCATCCCCGCCGTCAGGACCAAAATGGTAGTCTTCGACACGGCCGTTGCCGACCTCACCGAAGATCTCAATGACCCAGTGGAGTTGCTCTTCGGCGTACAGTTGGGCGGCGGTACGGATATCCACGCGGCACTTACCTATTGCCGGCAGATCATTACCCGACCCTCGGACACGGTGATGGTGCTGATCACAGACCTCTACGAAGGCGGCGATGCGACTGGCATGCGCAAACGCGCGGCCGAAATCGTAGCCGCCGGCGTACAGCTCATCGTCCTCCTGGCCCTCAATGACGACGGCGCCCCGGGATACGATCAGCACAATGCTCAATACCTTTCGGACCTGGGCGTCCCGGTCTTCGCCTGCACCCCCGATAAGTTCCCCGACCTGATGGCGGCCGCCCTGAGTAAACAGGACATCTCCCTCTGGGCGGCAAAACAAGACCTCATCCTGAAAAAATAAACAACATGGCCTTCTCGCCGCCCTCCTGGACAAAAGATTTTGAAAAGCTGGTTGAATCGGCTACCCATCTTTTTGTCACCGACAAGTCCCGGAATCGCCAGAACATAATGGAGATCGCCGAAGGCTTTCTCTCCAATTGGATAAACAGTAAGGAGACTGTCAACTACCAAAGAATACGTATACCGCATTTGAAGGACCAGGGTCTCGGTTTTCCGAGTTATCCGCAATTATGTTGGTATTTCCTGCTGGAATATGATCCGCAAAAGGCCCTAACCCTTGCCGCTGATTGGTATGCCGCAGGATTGGACTTCCCGGATGACATACTAATGTCCTTTCACCATTATCTCGGCCCAGGGGCTGTGCCGGTACTGCTTTCAGCGGCGGCCACGGACGCTATAAGTTTTGACCTTCACGGCTATTTTTATAATCCCCGCAGACACGCGATCGACCTGCTCGCCGTTCATTTCACGCCAGCAGATTACGGCCCCCTTTTTTGGAACCTCATCGGGCACAAATCAAAACCTGTGCGGGAATATATTGCCCGCATCCTTGCCGAAAATGATCCGGAGGCCGAAGCAAAGGCCATCGGCTTACTGCAACATAAGAAGTCGGAGATCAGGCAATCCGCCGCCATTATTCTGGGCTTGACTGCCTCCCCTGCGGCCAGGAAAGCCATTGGCCTTGCCCTGGATAAAGAACCCAACGACAATGCCCGGGATATCCTGCTGGAAACAGCTGCTGACAGCCTGCCAGAACAGGCAGATGAAGCCTGGATCGGGCAAATGATCGACGCCGCCGCAGCACGTGGCAAGCTCGATAAAACCCTTCCTTACACTGATCAAGAGTCTGATCTTCCTGATCTCTTCTACACCTCCGGCAATAAGCTGGACAACCGGTCACTGCGCTTTCTTTTCTACAGGATAGAGCGTAGCCGGAAAATGAGTCCGGATATAGAAGCCCGTTACCTCCTGGCCGTGATCGACAAAGCTCGCTCCACCCCCTTCGCATCCGCCATGCTGAAGATCCTGGTGGAAAGGAACGAACGGCCCGAAGATAAACATCTGCTACTCCTCGCCGGCATCCTGGGGGATGAAGCAACAGCGGACAGGATTCGCCAGCTTATTGACACCTGGGCCATGGCCGATCGAAACAAGATGGCCGAATACGGCCTGGGCGCACTGGCCATGCAAGGCAGTGATAAAGCGCTGAACTGGGTGCAAAACTTCAGCCGAAAATATGCTAAAAAGAAGGCCGCAGTGGGTGCCGCCGCATCGGCCGCCCTGGAAGCAGCCGCCATAGAGCTCGGCATCACGACTTATGAATTGGGCGATCGCATCGTACCTGATTTCGGTTTCGACGGCCTCTTTCGTCATTTCGAGGCCGGCGGCGAATCCTATCGCGTTTTCATCGACAGCAAATTCAAGCTGGCCTTCTTCGATGACAGCAATAAAAAATTAAAATCCCTCCCGGCTTCCACCACTGAAGACCTGAAGCAGGTATTCAAAGCCGTCACAAAAGAGATACGGGACACTGTAAAAAGCCAGTCGCCCCGCCTGGAATATTATCTCATCATCCAACGCAAATGGACCTTCGCACAATGGCATATGTTCTTCCTGCAAAATCCGGTCATGTTTATTTACGCCACCCGCATGCTATGGGGTGTTTATAAAGACGGCATGGAAACGCCTGATACAACCTTTTTTTGCGACGAAGACACCACCCTCCTTGATCTGCAGGAAGAAGAGATCTCAGCACAGCCGGGATGGAACATCGGTATCGTACATCCTTCACAGCTCGACCCTGCAACATTGAAAGCCTGGCAGGAAAAATTCTTCGACAGGAACATTGCACCGGTCTTCCCCCAGCTGGATAGGAAACAGGTGAACCTGGAAGGCCTCGATCTCTCAAAGACCATCATTCGCACATTCGACGGTCGCCGAACACAGACAGGCTCCATCCGGAGTACCCTGGATAAATTGGGTTGGCAGGCGGGACCCATAGGCGACGGCGGCATGATCGGTACTTATCACCTTCACCACGACGCAAAAAAGCTGGAAGCGATAATAGAGATCGAAGGTGTAGGCGCAGGATTCGGCTGGACAGGCGACGAAAAGACCGGGAGACTCTACTTCGCCCGCAGAGATAACCCCCGGAAAAAATGGTGGCATTACCCCAACGATGAGGCCGACCCCCTCCTGATCCCTCTCAAGGATATCCCCATACTTTTCTTACTTGAAACACTCGCAGCTATAGATACCATCAAACCCGCGTCGGCATCCTGAATCATACGCTGCTTTCATCAAGCTATTTTTCGGCACTTTTTAATAATTTTGCCGTTTAATTGAATTTATATTTGATTATCAATCTAAGTATTTAATTTTCCGGCATTATTTCATATATTTGCCGAATAATTGATAATACTATTGAAAATAAACGACCTAAATACAATAAAGCAGGCATTCCAAAATAAAGGAAATTTCAGTCGAAGGGAGTTGCAGAACACGCTTGAAGCCCTTTATCCGGAGACCAACCAGAATACGCTCAAGTGGAAGATCTATGATCTTAAAGCAAAGGGTATTATTCATGCCGTGACAAAAGGGATATATACATTGGCCCAACCTAAGCGACCGTATCAGCCGGATATTCCATTAGAAGCATTAGCCCTTTATAAAGAAATCCAGAAAGAGCTGCCCTATACCGAATTATCTATCGCACACACAAGCTGGCTGAATGAATTTATGGTCCACCAGGTATTTAGGACCTACTTAATAATAGAAATACAAAAAGAGGCAACCACAACTCTTTTTAATAGACTAACAGAATGGGGTAAGAAAGCATTTCTAAACCCTACTCCGGAAGTGATGGAATATTATATCTCAAACACGGAAGACGCTATTATCATCAAACCATTAATTAGCGAATCCCCTTTACTGGAATTGGATAATATTAAAGTGCCAACGCTGGAAAAATTATTAGTAGACTGTATCAGTGATAGAATAGTATACGGCGCACAGCACGAGGAAGCAGCCGGCATTTTTGAAAATGCTGTGAAGGAATATGCACTAAATTTGAACAAGCTGAAAAGGTATGCAGGAAGACGAAACAAAATGGAAGAGATAGTTCAGCTGTTAAAAGAATAAGCACCTATGATTGATAAAGCTACCTATGAATTGGAATGGATTGATCGCATTGCAGAAGGCCTGGGCAAAAGAGGCGATCGAAAAATTCTGGAAAAGGTAATTCATGCCTTCACATTGCTGGAACAGCTGAAACTGGCGGGGCTCGATTTTATTTTCAAAGGTGGTACTTCTCTTTTATTGCTTTCCCCAACACCAAGGCGATTCTCTATTGACATTGATATCATTACACCTATCCTCCCAAAAGAGCTGCCTGACTATCTGGAAAAGGTGGTAGCTATGGGGACTTTTTCAAAATGGATCGATGACAATGAAAGAAACCATGTGATCGATGCGCCGGTTGGGTATTATAAATTTTATTATACAAGCAAAGTCAGCTACAAATATGGCGACGAGCCTATATTGCTGGATGTGTTATTCATGGCCAATCCCTATCCTAAACTGGTGGAATCACCAGTCAGACACGATTGGTTGCATACCACCGGTGATATCCTTACAGTAACAACTCCAGCCATTGAATCCATCATAGGGGATAAGCTGACCGCCTTTGCACCTACTACTACAGGAATATTGTATGAAAAGAACCGACCGGTTGAAATTATCAAGCAACTCTATGACATTGCTTTCCTTTTCGATCTATCAATAGATTTTGAGCTTATAAAAGCCTCTTACATAAGAAATGCGGAAGAAGAACTAAAGTACAGAAAACTTTCACTCAGTTGGAAAGATCCATTAAGGGATACTTTCCAGACCTGCTCCATCATTACACATAGGGACCAGAAGAATGCGCATTTCCTCCACTTACAGCAAGGTATTTCAAATATTGTAAATTTTATCCTTGGAAGATTCAGCCTGGAAGAAGCAATTATTTGCTCAGCAAAAACAGCTTATCTTTCAAAATTGATATTGACGGAATCAATTGTCATTGAACGATATATTGGCCCAAGCCAAATAGCAACGTTTCATATTGAGAACCAGGAATTCTTAAAACTGAACAGATTAAAGAGAACATCACCCGAAGCATTCTTTTATTGGTACCACTCGCTTGCTCTCGAAAATTAGCCTAAAAATGTTGGTCGGCCCATATGTTGAACCCCGACCTCACTTCCGGATCCAATACCAGGGGATCTTCCATTTTCCCTGGCCGACATAGATATTTACAGAATCTCCTGCATTGATCCCGTTATACAGATCCTCTGTCACCTCCTCGCTATTCCCTTGCCCAAATCTGCCCCAGGCGGAAAGCTCCAGGTAATGCAACTTGCTCTCGGTGGAAACTCGTGTGTTCAATACCCTTACCCGCCAATGCGCCGGCACGCTACGATCATAATAACAATTCGTGATGAAGATAAGCCCAAAACTATACGCACAGGATATTACCAAAATGCAAAAGAAGGGCAATATTTTCTCCTTTTCAATCGCCTTCCTGCACGCAATAATACAGATCGCCGCAGTTATCAGGCCCCCCATTCCTACCAACATCCACTCCCTTGCAGCAAATAGATAAACCATATAGTCCCGCAGAATAGCCATCAGGATCCCAACGACAGGAACTACCAGCAGCAATATCAATGATGGATAAATGCTTCCCTTCCTGCTTGCCAGCCTGATCAACCCTTTGGAATACCAGATCGCGAACACTGCTACCCAGGGCGCCGCCAGCAACACGATCATCAGCCACTCGCGCGGTTCCGGATAGACGATTTCCCACAACAACAGCCCAATGGCGTTCACAGTCCCGGCCGAGGCTAAGCTCTTCGCTCTTTTCAGGCTCATCCAACGGGCATCCTCCGTGTCCCCAAAAGCCTCGTTTGCCAGGATAGCCTTTCTCTCCCGCCAAGGCTCGTTGCCACCCAAATTGTCGAATCTCGTTCTTGCCCATTTCACCAGCTCCCTCTGCCGCTCCAGGTTGGATGGCATTCGCAGACTCCTGTCCCCGGCCTTGTGCACTAGCAACAACCGATTTCCCACGATAATACGATAGCCTTCAATATCCCGCTGCAGCAGCGTTCGCGTCCCGAAAATATTCCGCACAGTGACAGAATGATCATCGATCGTCACCTGCGTCCGTACGATAGAAAGCACCAGGCACACAGGGAACACGAAAAAGAACACGGCCAGGAACCAATACAATCCCACTTGTCCGGATGTCGCAGTACTTTGCTGCGCCATCGATACAAAATCCAATACCCCCGCCAACGCAAAGCATGAAAACACGAAGCAGAAGATCTTTAAGCCCTTACCGACTCGATATACCATAATAGATCATCAATACTTTTTCATTAACTCCAACAATTCCCTGTCCAGCTTATGCCCATACCAATCGGCATAAACTACATCCTCCCGCCCGGAATCCAATATCCCAAAATCCCCGATAAAATTCCACGTGGCAAACCCGATCTGGTGCGCGGAAAGGATCTCCAGCACATCGCTGAACCACGCGATAAACACCCCATGCGGCGTTTTTTTCCAACAGCCCGCCTCACCGCAATGCACACCCACGCCCTTCTCCATCAGCTCGATCCAGGGCCGGTAATACCTTTCCAGCATCGGCCGGCTCAGATACTGATTCCCCACCTGACCCGGCCACAACGGCTCCGGCAAATGCTCCGGGTCCTTATTCGCCCACGGCGCCTTATAGTGCGAAATGGCATGCGGAAAGTATCCCCTGCAGCTCTGCGCAATATCCAGGTCCATCAGCTCAGGTATCACCATATTGCCGCCACTATTGCCATCGGCGATCACCAGGTGATCCGGGTTCTCCTTGCGGATAGCCTCCAGCGCAGCCTTCGCCACTTTCCTGTACACATCTCCGGGAACAGGCCCCGACGGCGAATGCTGATCATTCATATCCGCCCGCATGCTGGGCTCATTCAGCAGGTCGAAGCTGATCTTCTTCCTCGAAATACTTTTATATTCCTTCGCCCACATATTCCAGTGCCAGCAGAAAGCATCCTGCGCCGCCTGGTCCGTCCATAAATTATACGGCTCATGAAACCCCGCATTGATACAATACCCGGGCGCCCTGTGCAGGTTAAGACAAACATGCATGTCATATTTATGCCCCATGGCCACCAATGTCTGGATCTCCTCCACCTGCTGCTTGTCCACAGCATAAACCTCCTCCGGCGTAATGTTCCTGCTCCGGTCAAACTTCAGATAATGCGGATAAGCGATCGGTATCCTGATGAAATCAAACCCCCAGTCCCGCATCCACTTGAAATGCTCCTCCGTCGTGGGCCGCCGGGACGGCGTGGGATCGGGTATATAAAAATCAAGTACGTTGAATCCCTTCCATTTCGGCAGCTTGTTGACAGGAACCATAGCCGAAGCAGCAGCCACCTCCGCCAGCGATAATCCCACTGTGATAAGACCCGTTTGTTTTAAAAAAGACCTGCGATGCATGGCAACCGGTTTTATTACACTAATCTACCCCTAATTTCCCTCCGCGGGGAATAAGTTAACTAACCGTTAAATTATCAATTTCTTATGGCACAGAAATTGTCTTAATCCCTTAATATCTTTTCACCTTAATTTCAGTTTATGGAAAGGATAAAAAGGATGCGCATGGTGTTTTGTAAATACCTGAGCGCCATCGCAAAGGAAAAAAATGTCACCATCGAGGACATTGTCCGCAAAACAAATAAATCCTACACCGAAGTGAAAAAGATCATGGAAGGTTTCATGTCCCCTTCCTTCGACGACCTGCTCATCATTGCGGATTTTCTGGGTATCCACGTAACTTTAATGGCCGAAATACCCCTGGGACATAAAAAGATCATGAAGTCCATTCCAATAATTACAGGTTCCGGCAACGTTTCCAATTGATCCGTTCCCTGCACCATTAACCATAAACCCATCCATCATCATTGACAACTACATTTATAGAGACAGGCCGCCTGTTGCTCCGCAGCTGGCGAAAGTCTGACCACGAGCCCTTTATCCGGATGAACCAGGACCCGCTGGTGAGAAAATATTTTCCCGGCCTGCTCACCAGGAACGAGTCCCTCGCGCATATCGCCACCATGGGCAAACGCATTGGTGCGGATGGCTACGGACTGTTCGCCGCCGAACTGAAAGCCACAGGCGACTTCATCGGTTTCATCGGCCTTTCCCAACCCGGCTTCGAAAGCTCCTTCACACCCTGTACCGAAATAGGCTGGCGCCTCGACACGCCCTTCTGGAAACAAGGCCTGGCGACCGAAGGCGCCCAAGCCTGCCTGCACACCGCCTTCCAAAAATGGGGACTGCACGAGATCTACTCCTGGACGGCCATTCACAACCTACCCTCCGAAAAAGTAATGCTCCGCATCGGCATGACCCGCCAGGGTACCTTCTTCCATCCTTCCATCCCCACCGATAACTGGCTGTGTGAACACGTCCTTTATAAGATCACCAACCCTAACACTTCCAAAAAATAGTTTCCACCTAATTCCCGCCTTTATCCCCAACCGTGTTTTTCCTAACCGATTAGTTCTACGGAATCCATAATTTACGCCACTTAACGAAGATATAATTTAACGAAGGCTATAGATGTCGACACCGGACATATCCTATTTATTCGAATCCGCTCCCGCCGTGCAGATCGTCCGTATGCGAAATGCACACTGGGTGATCCCTTTCCTGTTCAAAGCATTCAAGTCGGAAAATAAGCTCTCCTTCCCCGAACCCGGCCTCATCAGCCTGCTGGCAGAAGAGCTCCGCAACCACTCCGAAGGGATCGAAGACCTCGAAGAAGCCCGCATCGAATTCGGGGAGGATGAAGAAAGCCGCGCCCGTAAATACCTGCTCAACTGGGTACAACGCCGCCTGCTCCAGGACTACCCCGACGCGGAAGCCGTCACCCAATACCAGCTCAGCGCCCACACGGAAAAACTCTTTCAATGGCTCCAATCCCTGGAGAAAAGACAGTTCGTAGGCACCGAATCCCGCTTCCGCTTCCTGTTCCAGACCCTCCGCGAAATGGTGGAATACACGGAAGACAATGCCGCCAAAAGACTGGAAGAGCTGAAGAATCGCAAGGCAGAAATAGACAAGGAGATCAAAAAGATCGAAATGGGTTTCAAGCCCGAGATCTATACCAACGCCCAGCTGCGCGAAAGACTGGAATGGTTCACCCGCCTGAGCCACGAACTGCTCAGCGACTTCCGGGAAGTAGAAGATAACTTCAAATATATCCATCGGCACATCGTCGAACAGCACACCCGGGCGGAGATCCATAAAGGAGCCATCGTCGGCTACGCTTTCGAAGCCTATGACGCCCTCCGCAAGAGCGACCAGGGAAAAAGCTTTTACGCCTTCTGGGATTTTCTCGTCTCCCGGGCCGGTCAGGAAGAATGGCGCCAGCTGACAGATCAGCTCCTCCAGCTGCTCCGCGACAGGGAGATCGCCGGCGACACGGACTTCGTCCAGGATATCAAATCGCTTCTCCTGCAACAAGGCCGCAGCGTCTACGATTCCAATGATAGAATGGCCGAAAAACTCAGCCGCATCATCACGGAAAAAGAGATCGCCCGCCACCGCCGCCTTCGCCAGCAGATCAGTGGCATCAAAGAGCTCGTCTTCCAGTTCATGGACGACAGCCCGCCATCCTGCGGATTACAGCTGCACGAGCCCGCCCCCATCAAAATGAATATGGAGCGCCGCCTCAATCTCACCGAAAAACAAACAGCAGGTGCGGTAAAACAACCTTCCAACGCAAAAGAAAAAGTGGAAGACCTGCTCCGGTTCAACCGGCTACTCAACACCAGCCACATCGACAGGAAAAAACTGTGGCAAAATGTAGAGGACGCCCTGCGCAAAAGGACCACGGCCACCCTGTCGGAGATCATCGGCTCCGCCGGCCTCACGCACGGCGTGGCCGAAGTGGTAAGCTACTTCAGCTTCCTCCGCGAAAAAGCCAGCCGCGTGCAATCCATGCAGGAGATCACCGAGCTCATTCCTTTGGATGAGGACAAGACCAAATTTATAGAAGTACCCTACCTGCTGTTCAGCAGGTAAACCAAACAGCAATTAAAATGGCCATCGCAAAACAAAACATCTTACCATATACCCCCGTCCTGATCAAGTTATTGAAAGGCCCGGTGGAATATCTTGAAAAGCCCGCATGGGAACAGCTGATGCAATACCAGGTGGAGCTGACCCGCTTCCTCCAGCAGCTGGGCCTGGTCCTCGTCCTGGAAAAAGACGACGGCTATGCCTACCTCGAACAGCTGCGCCTGGACGAAGAGGACAACGTGGCCGGCTGGATCCGCCGCATCCAGCTGGGATACGAAGAAAGCATCCTGCTGGTCCTCCTCCGGGACATGATGGCCGAGTTCGAAGTAGGGGAGGCCGGCGCCCGCGAGCTGATCAAAAAAAGACGGGAGATCAAGGAATACGCAGAGCTCTTCTTCAAGGAAAATCCCAGCCGCGTAAAATTCATCCGCGACCTGGACAGGCTCATCGACAAGGTCGAAGAGCTGGACTTCATCGAAAAAGTAGAGCCCGCCGATCTCTCCGACGAAGAAAAATTCCGTATCAAAAAGATCATAAAGGCAAAAGTAGACCACGAGATCCTTGAAAACTTTAAAAACCAATTGTCGCAATATGCAGCTGGGCGTATTTAGTACCGACGAGGCCAAATCAGGCTTCCGATTGCAATACATGGAGATCTTCAACTGGGGCACCTTTGACGAGCACGTCTGGAAGATCTCCCCTCAGGGAGAGACCTCGCTCCTCACAGGCGCCAATGGCAGCGGCAAGACCACTTTCGTGGATGCCCTCCTGACGCTCATCGTCCCCGAAAAGAAACACCGCTTTTATAACCAATCCTCCGGCAGCGAAAAGAAAGGCGATCGCACCGAAGAATCCTATGTCCTCGGAGGCTATGGTAACATCAATACCAGCGACGGCCAGTCCAGCAAAACCCTCTACCTGCGGGAAAATAAAGATCAGGCGTACAGCATCCTGCTGGCGCATTTTTCCAACGAGGCCGAGCAATATGTCACCCTCTTCCAGGTCCGCTGGTTCAGCGGTTCGGAGATGAAACGCGTTTTTGCCGTAGCGCACAAACCCCTCCACATCGAGGATGACTTCCGTCCTTTCGACCTCAACGGCGCCTGGCGCCGCCGCATCGACCAGCAATACAATAAAGGCAGCCGCAAACAGGTGGAATGGTTCGACGCTGCCAGCCGCTACGCCCAACGGATCGTGGAAGTGCTGGGCATGCAAAGCATGCAGGCGCTCAGCCTCTTCAACCAGACCATGGGCATCAAGGTCCTGGGCGAGCTCAACGAGTTCATCCGCACCAATATGCTGGAGCCGAAGAATATGGAACAGGAGTTCCAGGAGCTGAAGAAACACCTTTCCACCCTCTCCGACGCCCAGCGCAACATCGAAAAATCAGAAGAGCAGATCCGCATCCTCCAGCCACTGGAAAAACACTACAAAGCTTTCCGCGAAAGCTCCGACCAGCTGCGGCAGGTCCGGCAGGAGCTGGACACCATCAGGATCTGGAACAGCTATACAAAATATCATCTACTGGACGAAGCCATCCGCGGCAGTGAAAAAGAGAGCCAGCAGCTGCGGGAAGAGCTGGAAAGCCTCCGGCAAAAGATCGCCGGTCTCCAGGAAGAAGAAAGACAGACGCGCAATCAGCTGGAGCAAAACAAGGCGGGCCAGCGCCTGCAGCAGCTGGAAAAAGACCTGGAAGCCCTGGGAAAAGAATATAAAGAGGCCGACACGGCACTCAGCCAGTTCACAGCATGGTCCGCCGCCTTACATCTTCCCGAATCCGCGCCCGCGGACGAGGCTTCCTACCTGCGTATAAAGAAAGAGGCGGAACGCGCCGATAAAAGACTGGCCGGGGATATTCGGAACAACAATGAAGACCTGTTCGACGCCCAGGACCAGCTGAAAAAGTCCGGGGAGGAAAAGGCCCGCATCGAAGGCGAGCTCAACATTCTCCTGGAGAACAGGAATAATATCCCGGGTCATCTCATCCATCTCCGCCGCGAGATCTGCCAGGCCCTGAAGCTGGAAGAGCATGAGCTCCCTTTTGCCGGCGAGCTGATGCAGGTCGCCACCGGGGATGCAGACTGGCAGCCCGCATTGGAAAAACTGTTGAACCCCCTGTCGCTGCGGCTGCTCATCCCCGATAAGCAATATAAAAAGGTCAATAAGTTCGTCAACAACACCAACCTCCGGGCCCGGCTGGTCTACAATCATGTAAAAGACGTCGCGCTCAAACAGTTTGCCGACGACGGCACCGTTTGGCATAAACTGGAGTTCCATCCGGAGCATCCCCTCAGCGCCTGGGTAAGCCAGCAGGTCATCCAGCTCTACAATCATAGTTGCGTCGATAGTGAAAAAGCCCTGGAACGCTACGAGAAAGCCATCACGCTCAACGGCCTTATCAAAAATCGCGACAGGCACGAAAAGGACGACAGGCCAGAGCGCAATGACCCCGGCCGTTATGTAATGGGATGGAACAACGAAAAAAAGAAGGCCGCGCTCCAGCACCGGCGCGCACAGCTGGTCTCCATCATGGAGCAGGCGGGAGAAGCGCATCAACGTGCAGAGAACAAAGGTCGCCGGCTGCAGGAACAAGTCTTTGCCGTCAAGCGCATCACAGAACATCCCGGCTTTAAAAATATCAATACCGCCCGTCTACAGCGGGACATGTACGGCATAGAGGAACAGATGGCGCAGCTGAAAAAAGGCAGCGATCAGCTCAAGGCATTGACCCAACAGCTGGAGAGCATCCGCATGGCCATCGCCGGCAGCGAAGCGGAAAAAGACTCCCTGGTAGGGCGGCTGCACCTGGGCGGTAGCTCCCTGGAACAAATGGAGAAAGAGCGATTGGCCAGCAAGCCCCTTCTCGATCTGCTGACAGACAACGATAAGGACCTTTTGTTGCAGTTCCAGCAACAACATGCCGGTGAATTGACAGACTGCTCGCTGGAGAACATCGACACCAAATGCCGCCAGCTGACAGACCAGGCGGAAGGCAGCGCCCGGCAGCTGGAAGACACCGTTCAGCGGGAAGGCCGCGAGCTGGACCGCGCTATGATGCGTATAAAAAATCCCTCGCCCGAGATCATGCAGCGCTTCACCGACTGGATCGGCGATACCCAACAGCTGCCCACGGAAAGGGAATACGCGGAAGAATATTTGGAATGGCTGAACAAGCTGCAGACGGAAAACCTTCCCCGATTCAAAAAAGATTTCGAACGCCTCCTGCACGACACCGCCGTGATAAAAATGGGCGTCCTGAATGAAGAGCTGGAAAGCTGGGAAAGAAAGATAAAGAACAGCATCTTCACCCTCAACGGCTCTTTGTCGGGGATCAATTTCAACCGCCTTCCCGATACCTATATTCAGTTGGGCATCCGCCCCGTCACCGACACGGCCATTAAAGAGTTCCGGCACAGGCTCCTGAACGCCCTGCCCCAGGCCGCCGACTGGCAGCAGAACACCTTCGAGGAAAAAGCCCTTCACTTTAAACAGAATGTACAAACGCTCATCACTAGCCTCGAAGAAAATGAGTCCCACCGGGCCAAAGTGCTGGACGTACGCAACTGGTTCGAATTCTGGGCCGATGAAAAATTCAGGGAGACGCACGAGCTGAAGAAGACCTACAGGCAGATGGGCCAGCTGTCAGGCGGAGAAAAAGCCCAGCTTACCTACACCATCCTTTGCAGTGCCATCGCCTACCAGTTCGGCATCACCCGCGAAGGCCGTAATGCAAAAAGCCTCCGCTTCATCGCCGTCGATGAAAGCTTCAGCAACCAGGACGAGGAAAAAGCCACCTACCTCATGGAACTTTGCAAACAGCTGCACCTCCAGCTGCTGGTGGTCACCCCCAGCGATAAGATCCAGATCGTAGAGGACTTTATCGCCCATGTACACCTGGTTCAGCGGGTGAACAATAGGCATAGTATTCTTTTTAATATGACAAAGAAGGAGCTGAAAGAAAAAAAGGCGCTGGCGCTCAGTGAATGACACCCATAATGCTTTTGTTAATGACTATGCGTGGCATCCGAATTTGATTATTTTTAGTGGATGAAGGTGATCGTCTGCATCCTCGTCATTTTACTGACAGCGACAGGACCTGTTTTTTCCCAGGGTCCCGCCGACTCCACCTTCTCATTGCTGTTCAACGGCGGCCTCAGCTTTACCCACGCCAATGATCCGCACATCAATCGCTGGCTGGCCAAGTACGGCTATCCCACAGAACCGCACGTTCCGTCCAGTCTCCATTTTGAGATCAGCGCCATGCCCATGGGCTCCCGGCTGATGTACGACATCCGGGTATCCACCATCAATTCCGGGAAGAACCTCACGTCCTTCAACCTGCTCGCCGGCCTGTATACCGCGCTGGTAAAGGAACATAGCTTTCTCCTGCTGGCAGGCGCCGGCATCGGCTTTCACAGGGATATTATAGCGCTGAACGGGGACATGCCGCCCGAATACCAAGAGCTGGCCGACCATTATCACAAACCATTGGGGCTTCGAAGAGGCGGCCTCATTTTCGAGCCGGCCCTCCGCGCTTTCTGGTTCCCTGTCAGCGTGCACAATGTACAGCTGGGCCTCTTCGCCAGCGCTGGCGCCGACATCGACTTCAACTCCCGGTGGCGCCTGGGATACTTCGACAACAGCCAGGGCAGGTCCAGCCACTTCAAACGGTTGATCAAACCCGCCGACCAGCGACGGGTCAGCGAATACGGCCTGGCCTACAATGCCGGTCTCACCTTACGCGTTCATTTACTGTAACATAGCCGTTTTTTTGTCCAGTTTCCCCCCGCTGGCGCCTACCATGCCAGGAAATCCATCCCAAGCCCCAAAAAATCCCAGATCGGGAAGAACCTTCCAGCCGGTAGAAAACTTCCCATTTAACCTTTTACGTATAACCCTGACTAATAGCTAAGTGTAAATTGGTACTTCTTTAGATATCTATGGCATAGAACTAACCCGAATCCGTGAACCCTTAATCTGATCCCGATGAAACATTTTTACCCGGCTTTCCAGCTCCGGTATTATTCATCACTCCTTGTGCTTGCAGCCCTGGTAACCGCAAACACCAATACCGCAGACGCCCAAAGCTGTCCGCTGAACAGCAACCAGTCCATCAGCACCTATCCCAACACTTTCTACCCGGCGAACCAAACGTACGTCAACACCGGCAGCACTTCCATCAGCCTTGGCTCCGTGACGTATGGCACCACCCCCATCAGCGCAGGCGATGTCCTGCTGGTGATCCAGATGCAGGGGGCGCAGATCAACGGAGCCAATACATCCAGCTATGGTGACGGGTCGGGGTCCGGTCGCGGCTATCTTAATAACAGCGCAATGCTGGCGGGCCGCATGGAATATGTCCTGGCAGCCAACAGCGTACCCCTCACCGGTGGCACTCTCAATCTTGTCTCCGCCATTGGCAGCAGCTTTCAGAATACCCCTTTCGGCACCGACGGTCAATATACCTACCAGGTGATCCGTGTACCATTATATTATGATGTCACCCTCGCGGCCAACATCATCGCTCCCCGTTGGAATGGTACCACCGGTGGCGTCATCGCACTCTTTGCCACGCATAATATTATAATGGCAGGTTACACCATCGACGCCTCCGGCCTGGGTTTCAGGGGCGGTGGCGGACGCGCTTTCAGCGGCTCCGGCTCCGGCTCCAATGCGGACTTCATCACGCTGGCAACCAGCAATGCCAATGGCGGCAAAGGAGAAGGCCTGGCCGGTACACCCAAATATTTGAATAACAACAATACTTTTTTGGACGTCTCTACCCTCGAAGGTTATCCCAACGGCAGCTACGGTAAAGGCGCTCCCGGAAATGCCGGCGGCGGCGGTACAGATGGAAACCCCGCCAGCAACAATGATGAGAACACTGGTGGCGGCGGCGGCGGCAACGCCGGCCTCGGCGGCAGTGGCGGCAATGCCTGGAACTCGGGTGTCACCTCCGGCGGCAGGCCCGGAGCAACCTTCGGCCAGGGCTCCCCGTCCCGTCTGATCATGGGCGGCGGTGGTGGCGCAGGCACGACCAACAATGGCACCGGCAGCCCCGGCAGTGGTTTTGCCAGCAGCGGCGCGGCCGGTGGTGGGATCATCATCCTTTCAGCCAACGCCATCACAGGCTCGGGGACCATCAAGTCCAACGGCGGTGCTGCCAATATTTCCGTGAAGAACGACGGCTCCGGCGGCGGTGGTGCAGGTGGCTCGATCCTTATCTATGCTAAGACGGGCAGCCTCTCCACGCTTACCGTCACAGCCAAAGGCGGTAATGGCGGCAACAATCAAATGACGGGCGGCGCTTCCCACGGTCCCGGTGGCGGCGGCGGCGGTGGCGTTGTTTATTCCAGCATGTCCCTCGGCGCCAGCAGCTCCGTAGCAGGGGGTACCGCCGGCACCACCAACGGCATGTCCACGAGCTATGGCGCAACAGCCGGCGGCATCGGCCTCCTCTCTCAGTCCATCACGCAATCCCAGACGCCCGTTTTCCCCATTTCCTGCGTAGTATTGTCCGTGGAATTCCAGGACATCGCGGCTGTCCGGAACAACGACATCAACACCATCACCTGGCAGGTAAGCCATGAGATCAATACCCTGGAATACATCGTGGAAAAAAGCACGGACGGCAGGAGCTTCAAAGACATTGGTCATGTAGCCTACCAGCCCGGCGGCTCTTCCGGCAAGCAATATACTTTCAATGACAACGAAGGCACTACAGGCGCCGGCCTGGTCTACTATCGTATTCGTCAGACGGAAGCCTCCGGCAACGACCAATACAGTAAGACCGTCTCCATACAAATGAACGGCCTGATCAGCACCCTGACGGTCTTCCCCAACCCCGCCAGATCATCCGCCACCGTAAGGTTCGTCGCAGCCTCCAATGCCGGCGTCAGCCTCCGCCTGTTCGACATGAAAGGCAGCCAGGTCTGGCAAAAAGAAGCCCGTGTAAGCGCAGGCGCTAATGCGATCCTCCTCGATCAGCTGGGAACAATACCAAATGGCATTTACCTTCTTCAATGGTTCGACGGGCTGAAACCTCAACAGCTGAAGCTGCTCGTGAATCACTAGGACCACATATCTACAGGACACAAAGGGCGGATCATACGATCCGCCCTTTCTCATATGGAACACTGCGTGTGCGAATCCGGACAGTTTATGATAACCAGAAAACCTCAATTCATTGATTCGTAGTTCGTAAACAACCCGGCACTCTTCTGGCTGTCATTCAGCTATATTCCAAAACAAAACGCATGTTCAGAAGCTATCTCAGGACGGCCTTGCGCAGCCTGCAAAAGAACAAGACTTTGTCCTTTATCAATATCGCCGGTCTGTCGATAGGCATGACCGTAGCCCTGCTGATAGGGCTTTGGATCTGGGACGAGTTCTCTTTTGATAAATACCATCAGAACTATGCCCGCATTGCAAGGGTTATGCAACAGGCCACCTACAATGGTTATGTAAGCACAGGGGAAGCAATACCCCTGCCACTGGAGGCCGAGATCAGAAAGAACTATAGCGGGGATTTCCGGCATATTGTGATGACAGCCTGGACGAGCAACCATATCCTGATCACAGGAGATAAGAAGGTTTCTTTTTCCGGTAATTTTATAGGCTCCGAAGGCCCCGAAATGCTTACGCTCCGCATGATCCGGGGCAGCCGCAACGGCCTGAAAGGCCCTTCCTCCATGCTGATCTCCCAGACGGTTGCCACCGCCCTCTTTGGAGAGGCCGATCCCATGGGCCAGCTCATCAAGCTGGATAATAACGCTGCCTTTACGGTGGCGGGGGTATACGAAGATCTTCCGCTCAACACAACGTTTCACAATCTCGCCTTTATGGCCCCCTGGGATTATTTCGTTACTTCGGTGGACTGGGTCAAAAAAGCCGCCACCGATTGGAATGATGATTCTTTCCAGATGTTTGCGCAGATAGCCGGCAATGAGGACATGGCCAGGGTCTCGGACAAAATAAAAGATACGAAGCTCAATAACGTAGACCATGACAACGCCAGGTTCCGGCCCAGGATAATGCTGCAACCCATGAGCAAATGGCATTTATATGCGGAATTCAAAAATGGGATCAACACAGGCGGCGCGATCCAGTATGTCTGGCTGTTCGGCATCATCGGGATCTTCGTGCTCCTGCTGGCCTGTATCAATTTCATGAACCTCAGCACGGCCCGGAGTGAAAAAAGAGCGAAGGAAGTGGGGATCCGCAAGGCTCTTGGCTCCCTCCGGGCGCAATTGATCAGCCAGTTCTTTTACGAGTCCCTGCTGATGGCGATCCTGGCATTTGCGTTCTCGCTGTTGCTCGCAGCTCTGGTCCTGCCGTTCTTCAATGAAACAGCGGACAAAAAGATGAACATTCTTTGGGACAGCCCGGCCTTCTGGCTGGCCTGTGCCGGATTCACTTTATTTACAGGATTGATCGCCGGCAGCTATCCGGCCTTATACCTGTCCTCTTTCAAGGCAGTCAAAGTATTAAAAGGAACTTTCAAGGCCGGCTGGCTGGCCAGAAGTCCACGAAAAGCCCTTGTCATTCTGCAATTCACCGTCTCCGTCGTCTTGATTATTGGAACGATCATCGTTTTCAAACAGATCCAATTTGCACGGAACAGGCCGGTAGGGTACAGCCGGGACGGGTTGATCGTTATAGAAGAGTCGAATGATGATCTGCACGATCGGTTCAACGCAGTCCGGACCAGCCTGCTGGCCACCGGCGCAGTCACAGAAGCGGCGGAATCATCCAGCCCGACCACAGGGGTAGAAAATGGGCGCAGCGGCCTGGTATGGAAAGGCAAAGACCCGGCAATGACGGATCATTTCGGAAATATCCGGGTGACAACAGGCTATGGCGCGACCGTAGGTTGGCAGTTCGTCGCGGGAAGGGATTTCTCCAGCCAGTATGGCACCGATTCATTCGCCCTGGTATTGAATGAAGCCGCCGTAAGATACATGCATCTGGAAAACCCCATAGGGGAGACCATACGGGGCATCGGGAAAAAAGAGTTCCATGTCATCGGCGTGGTAAAAGACATGGTGATGGAGTCCCCCTTTCAGCAGGTAAAGCCCACGATCTTTTACATCACAGAAAGCGGATTCGCATACGTCAATATCCGGATCGATCCCGGGGTCAGCACCCGCCAGGCCCTGCAAATGATCGCAGCGGTCTGTAAAACTTATTCTCCGTCCGTCCCCTTCTCCTACAAATTTGCAGACGAAGAATATGCCCGGAAATTCAGGACCGAAGAGCGTATTGGCACGCTGGCAGGCATCTTTGCATCGCTGGCTGTCTTCATCAGCTGCCTCGGTTTGTTTGGCATGGCCACCTTCATGGCGGAGCAACGCATTAAAGAGATCGGCGTAAGAAAAGTGCTGGGGGCCACCGTATTCAATCTATGGGGTCTCCTGAGCAAAGACTTTATCGTCCTGGTCGGCATATCCCTTTTGATAGCGATCCCCATCGCTTATTATTGCATGGGCAACTGGCTGCAGCACTATGCCTATCGTTCCGGTATGCCGTGGTGGGTTTTCGCCTCAGCCGGCGCAGGGGCCTTGCTGATCACCCTCCTGACCGTAAGCTACCAAAGCATTAAGGCAGCATTGACCAATCCGGTCAACAGCTTGCGATCGGAATAAAAAAATAGCCCCCATAGAAATGGGGGCCCGGTGTAACTATTAACTACTATTAACACATGATATAACCACTGAAACCTATAAGAACGAGACCTATTGTCGATTAATTAAAAGCTTGCTGCTCTCATGCGTACCATCCGGAGCAGACACATACAGCACATACAGACCCGAGGCCATCTGCTGCAGCGGAAAAGTTACGATAGTACCCGCACCGCCCGACACACTTTTCTCCTGCAGCACCGCACCCGCCTGGCTGATAAGACGAACCTTGACAGTCCCCGTACTCGTGCCGCCCAGCGTAACATTCACATACTCCTTCGCCGGGTTGGGGAAAAAGCTGATTTGGCTGCTCAACACCGTTCCCTGCACAGCCTTTACTTCACTGTATACAGCGCTGCCGTCCAGGTCCACCATCTTCAGCCGGTAGTAGCTCGTCCCGGAAAGAATACGCATATCCGTAAAGGAATAGCTGGAGACCGACGAGCTGTTACCCTTGGCATCCACCACACCGACCTTGCTCCAGCTGCTGCCGTCTGCGCTGCGTTCGATCTCAAACCGGCTGGCGTTCTGTTCCATCGCCGTTTCCCATGCCAGGCCGGCCGTGCCGTCACCATTGCTACCGGCGGTAAATCCGGTAAGGATGACAGGCAATGTACTGCCGGGCAATGTACCCCCGGATGTCAGCGTGGCCGGTCCATATAAAGCAGGATTCGAACAGGCATGCTGCCCGGCGCCGCCACAATTCATCGTGCTGGTGGAAGTGGAATAAGATCTCGGGGTGGCTGCATTGACGCTGTTGGCAGGAGACGCATTATAGTTCGACCAGTTGTAATACATATTGTTGGTATTGCCCACCACCACCGTAGAGGCGCCATAGAGCTTCAGGGTAGGGCCGCTTACGGTAAAAGCCGCTGCGCTGCCGACGCTGCCGTCACCAATGACGATCTTGCTGCTGCTCGACAGTCTGATCAGCGTGCTGGCCGCACCCGTGGAATACATGGTGGCATTATCACGCAGGTTCACCACGCTCCCCACCAGGTCCACATCGTAGCTGGTATTGAAATAAGATCCGTTGTTGAAAGTGAAGGTGGCCCCGTCCAGCGACAAAGGAGCGTTGACGATCACCTTGCCGTTGTTGCCATAGATCTGAAAAACAATATTTTTAAAGCTGGTAGTGAAAATGCTTCCTGCATACTGAATGTTCAGGGTCTTGTCCGTCATGGAGAGATTGCCACCTTCGAAAGTACAGTTCTGGCAGGTGACAGACTGATCGATGGTCAGCGTTACGCCGGAAGAGATGACAATGGAACAATTAGCGCAGGTATTGGGCAATACAGCCGACCAGCTCTTATTGGAAGTGATCAGGTAAGTTGTTTGCCCCGCGGCGGAGCTTGCGGTGAACAAAGAAAGAACAGAAAGGGCGATCAGGTAAAAAGTCTTTTTCATACGAGTACTTATTAAACAGTAGTTGGCATAAGGATTACCAAGGAAATGCCACACTTATAAGTACTTGTATATCAAAGAAAAGGCCGGTTTCCCCGACAGGGGAATATTCCAATATTAGGAATGAATTCCAAAATAGGGTATTTTTCCCCGTTCGGTCATGTCGTCCCGTTCCGGCTCACCATTTCGCTGATCAGTTCGGCCACCAGGGAGGTCCAGCCGGTCTGGTGGCTGGCACCCAGGCCATGGCTCGTATCGCCATGAAAATATTCATAGAACAGCAGCAGGTGGCGGTTGCCCGGCTGCTGGTAGAACCAGTTGTATTTGCCATGCAACGGCCGCCCGCCGGCTGCATCCGCATGGAAAAGACTGACCACCCGCCGGGTCAGCTCATCGGCCACCTGCTCCAGGTTCAGCTGCTTTCCCGATCCTACCGGGTATTCCACCAGCAGGTTGTCGCCATAAAATTTCCCATATCTCCGGATAGACTGAATAATGAGATAGTTGATGGGTATCCACACCGGCCCCCTCCAGTTGGAGTTGCCGCCAAAAAAATCCGAGGTGCTGTCACCCGGATCATATTTGATATGGTAATCGATGCCGCCGATATTGATCGTGTAGGGATGTTGCTCATGATGCTTGGACAGCGCTCTGATGCCGCCGGAAGAAAGGAACTCCGCCTCGTTCAGCAATCGCGCCAGCAGGTACACCAATCTCTTTTGCGGCACCAGCGAGAGCAGGATCTGCTCTCCGTCGCTATGCTCTTCGTTAGGCCAGTAACGTTTGTTCTTTAGCCGGTAGCTTTCAAACCAGTTGATCCGTTTCTTAAAATCCACCAGCTTCGTCAGCGTTTTCTTCTCGATGATCGATACGGCAAATAAAGTGGTCAGGCCCACGATGGATTGTATCCGCAGCTGCGTTGGATGACCCGCGATAGACAGCGTATCGTAAAAGAACTTATCCTCCTCATTCCACATGCCCTGCTCGTTCAGCGCCTCCGCGATCAGTACGAACTGCTCGAAGAACTTGGTCGCCGTGTCCTCGAAAGCCTCGTCCTTCATCGCGATCTCCAGCGCCATGTCCATCATGTTCAGGGCATACATGCCCATCCAGCTGGTGCCATCCGCCTGCTCCAGCTGCATATCCCCGCCAAGATGGTGGCTGCGGTCGAATACCCCGATATTATCCAGCCCCAAAAAGCCCCCTTCGAACATATTATTGCCATTGGCGTCTTTTCGGTTGACCCACCACGTAAAATTGATGAGCAGCTTCTGGAAGATGCGCTTCAAAAAGCCGATATCACCTTTCCCCGTCCGCTCTTTTTCTATCCGGTAAACTTCCAGCGCCGCCCAGGCCTGCACCGGCGGGTTGACATCGCTGAAATTCCACTCATAGGCCGGGATCTGGCCATCCGGCTTCATATACCATTCCCGCATGATCAGCAGGAGCTGATGCTTGGCGAAAATGGGATCCACCAGCGCCATGGAAATGCTCTGAAAAGCCAGGTCCCACGCCGCATACCACGGATATTCCCACTTGTCAGGCATGGCGATGATATCCTGGTTCTTCAGGTGCTTCCATTCATGGTTGCGGCCATGCAGCTTGCCGGCATTCACCGGGGTGATACCATCGCTGGTCGTCAGCCAGCGCTCGACATCGTAATGATAGTATTGCTTGCTCCAGAGGAGGCCCGCCAGCGCCTGTCGCTGAACATTCGCCATCTCCGGCGTGATGCCGGGCGGAAGGATCGATGCATAAAAAGCATCTGCTTCCTCTTTACGGGCGGTAAAAATGCCCATGGTGCCGCTGGAAAAAGGATTCTCTATGATCTTGTTGCTGAGGCGCAGCGTAATAGTCCGCGAGGCCCCAGCCTCGATGTGGTAGTGGTACACCGGCGCAAATTTGGTCCCCGACCGCTTTTCTTTCAGGACCTCCAGGTTCTTCTTATGGATGACGGCATCATGGAACGCATCCTTCACAAAAGGCGTCTTGTTCGGCGTGCCCGACATTTTTTCCGTATTGGTCTCATTTTCCGTAAACAGGCAGTATTGCGGCTGCTGAAAGTAAAGGTAATAGGGGCCCAGCCGGCTATGGGAGGCCTTCACCGAATGCCTGTCCCTGGCCGTGATCGAAGGCTTTTTTTCCAGCCCGTCATAATTCCAGCGGTTATAGAACCACAAGGTCGGCAGCACCGTGATCTCTGCCTCTTTCGGCCCCCTGTTGTGAATATTGATGCGGATGAAGATGTCCTTGGCATTCTGCTTGGCATAGGTAATGTTGACATCGAAGTATTCGTTCTCGTCAAAAACACCCGTGTCCAGGATCTCGTATTCCGGCTCCTCTTTCGAGCGCTTCCGGTTCTCCTCCAGCAGCTGCTTATAGGGAAATTCCTGTTGAGGGTACTTATACAAATACTCCATGTAGTAATGCGTAGGCGTATTGTCGAGGTAATAATACAGCTCCTTCACATCTTCCCCATGATTGCCTTCCTTATTCCCCAGGCCAAATAACCGCTCCTTCAGGACTGGGTCCTTTCCATTCCACAAAGCCACTGCAAAACAGAGATTTTGAAAAAAGTCGGAGATCCCCGCCAATCCATCTTCCCCCCAATAGTAGGTGCGGAAATGTGACTGGTCATAAGGGAAATAATGCCAGGCATCGCCATAAGCGCTGTAATCCTCTCTCACTGTCCCCCACTGTCTTTCGCTCAAATAAGGCCCCCATTGCTCCAAAGGTATTTTTTTCGTGGCGTTGACCGCCAGTCGTTGATGTTCTGCCGTCATGTTAAAAGGGTTCACCTGCTGTTACTGATTCGTTTGTAGGCAACCGCAATCGTGTGCAATCAGCCGTCAAGTTACTAAGTTCGTGCCGGAAATATTAAATGTTTGCCCGGCAATCTCGCTTTCGCTACCTTTACTTGTGGTACTGCGGCTCCTCTAAAAACAGGCTGGTACACACTTTTATTATATTTTTGCCCATATTAACTCTTCTAATTTGACTTTTAAAGAATTCGGACTGAATGAAAGCCTGCTGGAAGGCATCGACGCCTCGGGATACGAAAATGCCACTCCGGTACAGGAGCAGGTGATCCCGCTGATCCTCGCTGGTAAGGATATCATCGCCTCCGCCCAGACGGGCACCGGAAAAACTGCCGCCTTTTTGCTTCCCATCATCAATAAGCTGCTCGCATCCCGTATAGACGACCAGGTCAATGCACTCGTCATCGTCCCCACCCGGGAGCTGGCCGTACAGATCTCACAAAACCTGGAAGGGCTGGCCTATTTTACGGAGATCAGCTCCATCGCCGTCTACGGCGGCGGGGACGGCAGCAACTTCACCAATGAAAAACAGGCGCTTTCCCGTGGCGCCGACATCGTCATCTGTACCCCCGGACGCATGATCGCCCACCTGAACATGGGTTATGTCAGGCTGCAGGGCCTCCAATATCTCGTGCTGGACGAGGCCGACAGGATGCTGGACATGGGTTTCTATGATGACATCATGAAGATCATCTCCTTCCTGCCCCCCAAAAGACAAAATCTGCTCTTCTCGGCCACCATGCCCGTCAAGATCCGCGACCTGGCTAAAAAGATCCTGCATCAGCCCGAGGAGATCAATATCGCCATCTCCAAACCTCCTGCAAAAATTGTGCAGCAGGCTTTCATCGTATACGAAACACAGAAGATCCCCCTGGTGAAGTGGCTCCTGAAATCGCTGGACTTTAAAAGCATCCTCGTATTCTGCTCCAAGAAGCATAACGTGAAACAGCTGACCATGGAACTGAAGCGATCCCGCTTCAATGTGAAAGAGATCCACTCCGACCTCGAACAGGCCGCAAGGGAAGAAGTATTGCTGGAGTTCCGCAGCAGACGCCTGCAGATCCTCGTCGCAACGGATATCCTTAGCCGTGGTATCGACATCGATAACATCGACCTGGTGATCAACTACGATGTACCTAACGACGGCGAAGACTACATCCATCGCATCGGGCGCACCGCCCGTGCCGAGACGGACGGGATGGCTTATACTTTCGTCAGTGAAAAAGAGCAGAATAAATTCAACACGATCGAGCAGCTCCTGGGTTCACCCGTCCCCAAGGCCGAAGTACCCGAGCAGTTCGGTCCGGCCCCCGAATACAACCCCCGAAAGTCCCGTCGCCCCGGCGGCGGAGGCAGCGGCCACAGGAGAGAAGGCGGCGGCAAGGGCAACGGAAGACGCTTCCATCCCCAGCAGCAGCGCAGGAATAACAATGGTCAGAACAATGCGGGAAGACAGGGCGGTGGCGGAAGAAGCGCCGGACAAGGCGGCGGCTAAAATTGCTCAAAAGAAAGTCCAGCCCCATCCCAGCAGCAGGCAGACGAACACGATCAGTGGCGAAGGCAGCCGGCTATTGTTCAGCAGCAGGAAAGTCCCTACTATCACCCCCAGGTTGAGAAAAAGGTCCGTCCAGCTCTCAGAAGACATGTCCCGCATCATATAGCAGGCCGACGCGATCATAATACCCACCACCACTGAATTAATTCCCTCCAGGGCACGATACACCACCGCATACTTCTTCAGGTTGTGCCAGATGGGAAAGAAGAAAAGCACCAGCAGCGCGCTGGGTAAAAAGATACCGGTCGTCGCTATAAAACATCCCAGGATCTGCATCCCTGTGCCCTTGTCCTTCATGGCCATACCCCCCATAAAAGAGGTGACGGAAAATACAGGACCAGGGATCGCCCGCGCCATACCCGCACCAGAATAAAAGTCTTCCCTGTTGATACGAATGATATTAGGATTGCGATGAATGAGGTTTTGTGACTCCGGACGAACTACGAATTGTTCGTACATCATGGGGATCAATACGTTACCTCCTCCAAACACCAGGCTGCCAAATCGATACGTATTCTCGAAAAGATTCAGTGGCCGCCTGTTCGGCCAGTTGTTCTTCCGGGCCAATTCACTGCCCGCACCTGCCAGGAGGAAAATAATGGCAAACAGCCAGATATTGCCCCACTTGATCTTCTTCGGCATCAGCTCCTTTTGCGGGATACGCCGGTCGCTGAGGTTGGTGACAAATCCGCCCAGCACCAGGAGAATAGGAAAGATCCAGGGCGTCTTAAAAAGGATAAAGGTAGCCACGGCACTCACCAGCAGGATGACACGGGTGATCGTATTATGAATGGAGATCCTGAACGCTTTATACGCACCATAGGAGATAAACCCCACTGTCATCGGCGCCACAAATCGGAAGAGCGCGGCCGTCTTCAGCGTCCGCTCATTGACATAAGCGATGAAAAAGGAAAAAGCCCCCATCAGGATACACGCCGGCAAGGTCCAGATGATCAGTGTCAGCATCGCCAGGACAACACCCCCTCTCTTATACCCGATAAGCGTCAGTGTCTGCGTGGAACTGGCTCCCGGCAGCAATTGGCAAAAAGCGCTGTAATCCATCAGCTCTGCTTCGGTGACATCCCGGCGCTTACCGACAAATGTCTTCATCATCATCCCCATATGTCCTTGTGGACCGCCAAAAGCAGAAATACTGTGCAGGAACACCGCCTTAAGGAATGCAATATGTCGAAGTAAAATTGTCACGGTGTTGTCCGGGTGCGCGTAGTAAACATGAAATAAGTGTACAATTTATGGCTTGTTGAAAACATGAACAAAATCAATCGATGAACGATCCATTTAAATCCGCGAATCATTATATTCATATATCTAACAAACCATTCAACACATGAGAAGATCCCTGCTTACCCTCATCAGTATTTTACTGCCCGCAATGTACCTCCTTGCACAAAAAAAAGACATGACTTCGCTCATCAGCAATGCTGCCGATAAGATAGAGCCAAAGACCATTGCATGGAGAAGAGATTTTCACGAACATCCCGAGCTGGGCAATCGCGAGGTCAGAACAGCAAAGATCATCGCCGATCACCTCCGCTCACTGGGACTGGAAGTAAAGGAAGGCGTAGGCATCACCGGTGTGGTAGGCATTCTGCGTGGAGCAAAGCCCGGACCCGTCATCGGCCTGCGTGCGGACATGGATGGGCTTCCGCTGATAGAAAGGGCAGCGCTGCCTTTCGCTTCAAAAGTAAGAACAACCTACAATGGTCAGGAAGTAGGTGTCATGCATGCCTGCGGACATGACTCGCACATCGCCATCCTCATGAGCGTAGCAGAGGTACTTTCCGGTATGAAACAAGACCTGAAAGGGACCGTGAAATTTATCTTTCAGCCGGCAGAGGAAGGACCTCCCACAGGTGAAGAGGGTGGGGCCCCCCTGATGATAAAGGAAGGTGTCCTTGACGATCCGAAAGTGGAGGTAATGTTCGGCCTTCATATTAATTCTGCTACAGAATCAGGTAAGATAAAATATCGCAGCGCCGGCACCATGGCCGCTTCCGATTGGTTCACGCTCAAAGTAAAAGGCAAAGGCACTCATGGATCACAACCCTGGGCAGGCATCGATCCCATCGTCGTTTCCGCACAGATCATCACAGGGCTGCAGACCATCATCAGCCGCCAGACAGAATTGACGAAAGAGCCCGCTGTCATTAGTGTTTGTGTGATCAAGGGAGGCGTTCGCTCCAACATCATCCCCGAAGAAGTTGAAATGCTGGGGACCATCCGTACGCTGGACACAGGTATGCAGCGGGACATCCAGGAGAAGATGCAAAGGACAGTCACTAAGATCGCTGAAAGTGCCGGCGCTACTGCCGAGCTTAGCATAGAGAACAAGACCCTGATCACTTATAACAACCCAGCCCTTGTAAAGAAAATGCTTCCTTCATTGCAAAAAGCAGCAGGAGAAGACAACGTAAGCTGGATCGATGCCATGACAGGATCGGAAGATTTTTCTTTTTTCGGCGACAAAGTGCCTTCCTTCTTTTTCTTCCTGGGAGGAATGAAGAAAGGCCAGGATCCCCACACGGCCTTTCCGCACCATACGCCCGACTTCTACATCGATGAATCAGGTTTTAAGACAGGTGTAAAAGCCTTTTGCCAGCTGGTAGTCGACTACTCGGGCTCGAACTAACTATTTTCCCGGCCACTTCTGCAGACACCTAACGATCGCTTTGCCACAGAAACCTTTCCTCCTTACCTTTATCACATGGATATCGAATCATTGAGAGAGTATTGCCTGAAGAAAAAGGAAGCCGAAGAAACCTTCCCTTTCGGTGACACAACATTGGTATTTAAGGTCAGGGGAAAGATGTTCCTGCTGGTATCCCTCGATAATCCCGTCCTGCAATTCAATGTAAAATGCGATCCTGAGAAAGCCATCGAATGGAGAGAGCAGTACCATGCCGTCCAACCCGGCTATCATATGAATAAGAAAATGTGGAATACAGTCATTGTCGATGGCAGCATATCCGCCCGCACCCTTCGGGAAATGATCGACGACTCTTATGTACTGGTGGTAAAGTCTTTGCCCAAAAAAGCGCAGGAAGGACTGCTATAATATAATTCATCCTGTTGATTCATTCTTCCGTTGCTTACTTTCACCGGTAATAACCGTTCCGTTCAATCTCTTCCCTCACCGCATCCGGTACCAGGTACCGTATAGACTTTCCTTCTTTTACATTTTTTCGTATGTGCGTAGCCGAGATCGGCAGGAGGGGCGCGTCCAGGACAGTCACTTTCATTGCCTGCGGGAAAGAAGGAAGGATCTCATGCGCGGGACGCTTATATACATAAACAGGGAAATTTTGCAGCAGCCAGCTGTAATTCTTCCACTTGGGAAGGTTCTGGAAGCTATCACTACCCATGACAATGGAAAACTGATAGGCCGGGGCCGGATATTTCTCCTGGAGGTAAGCAAGCGTATCCACCGTGTAAGAAGGCTTGGGTAACTTAAATTCTATATCAGTGGCTTTAAGATTATTTTCCCCTTCTATCGCAGCTTGAACCAGGAAGAGCCGGTGGTATTCATTCAGGAGGGAGGCCGAAGGTTTCAAAGGATTTTGGGGAGAGACGACAAACCAGATCTGATCGAGGTCAGTGTTTTCCAGCAAATAGTTCGCAATGATCAGGTGCCCGTGATGTATGGGATTAAAGGATCCAAAGTAAAGCCCTACCTGCATTAGTACACCTCCTCCACCATAAAGATATTATCCGCCTCATCCAGGCGAAGACTTAGATTATATCCAGCAACAGTGATCGAGATCGGATCACCCAGTGGGGCAATCTGCTCCACCCGGATCAATTCTCCGGGAACACAACCCATTTCCATTAGCTTTAGGAAAAGCTCGTTCTTCTCGAAAGAGTGGATCCTTGCGACAGTTCCTGGTTCTAACTCTGATAATCTCTTCATTTCTTAAGTGTTTACGCTATCCTCGGTAAAGGTACGTTTTATGATCGCTCGAGTATGAAATCCTTCCTTATAGAGGGCAACCCATTCACTTTTATTAATTTTACTCGGAGTTATTCAAATTGCTTTTAAAAATCTTTACTACGCCGGAAATGCCTTCAAACACGTCCCCCTCCCTGGTTCAATTTCATTTCCTGGAAGGAGCTAACCTCCTTACCCAGCGCACTCATTTAAAGACCTTTATCAGGAGCCTTTTTAAAAGGGAAAAGAAACCGCTGGCTGAGATACACTATATATTCTGTTCCGATGATTATCTATTGGAAATTAACCGGCAACACTTAAAGCATGATTATTATACAGATATCATCACTTTTGACCTCTCCGAGCCCGGTAAACCAATAAACGCAGAGATCTATATAAGTGTCGATCGGGTGAGGGACAATGCCCGGCAGTTTAAGACTTCTTTAAAGAATGAATTACATCGGGTTATCTTTCATGGAGCCCTGCATTTGTGCGGATATAAGGATAAAACATCTAAGGATCAGGCAGTCATGAGGAAAATGGAGGATAAAAACCTGGCTAAATACTTTAAATAGATTAGGAACGTTCCACGTGAAACTTAAAGTGACTACAATAAATCCTTGATTGACTGCGTTCCACGTGGAACTATCTTCTATCGTTTATTCCTCCTTCTTCTTTTTAATAACTACAACACTCCTTAAACCACCTTTTTTCCCATCTCTCAGCGACCTCCACCGGCATTTAGGTAATCCCTCTCTGACTCAACAAATAAGGATCACTTCACGAATCTTCCCTCCTTCCTCTGATAAACTACAATAATCCCATCCATTCCTGGTCGTTCCTTCCTAGTCCTAAACCAATCTCCTTCCTCAATACTGCCTACCAGATATCTTATCCTTTGTATTCACCTTTCTCCAGTCCTAATCAAACTACCCCCTCTACATACTATCCTTTCCTCAATCCCTCATATAAAGTACCTTTGCATCTTATGTTCCCTTCATATGACATTATCGTAGTCGGCGCAGGCCATGCAGGATGCGAAGCCGCCGCTGCAGCCGCCAACCTGGGGTCCAAGGTCCTCCTCATCACCATGAACATGCAGACCATTGCCCAAATGAGCTGCAATCCTGCCATGGGTGGAATTGCCAAAGGCCAGATCGTTCGTGAAATTGACGCACTCGGCGGTTATTCCGGCATCGTCACCGACAAAAGCATGATCCAATTTAGGATGCTCAATCGGTCAAAAGGACCCGCCATGTGGAGCCCAAGAGCACAGAACGACCGCATGTTGTTCGCCGCAACCTGGCGGGAAATGCTCGAAAATACCCCCAATGTGGATTTTTACCAGGACATGGTCAATGGCATCCTCATTAAAGACAACAAGGCACACGGCGTCATCACAGGACTCGGACACAAAATAGAAGCCAAAGCAGTAGTCGTAACCAGCGGCACTTTCCTCAACGGGGTGATCCATATAGGAGAAAAAAGATTCGGGGGTGGGAGAGTAGCAGAAAAAGCTGCCACAGGCATAACAGAACAGCTCGTATCCCTGGGCCTGGAAAGTGATAGGCTGAAGACAGGGACACCACCAAGGATAGATGGAAGAAGCCTGGATTATACAAAAATGGAAGAACAAAAGGGAGACGAAGAGATTGTCGGCTTCTCCTATCTCGATGTACCAAAGCCTACCCAGCAAAGAAGCTGCTGGATCACCTATACCAGCCCTGCGGTACATGACATCCTTAAAACAGGTTTCGACAGAAGCCCCATGTACACAGGACGCATCGAAGGAGTAGGACCAAGATACTGTCCAAGCATAGAGGATAAGATCAACAGGTTCGCAGAAAGGGAAAGGCACCAGCTGTTCATTGAACCCGAAGGTTGGAACACCGTCGAGATCTATGTCAACGGCTTTAGTACTTCCCTCCCTGAAGAAGTACAATACAAGGCGCTGAAGGAAGTACAGGGATTTGAGAACGTACGGATCTTCCGCCCGGGATATGCCATCGAATATGATTATTTTCCTCCTACCCAGCTGACACATTCGCTGGAAACAAAACTCCTGCAAAACCTCTTCTTCGCCGGCCAGATCAATGGGACCACAGGCTATGAAGAAGCCGCCTGCCAGGGACTCATGGCAGGTATCAATGCCCATCAGAAAGTCCGCGCCCAGGAACCATTTATTCTTAAAAGAAGCGAAGCCTATATCGGCGTACTTATAGACGATCTCATCAGCAAAGGCACGGAAGAACCTTATCGCATGTTCACTTCCAGAGCTGAATTTCGTACGCTCCTCCGGCAGGATAATGCCGACCTCCGCCTGACGGAAATGAGCTATAGACTGGGACTTGCTTCACAGGAAAGAATGGACAAGACACTAACCAAAAGATCCGGCGTAGAAAAAATAAAAGAGATCCTGAAAGAATACTCGTTGGACCCGGCAGAGTCGGAACAATTCCTCCAGGAAAAGAATTCAGCCATACTTACACAAAAACAAAAAGCTATCCAGGTATTGCTGCGCCCCAATATTGATCTCCCATCTATGATCCGGTCGATACCCCGCCTTCAAAATGTCTTCGATGATTTCAATACCGAAACCATCGAGCAGGCCGAGATCCAGGTGAAATATGACGTATACATCGAAAAAGAAAAAGAGCTGGTAAAAAAAATGGCCCAGCTGGAAGATCTGTTGATCCCGGATAATTTCAATTACGATCGCATCGCTTCACTCTCCAATGAAGCCCTGCAGAAATTCAAACGCATCCGGCCCCGAACCCTTGGCCAGGCCAGCCGGATCAGCGGGGTCAATCCAAGCGATGTACAAATCCTGATGGTCTATATGGGAAGATAATTTAATACGAAGAGATCAAAAAAGAAATAGGCTTCAAAAAAGAGCCTATTTTAATTATATATAATTGAATATCAACCATTTAAATAAAAAAAACAACACTTAGCCTCCCATCACAGCCCATATTGTGCGCTGATTTCCAGCATTCTATCAATGGGCTTTCTTGCGGCCTTCATCAGCGTTTCATCCATGATCAGCTCCGGCTTCTCATATTTCAAACATAAATACAGCTTTTCCAGCGTATTCAGCTTCATATGAGGGCAATCGTTGCAGGCACAGCTGTTGTTCGGTGGTGCGGGAATAAAGGTCTTCTGGGGAGATGCCAGCTCCATCTGGTGTAATATACCTGCCTCTGTAGCCACTATATACTCCTGGGCATCATCCCGCTGTGTATATTTCAAAAGGCCCGTTGTTGAGCCGATAAAGTCTGCTATACGCAGGATGGGCTCTTCACATTCAGGATGCGCGATCAGCTTCGCCTTGGGGTGCCGGATCTTCAGTTTCGTTATCTTCTCCAGGCTGAATATCTCATGCACCATGCAGGCCCCGTCCCAAAGCAGCATGTCCCTGCCTGTCTTCTTGATCAGGTAAGCCCCCAGGTTGCGGTCCGGCGCGAAAATAATAGGTTGGTCTTTCGGAACGCTTTCCACGATCTTTTCCGCATTCGACGAAGTACAGATAATATCGCTCAGCGCTTTTACTTCCGCCGAACAGTTGATATAGGAAATAATAATATGGTCGGGATGCTTTTCCTTAAAAGCCTTGAATAAGAACCCCGGCGCCGAGTCTGCCAGCGAACAGCCCGCTTTCAGGTCAGGCAGCACCACTTTTTTCTGCGGATTGAGGATCTTCGCTGTTTCCGCCATGAAATGGACACCCGCAAAAAGGATCAGGTCCGCCTTCGTTCCAGCCGCCTGCTGCGCCAGTCCCAGGCTATCCCCCAGGTAATCCGCCACATCCTGGATATCCGCCTCCTGGTAATAATGCGCAAGGATGATCGCATTTTTTTCCTTTTTCAGCAGTTCGATCTCCTTGAAAAGGTCCAGCTCCGGCGAAACATCGATATCCAAAAACCCTCTTTTCTCCAAATTCGCTACGGCTGCATCCATGTTAATATCTACCATAGTATTTAATAATATTTATTTATTTATAAAAATAGCTATTACTATTAGGATGGTGAATTCGTGGATAAGAATTTCTCTTGACTATTGGAATACAACGATATCCATACTTATTCACAGCATTCCACAATTACTTAACAATGAATAACCCTGTTTGGATCGACGTTTTAGGAGGTTTTCCACGATGGTGGAATAAATAAGTGTCCGGAAAAGATTTTTGGAGGGCGGCTGTTAGCGGTGGTGGAATAACCGTGGATTTGTACACCCGACGCCCTCCGGAATTTCTCAGGCGCAAAGTTATTACCCAACTTATCCCAGTTTCGAAGGGTCCCGAACATGGGTTATCCACGAGAAAGAGGGGTTATTCATACAAACCTGTTGATTAGGGTTTCACGCCAGCCCAGGTAAGCATTGTCCGGCTTGTTAATAAACGTTCCACATCTATGTAAGCATCAGGCTAAATAAAACCCCAGCCAAATCAAGAACGACAACACATATTAATTTGTTTTTCTCAACTCAATAAAAATCTCCGCCGCACCCCCTCAAAAACCCTCTCCCGATGTTTTTGAAACCCAGCACAGCAGGCGGTTTCGCCTATTTTCCACAATTTGTTCATAATATTTTTTACCCTATCTTCGCCATCCGTTCAAAAAAACGAGCGGTTAGCAAAGCGGACCACCGGTCCGCTGGCCGAAGGCCCATCTTAAGCCGTGCACAGGGTATGGGTTAATTTTCGGAGTAAGCTATACCCTGTGCTACAAATATTATGTCTATTATTCAGCAAATCCGGGAAAAAGCCGCCTGGTTAGTTTTTGGTCTGATTGCTTTGAGCCTTATTGGCTTTCTTCTGATGGATGCCTTCGTAGGCCGCAGCCGTCTTTTCGGCAACCGCTCTACTGTAGTAGGTAGTGTCAATGGAGAGAAGATAGAATACAACGACTTCCAGAGACTGGTATCGCTGCAGGAAGAGCAATATAAAAGGAGCGGCTATCCGATGAATGAAGGAATGCAGCAAAACATCCGGGAAGGTGTGTGGAGGCAAATGATAGAAGAAGCCCTTCTCACCGGAGATGAAAATACGCTGGGCCTGGAAGTGACAGATAAAGAGATCAACGACATGCTGGTCGGTGCTAATGCCATTCAGGATATCAAGCGGGCTTTCACAGATCCTAAGACGGGTGTCTTCGACGCACAGGCCGCAGCTGCCAGGATCAATCAAATGCGCCAGCTTTGGAAATCCGGGCCAAAGAAGAATGGAGATAATAGAGAATATGAAGCCGCCCGCAGCTTTTTTGAAGAATCCGTTCCCCAGATCGCAAAGATGCGGCTGCGTGAAAAATATCAATCCCTGCTGGCCAACAGCGCGTTCATCCCTAAATGGATGCTGGAAAAAGGGAATGCCGACAACAGCCAGCTCGCTTCTATTTCATATGTCAACACACCTTATTTTACTATTCCCGATAGCGCTGTGAAAGTGACGGAAGGTGAGATCACCGATTATGTGAATGACCACAAGGATCAGTTCCACCAGGAAGAAAGCCGGAGCATCGCCTATGTCGTATTTGACGCAGCGCCCAATTCCGCTGACAGCGCCGCACTTCGCCAGCAGCTTACGGATATGAAAGCCGATTTCGCCAAGTCCGACAAGCCCGAAGCGTTCCTCGCCCGTATGGGTTCGGAACAGCAGTATTTCGATGGCTATAAAGGCAAGTCGCAGATTATGGTACCCAACAAGGACTCGATCTTCGCGCTGGCAAAAGGCGACGTCTTCGGACCCTACCTGGACGCCGGTAGCTACGTGCTTGCGAAAAAGATAGATGAGAAGCTGCTCCCCGATTCAGTAAAAGCCCGCCACGTGCTGGTGGCAACCGCCGATCGCAATGGACAGGCGCTTCTGCCTGACAGCGTAGCCAAACTCAGGATCGACAGTGTTAAGAACCTCCTCGAACATGGCGTCAGCTGGGATACCGTTGCATTAAAATATTCCGATGATGGCGGCGGCCCCGATGGTGGATCCAAAGTAAAAGGCGGCGACCTGGGCTACTTCGGCAATGGACAGATGGTAAAGGAATTCAACGATTTTTCTTTTGAAGGTAAAAAGGGCGAAGCAAAGATCATCAAGACCCAATTCGGCTACCATTATGTGCAGATCGTCGATCAGAAGAGTATCGAGCCGGCATATAAGATAGCCTACCTGTCCAAGAAGATCGATGCCAGCAACGAGACAGATCAGCGAGTCTCCGGCATGGCATCCCAGTTCGCCGGTGAAAATCATGATCCCAAGGCTTTTGAACAGGCCATTCAGAAAAATAATTATCAAAAGCTCCTGGCGCCCGATATACAGCCTTCCGAATTCTCCATTCCCGGACTGGGAGCCAGCCGTTCCCTGGTACGCTGGATCTATGAAGGGAAATTGGGAGATGTATCGGAACCCTTCGCCGTGGGAGATAAATATATAGTAGCCCAGATCACGGAGATCAATTCCGAAGGATTGATGACGGCTGCCAAGGCCCGCGGCCAGGTAGAGCCCATCCTGCGGAATAAGAAAAAAGCCGAAATGATCCTGAAGAAGCTGGGTACGCCCGCTTCCCTGGAAGCTGCCGCCACCGCCGGCGGTGCCGGACAATCCGTCCAAAGAGCTGACAGCGTATTGTTCTCTTCACCCATGATCCCCAATGCCGGACAGGAACCCAAGGTTATTGGTTCAGCCTTCAACAAGGCCCTGGCAGGCAAGCCCGCCTCCCAGCCCATCGCAGGCAATGGCGGTGTCTTCGTGATAAAGGTGGAGAATGTCAGCGCCACCTCCAACCCCAATGCCGACCTGCAGCAACAGCGTTTCGTGCAGGAACAGCAGCAGAAGTCCCGGATCTTCGGAACAATGATGGAAAGCCTGCGCAAACAGGCCAAAGTGAAGGATGATAGGGGTAAGTTTTATTAGTAGATCTCATTATGTACCTATAGACCCCTGGCCCGAAACCAGGGGTTTTTTTATATCCGTATCCCTCCCGAATCGTACCTTTGCCCTGTATCACATTATCAATCTCAGTCTATGAGCGAAGAGATCGTCAATAAAGTAGCGCAGAGCGCCCTGCAGACACTCGACCTCGAAGAATATTATCCCCGCGAAGAGATCGTGCTGTTCGACCTGAAGCCGTATCTTTTTATGGAAAAGATCCTCCGGGAAAAAGATTTCAGGGCCGCTCTCCAACAGATCGACTGGAGCCAATACCAGGACAAGATCGTTGCCGTCACCTGTTCTGTAGATGCCATCATACCGCTCTGGTCTTACATGCTGATCGCCGTCAATCTGCAACCTTTTGCCCGCGACATCATCATGGGAGATGAACAGACCGCTCTTCAACAGGTATTTCTTTCCAGGCTCGCCGCCATCGACATACAGGAATTTGCCGACAAACGCATCATCGTAAAAGGATGCGGGGATCTGCCGCTGGGAGGGTTCGCCTATATGGAGATCGCCAAACGCCTGCGCCCCGTTGTGAAAAGTATCATGTATGGAGAAGCCTGCAGCAATGTGCCCGTGTACAAGAAGAAGTAGGCCCGACCACAGACAGACGACGACTGCAAGCCATTAGCCCAAACGAACCGGAGGTTCGTTGTCCAAAGGACAGACATTAGATCTTTCCGGAAAACGGGTTAGATTTTCCAGCAAACCCGTTTTCCAGATATTCAGAAATTCACCGCTATGGATGTAGAGATATTGGCCAGGATACAGTTCGCCTTCACCATTGCTTTCCACTATATCTATCCTCCCCTCAGCATCGGCCTGGGTCTGGTCCTCGTCATCATGGAAGGACTGTACCTGAAGACAGGCAACAAGATTTACGAGCAGGCCGTGAGGTTCTGGATCCGCATCTTCGCTTTGATCTTCGGCATTGGCGTCGCCACCGGCATCATCATGGAATTCGAATTCGGTACTAACTGGGCCACATACTCGAAATATGTAGGCGATATCTTTGGCAGCGCCCTTGCCGCTGAAGGCATCTTCGCTTTCGCCCTCGAATCGGGATTCCTGGGAGTGCTCATCTTCGGCTGGAAAAGGGTAAGCCCCCGTGTTCATTTTTTTGCTACCATCATGGTATTTTTCGGCTCCCTCTTCTCCGCCGTCTGGATCGTCGTGGCCAACTCCTGGCAGCAGACGCCCGCAGGCTACCACATCGTGGGGGAAGGCCTGAACGCCCGCGCCGAGATCACGGATTTCTGGGCCATGGTCTTCAATCCCTCCAGCGTAGATCGCCTCCTCCATGTCTGGATCGCCGCCATCCTCGCCGGCGCATTTCTTGTCCTCAGCGTCAATGCCTGGTATATTCTTCATAAAAAACACCTGGAGATAGCACGCCCCTCTTTCAAGATCGCCCTGGCCGTCGCAACCGTCTTTTCACTGCTCCAATTATTCACCGGCCATCGCAGCGCGGACGGGGTCTCTAAATATCAGCCCGCAAAGCTGGCCGCCATGGAAGGACACTACGACAGCTCCTCCCGCGCCGACATGTATCTTTTTGGCTATGTCGACAATCGCAATGGCAGGACCACAGGCCTGAAGATCCCCGGCGGCCTCTCCTTCCTGGTACATGGCGACTTCAACGCACCCATCCGGGGACTACGATCCTTCAAGCCGGACGAGCGGCCTTCGCAGGTCAACAGCGTATTTCAATTCTATCACCTGATGGTGGCCATCGGCACAGCCATGATAGCCCTGACGCTCTTTGGCACCTGGCTATGGTGGAAAGGGAAGCTTTTCGACAAACGATGGCTCATGTGGATCTTCGCATTCAGCGTGCTGTTGCCGCAGATCGGCAACCAGGCCGGCTGGTTCACCGCCGAAATGGGCCGCCAGCCCTGGATAGTATATGGCTTGCTAAAAACCTCCGATGGACTTTCAAAGATCGTCACCGCCAACCAGATCATTTTCTCGCTGATCCTGTTTACCCTCGTCTATATCGTCCTGTTTGCGCTCTTTCTTTTTTTGATGAACAGGAAAATTCAGCACGGGCCGGTAGACTATGGAAAACATGAAGAGGACAAGGACGAGCACAGCGAGTCCACCCGCGCCCGTTGGGCGCAATAGGTAACAGTCTAAATAATCCCAGGCCGTCAGGCCTGGTAAAAAACCAAAAGCCCATGCACACCTTCTTAGGCATAGACTACAACCAATGGTGGTTCCTCGTTTTCGGAGCCGTTATCAGCGGCTACGCCATCCTCGACGGATTCGACCTGGGCGCCGGCGCGCTCCACCTCTTTCTGAATAAAGAACAAAGCCGCCGCATCGCCATCAATGCCATCGGACCTATCTGGGATGGAAATGAGGTCTGGCTGGTCATCGGGGGAGGCGCCCTTTTCGCAGGGTTCCCCGTTGCCTATGCCGCCATCTTTTCGGCCTTTTATATACCTTTCATGGTTTTCCTCATCGGCCTCATCTGGCGGGGAGTGGCTATCGAATTCCGCAGCAAGGAACCTATGCTATGGTGGCGCAAGACATGGGATATCGTCTACTGCGTATCCAGCACCATCATCTCCCTTTCCCTGGGACTCATGCTGGGCAATGTCGTGGAAGGATTACCGCTGAACAAGGACATGGAGTTCACAGGCGACTGGCTCTACTTCTTCAATCCCTTCGCCATTTTCGTAGCCATCACAACCCTGGCGCTCTTCATGATGCACGGGGCGATCTTTCTCACCATGAAGACGGAGAACCGGCTCTATGTAAAAATGCACCTGCTCTCGAATAATTTCACCATTTTCTTTGTCGTCAGCTTCGTCATCACTACGCTGTATACATTGCTGTACATTCCGCACCTGAGCGATTTCTTCAAAGCGCGCCCGGGCTATTTTATCATCCCCCTGTTGATGACCCTTTGCATCGCTAATATTCCCCGGCAGATAAAAAAAGGAAAATACCGCTACGCCTTTATCAGCTCGGCCGTCACCATCGCACTGCTACTGATCATGGTGGCACTGGAGGTCTTTCCTTATTTGTTGTATTCCCCCCAACAACCCAACCATAGCATAACAGTATATAATGGCGCCTCTTCACAGCAGACAGTAAAGATCCTGCTGATCATCGCGCTCATCGGCACGCCGCTGGTGGCAACGTATACCACTTTTGTATTCTGGACCTTCAAGGGAAAAGTAAAGCTGGACGAAATGAGCTACTAAAGCAGCGTGCCCTGCATCACGAGGAACGCCACCGTGAAGTAAATGACCAGCCCCGTCACATCCACCAACGTAGCTACAAATGGCGCCGAAGAGGCCGCCGGGTCTGCGCCCAGTTTTTTTAAGATCAGGGGCAGCATGCTCCCTGACAAAGTCCCCCAGATGACGACACCGATCAGCGAGAAGAAAACAGTGGCCGCCACTTTCATCCACTGCACGCCATAATTATATAAATGGAATTCCTGCCAGATAGCCACCCGTAAAAAACCGACGATCCCCAGGATCGCCCCCAGCACGAGGCCCGACATCACCTCCCGCCGCATCACCCGCCACCAGTCGCGGAAACCGATCTCTCCCAGGGCCATGGCGCGGATAATGATCGAAGAGGCCTGGCTCCCGGAATTGCCCCCGCTGGAGATGATCAACGGGATGAACAGCGCCAGCACCACGGCCTTGCTGATCTCCCCTTCGAAATGCCCCATGGCTGTTGCCGTCAGCATCTCACCGAGGAAGAGGATAATAAGCCAGCCGGCCCTTTTCCGGATAAGGCTGGCAAAGGAGATGGTAGTATACGGCTCGTCCAGCGCTTCGGAACCCCCGATCTTCTGCATTTCACGGGTATCTTCGGATTCCGCCAGTCGCAGCACATCATCCAGCGTGACGATACCCAGCAGCATACCGTTATCATCTGTGACAGGGAGGGCATACCTGCTATTGTTCCGGAATACTTTGATGGCCTCTTTTTGCGGATCGTTTACTTTCAGCGCGATAAATTGATGATCCATGATCTGGCTCACGGTCGTCTCCGGATCCACCACGAGGAAATCTTTGATATTGATATCGTCGATCAGTATACCCTTATCATCCACTACGAACAGCCAGTTCAATGTTTCCGAGGCCTTGCCCCGCAGTCGGATGACCTGTAGCACGCCCCCGCAGGTTTCCGACATCTTGATAGCTACATAGTCCGGCGTCATCAGCCTGCCCACGGAACCTTCCGCATAACCCAGCAGCTCCAGCGTCTTGGCACGGTGCTCCGGCGTAAGCACTTTCAGCAATTCTTTCACCGCACTGCCCGGCAGCTCGGATAAAAAGGCCGTCCGGTCATCGGGTTGCATGGCATTCAGGATCTCCGCCGCCTTTTCCTCGGGTAAGGCGTTGATGATGGACTGTTGCTTTTTCTTCCGGATGAACTTAAAGGACTTGGCGACATTCTTAGCATCAAGATGCTGGAAAAGCTTCACTGCCCACTGGGGGGTGTGCCGGTTGGTAAACTCGGCAATATCACGGGGCGTTAGCTTGTTCAGCTTGACGAACTCTGTGATCTTATTATGTTGCAGCAGGTTCTTGATATCGTTAAAGCTGGGCATACTTCAAAAATACGGAAAGACAGCACGCAAAATTCGTGCTGGGAAAGCAGCAGGGGATCGCTGCCAAAAACTTTTTACGGCGACAGCAGCTCGTCGATCTTGTGTATCACGAAGACATTCCCGGCAGGCTGGTTGCCCGTCAACAATTTAGCAGGAGTGGGGTTCCCCGGGCCGGAGAACTGCAATACACCACCCGAAACACCCACCGTCAGCGATCCGCCCTGTACGGTCACCACAGTGGTCAGCCCCACGAGGGTATTGGTGAACAGCCGCTCCGTCAACACATGGTATTTCGCCAGGGTCAGCATGGTGTTAAAGTCAGCCGAATCGATCATACCAACGCTGTCATAACCCGCTTTTCGCCAGGCATCGTTGACAGGGGCCAGGACCGTGTAATTGCCCTGCGATTGTATCAGCGTGGTATCCAGCCGCGTCCGGCTGAACAGCTCGGTAGTATACGAAAGGGTGCTGTCGCTGGACAACTGGTAGAGCAGCGAGTCCCGGGGTGATAAGAGCAGGGAATTCAGCTTGTAGATCAGCGCTTTTCCTACCTCGGCCGTGTCTCCCACCGCAGTCCCGTTAAACCATGTCTGGTGGTTGCCATCCAGCTCGCCAAAAATAGAGAACCCCAGGTGGGTAGGGTAGGATGTATAAGTATTGGTAGAAGGCGTAGCCCGTTGAGAGATAAAATGGTAGCTGATGATACGGTCCGCGACGGATGGGTTCAGCGAATCGATAATGACTTCCGAATATCCCGCGGCGCGAAAAGCCGCATTGGTGGGGATCAGCAAAGTGACGGAATTATCTGCCAGCAGCCCTGTTTCATTGGCGGCCAGCAACATGCGATGGTAAAGGCTCAGGCTCGTATCGGTATTGATCAGGGACTGCAAAGGAGTGAGCGGATTGCTCACGGCCGGAGAAGACTTTTTACAGGCGCCCAGGCCCAGGAGTAAAAGGATCAAACACCCCGGAAAAAAGCTTTTTTGCATCATAAAGAAGGTATTCTTTTCAGACATCACTTTTTTGGACCTTATCCTTTTCCTGAGGGGCCGGCTCGCCCCGGATCCCATCGTCCCATCTACCATCACCTCCGGGTCCGTTCCTGGTTCCTTCACTCATTTCCATCCCATCGATCCATTCCCGGATCATATCCTACAGCCGCTCATATAGTTTCCTCAGTCGCTCCCTTGTCATGATCTTCTCCCAGTCCTTCCCCAGCGCATTCTCCCACAGGGGCTTCATGACGAGAGAAACGTCAATCATCGCGTTGAATTGTTCATCCGACAGACCTTTTGTGATATGTTGAGGAATATCGATCTTGTTTTTCTCCACCATCTTCTTGAACTCATAGACCCCGTCAGGGTAGAACTCCTCCAGCTTGTCAAAGACGATACAGTTCCCGATCCCATGCTTCGTACCCAAGAGATAGGAGAGGCCATAGCTTACAGCATGTGCGACCCCTACCTGGGAATAGGCGATGCTCATGCCCCCGGCATACGAAGCCATCATCAGCTGGTCATCGCTGTCCGCATCCCAGCGGTCTTTTTCGACAAACACCTTCTGGCACAGTTGCAGCGCTTTTTCACCATAGCTGCGGCTGAACTCGTTCAGGTAGGTACCTGTAAGACTTTCAATACAGTGGATATAGCAATCCATCCCGGTGTAAAAACGCTGGTTCACAGGCGCGTCAGCCGTCAGCTCCGGGTCCAGCACGATCTGGTCAAAAGGCGTAAAGTCCGAGTTCATGCCCAGCTTCTTGGTAGGCCCCGTCAGCACCGTCGTCCGGGAGACCTCTGCCCCCGTGCCGCTGAGCGTGGGGATACCCGCCTTATATACACCCGGAAATTTCACCAGGTCCCATCCCTGGTAGTCGGCCGAAGAACCGGGATTGGTCATCATGAGAGAGACAGCCTTGGCCAGGTCCATCGCAGATCCGCCGCCAATGCCGATGACCCCGCTCACCGTACCGAACTCCTGGCGAAGCTCGCCCGCCAGCTGGTCGACATACTTGGTCTTCGGCTCCAGGGTGACATCCACATAGATGACCTTATCTTTCCCCCTTAAAGGGATCCGTTTGGCCAAAGGCTTATTTTCAAAAAAATGGTCCAGTAAAAAGATCATGGGAGCATCTCCCTTCCGTTGAGGGGCAAGGATCTCATCCAGCTGGGAAAAGCTTCCCCGGCCATAGATAACGTAGCCCACCATCTTGAAATTCCGGAATTTATTCACGCTCATAAAGGGATCGAAATTGAGGCTGCAAGTTACGGGAATGTTTGGAAACCCATTGCCCCGGATCCCTGGCTCACAGGCCCGCCGGTCACGACTCCGCGACCAGCGCCGCCGCCCCGAATACCCCCGCACTGTCGCCCAGGCTGGGCTTCAGCAAAGGCACTTCCACCCTGTTGTTGAAGATCGACATGCCCAGCGCTTCCAGCCCTTTCGTATAGATATCATCCATATTTCCCACACCGCCGCCCACGACGATGACATCCGGGTCCAGCATATTGGTGATGACGCTGACGCTTTTGCCAAAGAAATGACACAGCCTACCGATGGTTTTATCCGCCGCCGGATCCGACCCTTGCCGGTGCCGGGCAGCGATCTCTTTTAACTTTACATGGGTACCCGTGATGGACGCATAATATTTTTCCAGCGCAGGACCCGAGATCACCGTTTCAACACAGCCGGTCTTGCCGCAATAACAAGGGCCGCCGGATTCGTCCAGGAAATTGTGCCCCCATTCCCCTCCAATGCCATGCCGGCCCTCCCAGATCTTACCGTTGATGACGATGCCGCCCCCGACACCTGTGCCCATAATAATACCAAAGACCATCCGGGCCTCCGGCGCTTTCTGCCTGACGATACCCAGGTGTGTCTCCGCCAGCGCAAAACAATTGGCGTCATTGGCCAGCACAAAAGGGATCTCCAGGCGTTGCTGCAGATCTTTTAGCAACGGCATGCCGTTAAGGACCGTGGTATTGCAATTCTTCATGGTCTGCAATGTCGGGTCCAGCACTCCCGGGGTGCCCATGCCGATCGCGTCGGGCTTCAGACCGGACTGCTTTTCCATCTCTTTCACCAGCCGTCCTATCTGCCCGATGATATGATCATAACCTTTGGATGCTTCTGTGTCCACGCGTGTGCGGACAATGGGAGTAGGATTATCAAGGGACTCCAATATGACCCCTTCTATTTTGGTTCCGCCGAGGTCAAAGCCCCATAATGCTTTAGTCATGCAGTTGAAATTGTGCACAATTGGACTCTTTGAAAAATCTAGCCCAATTGCGCCAAATATTTAATATCTGTCCTTAGGACAACGAACCTTTGGTTCGTTTCGGCCGTAAATTTAGGGGATCAAGGTTTTAGCAAATCGAAAAACGCAAGGACTTGCACAGAAAAAGAAAAAAAATCATTATCCCCACCGGACAAACTTATTTCCCGGACATTATTTTAGCAGCCCTCTCCAGGTCCGCCGGCGTATCGATCTCCACACCCATATAGGAAGTAACCACCATTTTCATCGGCACGCCATTCTCCAGGTACCGCAGGCATTCGATCTTCTCCACCGCCTCCAGCGGACTCACCGGCCATGCCGTAAATTGCAGCAACGCCTCCTTGCGGAAAGCATACACGCCGATATGCTCATAATACACCGCGCCCGCTGCCGGGTCCCGTGGATATGGGATCACGCTGCGACTGAAAAAAAGCGCGTTATTGAATTTGTCCAGCGCCACCTTTACGTAGTTCGGGTCATCGATGAACTTTTGCTCCTTCAGCACCTGCACGAGCGAACCCACCTGCACGGTACGGCCCTCCTCGCCCTGGAACACCGCCAATAGTTTTTCCAACGGCTCCTTTTGTACAAAAGGCTCATCGCCCTGTACATTGACGACAATATCCACGTCCATATCTGCAACAGCTTCCGCAATGCGATCGCTGCCGCTCTCATGCTCACGGATGCTCATTTTCGCCTTCCCCCCATGGCCGGCGATCTCCTGGAAGATGACATCGCTGTCCGTCACGACCACCACTTCATCGAATAGCCCCGTGGCCACCGTATTGTCATAAGTATGGCGGATCACCGTCTTGTTGCCCAGCACCTGCATCAGCTTGGCAGGGAAACGGGTGGCTGCATAACGGGCTGGGATCATGGCGATTGTCTTCATAAAAGAAATTGAAGCCCCAAAAGTACTTTTTTCCGGCTGTCGGACAAATGGGCCGTTTTTTTATTTATATTTAGTAAATCTAACGCCAACGCCTGCCACACCCGTCCAAAGGACGTCATTCCTCCAAAACAAACCATGTATGCATACCAGCGAACTGCTTAATAGCTACACTGTCGATCCCGGCACCTGGGACGAAATGTATTCTGACCTTGCCGTGCGGGGACAATATAAAGGCGTAGTGGATTTCATGCAGCAGATGAGCATCGAAGAGCTGAATAAAAAAGAAGAGCTGGCAAAAAGATTGTTCATGAGCCAGGGCATCACCTTCACCGTCTACAGCAGTGGGGAAGGCATCGAAAAGATCTTCCCTTTCGACATCATCCCCCGCATCATCACGGCCGCAGAATGGAAATATATTGAAGAGGGCATCCGCCAGCGGCTAAAGGCCCTCAACCTCTTCCTCAAGGATGTCTATACCAACCAGTTCATCCTGAAGGACGGCATCGTCCCCGTAGAGATGGTCTACAGCTGCCCGCACTATTTGCGGGAAATGCATGGGTTCCATGTACCGCACGACCTGTACGTCCACATCGCCGGCATCGATCTCATCCGCGACCATGACGGCACTTTTTATATTCTGGAAGACAACCTGCGCACCCCCAGCGGAGTGAGCTATATGCTGGAGAACCGGGAGATCACCAAACGCCTCTTCCCCGACCTCCTGCCGGGTAATAATGTACGCTCCGTCACGGAATATCCTAATATCCTCCACCGCAACCTCGTCTCCCTCTCCCCGCGACAGACGGCCCACCCAACGGTCGTGGTCCTGACGCCGGGGATCTACAATTCGGCCTATTTCGAACACACCACCCTGGCCCGTTTGATGGGCGTAGAGCTGGTGGAAGGAAGGGACCTGGTCATCGACAACCACCGGGTCTATATGAAGACGACAGCAGGTCTTCAGCAGGTGGATGTCATCTACCGCAGAGTGGACGATGAATTCCTCGACCCGCTTGTCTTCAACCCCGACAGCATGCTGGGCGTCGCCGGCATCATGAGCGCCTATCGCAAAGGAAATGTTGCCATCGTGAATGCTGTAGGGAATGGGGTCGCCGACGACAAAGCTATCTATACGTACGTACCGGCGATGATACGCTACTACCTGAATGAAGAGCCCATCCTGAAAAATGTGCCTACTTACCAGCTGGGCCATGCTGACGAACGGGAGCACGTTTTCGCCAGTATGCAAAAAATGGTGATCAAAAAAACCAACGAGAGCGGAGGTTATGGTATGTTGATGGGCCACACGGCCAGCGACGAAGAGATCAGCCGCTATAAGATGGAGATCCTGAAAGACCCCCGGCAGTACATCGCCCAACCCATCATCAACCTTTCGTCGGCGCCCTGTTATATGAATGGGAAGCTGAAACCCCGCCGTATCGACTTGCGCCCCTATGCCCTCTGCGGACCGGACGGGATCCAAATAGTGCCCGGCGGCCTCACAAGAGTGGCGCTCCGCGAAGGATCGCTGGTGGTGAATAGTTCCCAGGGCGGCGGCAGCAAGGATACCTGGGTTTTAGCGGGCTAATGCCGCCGCCCCATAAACAGCGTCTAAACAAACCAAACTCTCTCGGCCGTCAGGCCCGGACTTAAACAAACCCGCAGAAAAAACATAGACCATGCTAAGCAGAGTCGCCGACAGTTTATATTGGATGAGCCGCTATATGGAGCGCACAGATGGTATCCTCCGGATGCTTAGAATAAACTACGCCTCCTCCCAGGACGACATACAGGAATTCTCCTGGAAGCCCGTGCTGCGCATCTTCAGCTATGTCGACGAGGAAGGCGCAACAAAGATGGCGCACAACACCCGCGCCGTGCTGCAATACATGGTCACAGATAGAGAAAATAGCAATTCCGTATTGAATATCATTACCCGGGCCCGTGAAAATGCCCGCAGCGTACAGGACCACATCACCAAAGAGCTGTGGCAATGCCTGAACGATTTTTATCACACCATCCGTGATGAAAAGCTGAACCACGACCTCCAGCGGGAAGACCCCATCTCTATCCTGGACATCCTCATCAAACAAGGCCTGCTCTATTTCGGAACCCTGGATGTCACCATGGCCAGAGGAGAGGGCTATGCTTTCATCAACATCGGTAAATACCTGGAACGGGGCGTACAGTCGGCCGATATCCTGGACGTGAAGTTCAGCGACATGAATTATGACTTCACCAAGACGGATACCACTTACTGGAAATACCTGCTCCTGTCCATTTCAGGATATGAGCTCTACCTCAAGACGTATCGCAGCGGTTTCGACGCAAAAAATGTAGTGGAGCAGACGGTGCTGAACGAAGACTTTCCCCGCTCCATCCTTTATTCGGCAGGTCAGCTGCATCGCTATTTCGAAAGGCTGAAAGGGGAGCGAAACCAGGAAGCATTCAGGCACATCGATTTCATGATCGGCAAGATCAAAAGCAAGGTCCGCTACTCCACGGTGGAATCCATCATGGCCCAGGGACTTCATACCTATCTCAACGGAATAAAGGACGACCTGTACCAGGTAGGCATTGCCCTTAATCAACACTACTTTGCTTACACCTAAACACGCTTCCGGCGCCATTACCCGAATTTGCTTATTTTTACCCCATGCCCCGATTTAGCATCCACCACATCACGAAGTACACCTATGAAGGCCCGGTCAGGGACAGTGCCAATCAGATCGTTCTTTTTCCCATCAAGGACGAATACCAGGAGGTGCTGAAGCAGGATATTACCATCACCGGCGACCCCATGGTGGATATCTACAAAGATTATTACGGCAATGAGATAGGATCTTTCACCAATGCCGAATCGCACACGTATCTTGTAATTGACTCGAAACTGGATGTCATCACGAAGCCCCGGCCCCCGCTGGCGGACGAAAGCCCCGCAGAGCAGCAGTGGGCAGCATTACGGGAGATCCGCTGGCAGGTGCCCTATATAGATTTTCTCAAACAGGAGAAATTCACTTCCCTGCCAGAAATTCTCAGCCACGCCCGTCCCGAAGACAAACTGGCCCTCACGCCCCTGCAGGCCGCACTGCAGCTAAGGACCTATGTCTACGATAATTTTAAATATATCAAAGGCGTCACCACCGTGGAGACGACACCCGATGAGGTATGGAAACTGAAAGCGGGCGTTTGCCAGGACTTTGCCCATATACTACTCGTGCTCCTGCGGCAGATCAACATCCCCGCCCGTTATGTCAGCGGCTATATCTGTCCCAACAAGAATGGTATGCGGGGCGAAGGCGCCACGCACGCCTGGATCGAAGCCTATATCCCCGGCAATGGTTGGGTAGGACTGGACCCTACCAACAATTGTATAGCAGATGATCTTCACGTACGCCTGGCCGTTGGTCGCAGCTTCTCCGACTGCTCGCCTGTGAAAGGCACGTATAAGGGGACAGCGGGACAAACACTGGAAGTGGGCGTATCCGTATCTTATGAGAGTGGAAAAACCACCGAAGATACGGCAACGATACTAACCCCTCAGGCCGTACGCAATGGCAACGAATCGGGTGAACAGAACTCTTATCGGCGCTATATGGAGATGATGCAGCAACAGCAGCAACAGCAATAGTCAGAGGACTACTCTATTGCCATAATGGCTCATTTTCCCAGTCACCCGGGACGCTGTTCGCCTACGCCGGCCGCTCCCTTTCCCTGAACTTCCCCCCTTCCGGCGGCCTGTACTTCCCAAATGGCATTTGCAGCAATTTACCCATCCTGTTATGCTCTTCCTCGGCAGGGTATGTATCGATCCCATAATGCAGCGACCGCGTATCGGCCACATAAGCAAAAGTCCCGAACAGCCTGTCCCAGATGGAAAAGATATTCCCGTAATTGGTATCCGTCAGTGGCTGTACATGATGATGATGGACCTTATGCATATCCGGCGACACAATGATCCATGAGATAGCTTTATCCAGCCGCTTTGGCAAGGAGATATTGGCATGATTGAACTGGGACAGCAGCACCGACAGGGATTGATAAAAGAACACCAGCCACAACGGCGCGCCCGTGATGACGACAGCCAGCAAAGTAAAGAGGGCCCGGAAGACGCTCTCACCCGGATGATGCCGGTTCGCAGTCGTCGTATCCACCCAGGTGTCACTATGATGGATCAAATGGAACTTCCACATCCATTTCAGCTGATGCTGCAGCCAATGGATCAGGTACGCCCCGATCAGGTCCAGCAGCAACAACCCCGACAGCGTGAACAGCCACAGGGGCATATTGACAAGATATAACAGACCCATCTTATGTACGCTGCCGTATTGACTGGCACGAACGATCAGCGTGGCAAAGGCAAGATTGACGAGAATGGTCGTCAGTGTAAAGAAGAGATTGAGCCCCGCATGACGCACTTTGCGGTATCGGAAGCGGATGAGCGGCACCACCCCTTCCAGCATCCAGAATAATAAAAGACCTCCCGCGATGATCACGCTGCGTTCCCAGGACTGGATATGGTCGAAATAATAGGCAAGCTTTTCCATGAGGATCCTCCTGCAAAAGGTTTAACAGGAAGTTACTAAAAAAATGCCTAAGCGCCGCCTGCCGAAAAAAAGAGCTTCAAGGCTTCGGCCGTCTCTTCCGGCGCCTCTTCGGGAAAAAAATGCCCGCCCCGGATCGCCTGCCCCCGTACGTCATTTGCCCATCCCCGCCAGATCGCCAGCGGGCCGCCATCCGTATCATACCAGCTATCCAGCGCATTGTCGGCGCTCCAAAGCACGAGCACCGGGCAGTCGATACGGCGGCCATACAACAGGTCATCATGGTCATGCTCATAGTCGAGCGTAGCAGCCGCGCGGAACTCCTCACATATTGCATGTGCATGAGAAGGGTCCCGCAGGGGCTCGACATAGGCTTCCCTGATAAAAGGGGGAAAAACGCCGCCTGGCGATCCCCAGTGCGTGGCTGCATCCTGGATAATGGCCTCAGGCGCGCCGGCGATCAGCTGCTCCGGCAGCGGTTCCGGTTGCGACAGGAGCGACCATGACCAAAATGAGGTGGCAAGTTTTCGGTCAGCCCGGTCCCACGCTTCGCCGATAGGGATGATGTCAAGGACGGCCAGGCGCTCTATCCGGTCGGGATGATCCAGCGCAAGGCGGTAAGCGACCCTTCCCCCACGGTCATGCCCTGCCACAGAAAATCGCGAAAAGCCAAGCTGCTCCATGACGGACACCATGTCCTCCGCCATCGCCCGTTTTGTATAAGGAGTGTGCGCCGCATCGGACATGGGACAGCCGCTGCTGCCATACCCGCGAAGATCAGGGTAGACCACGGTAAAATGTTTCGCCAGCAGCGGGGCCACATCCCGCCACATGAGATGCGTCTCGGGGAAACCGTGCAACAATAATAACCCCGGTCCGGCGCCCAGCTTGCGTAAAAAGATCGTAGTGTCGCGGGTATTGATCTCCATCGTCCGTGAATTATCCAGAGACATGCGTTTATGCTGTATGAAGCAAACCTAATGCCCCGACCGGTCGACCTGCTCCAGCAGCTCGACAGCCCGCTCGGCTTGCGTGGGATACACCATCAGCTTCATGCCTCCCAGCGCCGGGCTGAGAAATGGATCCAGCGTGATCACATGTTCATCCTGCAAATGACAGTTGATACCCGCATCCTGCAGCATGGTGAGGGAGATGTGCGCAGAGATGTAATTGTCAAATGATCGCAATTGAACGAAGTCCATACCCTTAAATTACAAAAAAAATGCCGGGCCTGATGGCCCGGCATACATATGAAAAAGTTAACAATCTTAACTATTCAGCATCAATGGCATCACCAGCATCAGCACCTCCTCATTGTCATCCTGTTCCATCGGTTTGATGATACCAGCCTTCGTAGGCGTAGACAATTCCATCCGCACCTCATCCGAATCTGTAGAACCCAGCATCTCGATCAGGAAGCGCGCATTGAAGGCGATAGCAAGATCCTCTCCATCATACTGGCATTTCATCCGCTCGTTACCCTCGAAAGAGAAGTCCACGTCCTGCGCCGTCAGCTGCAATTCGCTGCCCTGGATATTCAATACCACCTGGTTCGTGCTTTTGTTACTGAAAATGCTCACCCGGCGAAGGGCGCTCTGGAAATCATTGCGGCTTACCACCAGCTTGTAAGGGTTGTCCGCGGGAATGACCACCTTATAATCGGGAAAACGCGCGTCTATCAGCCGGCAGCTCATCTGCGTGGTACCATGCGACACAAAGAGATGGTTGCTGTTATAGCTGATGGTGATCTCGTCCTCGTTGGAAGGCAGGGCGGACTTCAGTAGGTTCAGGGGCTTCTTCGGCACGATCAGGCTGTCGTTCTTGGGACAGCTGACATCCGTACGTTTGTAGCGCACCAGCCGGTGTGCATCCGTAGCCACGAATTGCAGCCCCTTCTTATCCATTTCGAAGAAGACGCCCGTCATGGCAGGACGCAGATCATCATTGCTCACGGCGAACAGGGTCTTGTTAATGGCCGTCACCAGTGCTGAGGACGTTGTGGTGAAAGACGTGGTCTCATCCGTGGCAGGTTCTTTCGGGAAATTATCAGGGTTCTCTCCCATGACCTTATATTTACCGTTGTCGCTGGTAAGCTCCACTGCATAATGCTTGTCGATATTGAAGGTCAGTGGCTGATCGGGAATATTTTTCAATGAGTCCATGAGGATCTTGGCAGGGATGCAGACTTTACCGGTGTCCTTGGCTTCTATTTCCAGGTGGACTTTCATGACGGTCTCCAGGTCGGTGGCCACTACGGTCAGCTTGTTTTTTTCAACTTCAAAAAGAAAATCTTCGAGGATTGGCAAGACGGTATTCGCATTGATGACACCGCTGATCTGTTGCAATTGTTTCAATAAAGCCGAGGACGAAACGATAAACTTCATGGAATGGTATCTTTGAGGCGAAACTACTGATTTTTGGCTAATGGCCAACTTATTCGGCCAGCCGGGCGCCCCGGTTCCCCCAATTGTTAATTTTTTGTGACTAACCCGCCCGGTCCCCCGGAACGAACCGGCCCTTGAATAGCAGGTAACCCCGATAGTACGTAAATTCGCAGGACATGGGATAATTTCTCATGTAAACCATCCCGATGCAGATCCGCAGGCAACAACAATTGTCCCTCGACCAGGCCCTTCAGAAAGCAAGACATTACTGCTCCTACCAGGAGCGTTGCCACTCCGAAGTAAAGGAGAAGCTATATGGTTTCGGGCTGAGAAAAAGCGACGTGGAAGAAGCCCTTTCGCGCCTCATTGAAGAAAACTACCTGAATGAAGAACGCTTTGCCCTTCAGTTCGCCGGCGGCCGCTTCCGCCTGAAGCATTGGGGAAAAGTGAGGATCCGCTACGAACTGAAGCAAAAGCAGGTAGGGGAGTATTGTATCAAAAAAGCCCTTGCCGCTATCAGCGAGGACGACTACGACCGCACGCTGACGAAGCTGACAGCCGACGAATGGGAATCCCGGCAAAAGGAAGAGCCGTTCATCCGCCGCCAGAAAGTACAGGCCTGCCTGGTCCGGAAAGGCTATGAGACCGACAGGATACAGGCCGCCCTGGCAACAATTAAGGAGAAAGAGTAAATTTACACCGCATGCCTCCACTTACCATAACGCTCATTCAACCCGACCTCCGGTGGGAAGACAAGACCGCCAACCTGGAGCTTCTCGGTACCCGCATCGATGCCATAGCAGAGAAAACCCATCTGGTCATCCTGCCGGAGATGTTCAGCACAGGCTTCAGCATGCGGCCCGAAGCCCTGGCCGAGCCCATGAACGGACCGGCCGTCACCTGGATGAAGCAAATGGCGGCCCGCAAAAAGGTCATCCTCACAGGCAGCCTGATCATCGAAGAAAAAGGCCGTTATTTCAATCGCCTGATCTGGATGCTCCCCAATGGCCAATATGGCACTTATGACAAAAGGCACCGCTTCGCCTATGCAGGCGAGCACGAACAGTATACCGCCGGCCACAAGCGCCTGATCGCCTCCGTCAATGGCTGGAAGGTCAACCTCCAGGTCTGCTACGACCTCCGCTTTCCTGTCTGGTCCCGTCAGCAGCTGCAGGAACCCTTGGAACTTTCGGCGGCGCCGCACCCCCTGCCACCCGGCACCCCCCTCGAACCCGAATACGACCTCCTCGTCTACGTCGCCAACTGGCCCGAACGGCGCAGCCACGCCTGGAAGACCCTCCTCCAGGCCCGGGCCATCGAAAACCAGGCCTACGTCGTGGGCGTCAACAGGGTAGGCGACGACGGGAATAATATCTACCACAGCGGCGATTCCATGATCGTCGATCCGCTCGGAGCCGTTTTATACCACGCACCGAAGGAAGAATCGATCTTTACCTGTACTTTGCAGCAGGAAAAACTGGAAGAGGTTCGCACCCGCTTCCCGTTTTGGCAAGATGCCGACCATTTCGAGATTGATCCATAAGGCCAGCTCCTGGTCGGCATCTTGATTAGAGTCTAGATAAACCCTGGCCTGGCCGTCAGGCCAACCCGACCTAAAAAAACCCCAATCCTAACCGTCAGGTCAACCACCCTTAAAACAACCCAAAAAGCATGTCCACCGCCTTCATCGCCCGCGAGATCTTCACAGGACAAACCATCGAAACAGGCAAAGCCGTCCTCGTCCATGACGGAAAGATCACAGGCATCGTATCCCAAAAAGACATACCCCCCGGCTATAGAACAAAAGAGCTCCCCGGCTACATGCTCGCACCCGCCTTCATCGACCTCCAGATCTATGGCGGCAACGGCCGCCTCTTCTCTGCAGACCTTACCACCGACGCGCTGGAAGCCGTCTACGAATACTGCCTCCAGGGAGGCTGCACGCAATTCCTCATAACCCTCGCCACCAACTCGATAGAAAAATTCCTGCAAAGCATGGAAGTGGCCCGCAACTACCAGGCAGGCGGCGGCAAAGGCCTCCTGGGCATCCACCTGGAAGGCCCCTATATCAATCCTGCTAAAAAAGGCGCCCATGTCGAAAGATGTATCAAAAAACCCACCGTCGCGGAGATACGTCAGCTCCTGGAAAGAGGGAAAGGCATCTTTAAAATGATGACCCTGGCGCCTGAACAATGCGACCGGGAATGTATCGCGCTCCTCCTGGAAAATAATATAGTCGTCTCCGCCGGCCACAGCAACGCCCGCTATGGAGAAGCCATCGACGGCTTCTACCAGGGTATCACCGCCGCCACCCATCTTTTCAACGCCATGTCCCCGCTGCAGGGACGCGAGCCCGGCATGGTCGGCGCCATCTATGACAACCCTGATGTCCGCTGCAGCATCGTCTGCGATGGCATTCACGTGGATTTCGCCTCCGTGCGCATCAGCAAAAAGATCATGGGCGACCGCCTTTTTTTCATCACGGACGCCGTCACCGAAGTGCAATACGGAGAATACGTGCACGTCTTCAAAGGCGACCGCTTCACCCTTCCCGACGGGACACTGTCCGGTTCCGCCCTCACCATGCTGCAGGCAGTAAAGAATGGAGTGGAAAAAGTAGGCATACCCTTGCCCGAAGCGCTACGCATGGCCTCCCTTTATCCTGCCACCGTTATGGGACTGGAGAAAAAATGGGGCAGCATCCAGCCCGGCGCCCGGGCCGACCTCATCCTGCTCGACGACCAGCTCAATCTGCTGCAGGTGATCGTGGACGGGGAGGCTTAATTACCACCAACAACAATGATCTAAACAACAGGAAAGATCTACAAGCCAAACCTGATAGTGGCCAGCGCCCCCTTCCCCGGTCCTTCACTGGTGAGATCGATGGCGCCTTCATGGCTTTCCGCAATGGTCCGGCAATGATACAGGCCTAGCCCGGAGGCGGAGGATTTCGTGGTAAATCCCCGCTGGAACAGCCGCGTAGCGGTGGCTTCATCAAACCCTTTGCCGCTGTCCCGGACCTGCAGGACCAGGAGGCCGTCCTGCCTGTGTATCCGCAGGGAGATGGTCTTTATGGCGGCATCGATATCTATGGCTTCAATGCTGTTCTTCAGAATGTTTAGGATCAGCTGCATGAGCCTGGTCCGGTCGCCTTTTATCACCGGCGGTTCTTCGGGAAGGTCCAGGGAGATCGCAATACTGCTCTTATCCACGGAAGCAAAAAGCATGGATATACAATCGTTGATGATAGTCCGGAAGTTCACCGGCTTCCGCTCGTGCGACTCCTGGCCGGAGATATACTGCCGCTGGATATTGAGGATCTCCTGGATCTGGGAGATGATATGCAGCTGTTCGGTGATGGAGCTACGCATCTCCTCCTGGTGGTGCCGTTGCGTTTTGGAGATGCTACCCGTCAATGTTATGACGGCGCCGGCCTTGGACTCGCCAATGGCCGTCACCAGCGCCGGCCGCTGCCCTTCAAAAAAACCGGCCAGCTTTTCCAGCTTGTCGGCACTGTCCTCTTCCAGCAATCGCCGGATACGGGTCAGGTAAGCGCCAAAGCCAACCACCGCGTTGCCAATGTCATGGAGCACGTCCGAAGCGATCTCATATTTCCCCTGCGCCACCGCCTTATCCAGCAGTACCGCTATCTGCTGCTCCAGTTTCTTTTTCTGCGCCTTGACCATACCCATGCGGATCCTGTGGAAAGCGACGATGCTGCCGGTGACACAGATGATCATCACCAGCCTGAACCACCAGGTTTGCCAGAAGGGGGGCGTGATCGTTAGCCGGATGCTGGTGATGGCCTCGGACCATTTGCCGTCATTGGTCAGCCCCCTGACCTTGAACACATAGGCGCCCGGGTCCAGGTTAGTATAGGTGGCCCTGCGCCTGGAGCCTATATTATTCCATTTTTTGTCGAACCCTTCCAGCATGTAAGCATATTGCTTTTTTGCCGGGACTGTGTAATTCAGGGAGGCAAATTCGAAGGATATGACAGCGCTTTTATGTGATAGCGTGATCTCCCTTGTATCCGTGATGGCCTGCTGCAGGGGAGAGACACTTTTATCATCCGAAATAGCAACGTCCTTATTGAAGAGCTGGAAATTCGTCACCAGGAGGGGTGGGTCGAACGCCGCAGCTTTGATGCTGTCAGGGTAAAAGACGTTGAAGCCGTTGACACCGCCGAAATACATGGCGCCGTTGACGCTTTTAAAGCAGGAATGGGCTTTGAACTCATTGGACTGCAAACCATCCGCCGCAGAGAAATTAGTGAAGGTCCGGTTCGTAGGTTCAAAGCGGGAAAGTCCACCATTGGAGCTGATCCAGAACTTTCCGTTATTATCTTCCAGGATACCAAAAACAATGTCGCTGGGCAGCCCATCCTTCGAAGTATACACCGTACAATGGCCCGTCCCCGGGTCCAGCAGGTTCAATCCGACGGTCGTACAGATCCATATGCGACCACGACTGTCCTCATAGATATGATGGATGGAATTGCTGCTGAGGCTGGCGCTGTTGTCCGAATGCCGGTAATGCGTGAAAGTCCCGGTCCGCTTGTCGAGCCTGTCCACACCGCCATCGAAGGTGCCGATCCACAAATATCCTTTACGGTCCTGCAGCAGGGTGACCACCCGGTCACTGCTGAGAGAATTGGCACGGGTGCTGTCATTCCGGAAGCACCGGAAGCGGTGTTTTTGCCGGTCATACAGGTTAAGCCCGTCCCCATAAGTGCCGATCCACATGTCATTGTCACTGTCCACCAGCATGGCCAGCACATTATCGCCGCTGATGGAGGTGGTGTCTCCGGCGACTTTCTTCAGATGCCGGAATGTATGTTTAGCCGGATCATACACCGTGGTGCCATCCATACAGGTGCCCATCCATACTTTGTTATCCGCGTCCTCCTGTACACAGATGACATAATTCCCGCAAAGGCTGTTCGGGTCATTCTGCCGGTGCGTGAAATGTTCAAAGGTCCCTTTTTTCGGGTCGAACAGGTCAACACCCCCGCCATCCGTAGCAACCCATACCAGGCCATTGCGGCTTTCATGGAAGCCCAGGATGCTGTTGTTGGCAAGCCCATCCGGGTCGGAGCTGTGCACATAGTGCGTGAACAAATTTGCATTTTTGTTATACAGATTGATGCCTCCGCTATAAGTGCCTACCCACAAATTGTTCCGGTTGTCCTTATAGAGGGAGTGGATGGAATTATTGCTCAGGCTGCTACGGTCGATATCATCCTGCACATAGTTACTGAACACCTCCGAAGGAAGATGCAGAATGGACAACCCGCCATTCTCCGTGCCGATCCACAGATTTTCCTTGTCATCTTCTGCCAGGCTGAATACAATGTCCCGCGCCAGGCTGTTGGCGTTATGCGGGTCATGCTTAAAATGCCGGAATGTATTGCCGGAAGGGTCCATCAGGTCCAACCCCCCGCCCCTGGTGCCGATCCACAGCCGGTGACGGCTGTCCTCGAAGATCCTCCAGACAGCATTCAGCGCGAGGGAAGTAGCATCCTTGTCATTGTGCACATACCTGGTGAAAGAATGGTCTCTTGGATTGAACAGGCAAAGCCCCCCTTGCGAAGAACCGGCCCATATACGGTGATGGCTGTCCTCGAAAACGTGGGTGATGTCATTGCCGCTGATGCTGTGCGGATCAGAACTGTTATAGGCATAGTTGGTATATACACCCGTCAGGGGATCCAGCATGTCCAGGCCCCCTCCATTCGTGCCGATCCATATGTTCCCCTGGCTGTCCTGCATCAGGCTGTTGATAAAATCACTGGAAAGGCCCCCCCTTCGCCGTTGATCATGGCCATACCGGGTGAACCGCCCCTTCTTACTGTCAAATTGGTTGAGCCCTCCACCCCAGGTGCCGATCCAGAGCCTTCCCTGCTTATCTTCTATGATGCTGGTGATGAAATTATTGCTGAGGCTGCCCGGGTCGCCCGCCGTATTCTTATAGACCGTAAAGGTGTAGCTGTCGTACTTATTCAATCCGTCGCGGGTGCCAAACCACATGAACCCCCGCGTATCCTGCAGGATACAGGTGACATTGCTCTGGGATAACCCTTGTTCAGTGCTCAGGTGCGCAAACCTGATCTGCTGCTTTTGAGAAAAGGCCGTTGTACCTGCCAGGTGGAACAAAAGCCATAACAGGCACCGGGAGACCTTCATAAAAGGGCGTCGCCAGGACATAAGATAATAATTTTATTGCTGCAGGAGGAAAGGTCGTTGTTCTAAACGGGGGCTACGGCTTTCTATGCCCGGAAGAACAATATAACTTGGAAAATTAGTGGTTATCCTTAGTAATACGTATCGTATCTCATTTACCCGCCGCCAGTGACTGCAACCTGGAAAAAAGATAATGCTCCGCACCGGGCTCGAACCCCGACTGCTGGTATACCACCACCCCCTTATCCACGATAAGGGACAGGGGCGGGTTCGTATAATGGAATGCCTGCTGAAGATCACCATTCACATCCGCATATACATCGAATGCCCATTCATTCTGCAAAGCCGTGTTCCGCATATGACTGAGCAGATTGCCCTGGTCTACGCATAGCGCCAGCAGGGTAAAGGACAGCGGCCGCTTCAATTTGGCATATTGCTGGCTGATAGCCGTCAGCTCCCGGATGGAAACCTCCGAATTGATCGACCAGAAACACACCAGCACCAACGGCGCCCCGCCTTTCACCGAAGCATAGCTGACCATCTTTCCTTTCATATTCTTCAGCTGCACGGAATCCAAGGCGCTCTGAGCCCTTGCCGGGGCCATTGCAGCCGATACAAGAGAAAAAGAAAGCAGGAATATTTTGCTGACAGGTGACATGCGGGACACTAAAAATACGAAACTTTGCCCAGAGGTGGAGGCATGCGTCGCCCTGGGGCTAATGTAGCCGATGGACCTTGCCGGAAAGGGGTATGACAATGGATAAGGTACAGCCATTCCCGGGGGAAGATACGATATCCGCTTTCCCGTTGTAGGACTCCACCCTGTTGAAGATATTGGTGATACCGATGCCCTTCTTTTTTTGCTGAACGTCGAACCCGACGCCATTGTCGATGATCAGCAGGGAGACGCTCCGAAGGGCGGTGCTCAGCCGGATCATGATGCTGTTGGCTTTGGCATGTTTGTAGATATTGCTTAGCTGTTCCTGCACGATACGGAAAAGGGTCTCTTTGATAGGCGGGGGCAGGAGCTCTTCCTGCATGCTGGTCGCATCCAGCTCAACCTCCTGGTTGTAATTGTAATTTTCGATCAGGTGTTTCAGCTCGTCCCTAAGGTCTTTTTCCGAGAAGCGCGGCATCACCATATGATGAGAAAGATTGCGGGCTTCCTGGATGGCCTTGACCAGGCTCTGGCGGCAGCTTTCAATGATGTCGAGGTTGTTCTCAGGCTCCTCCAGGTAATACCCCAGTTTTAAATTCACAGAAGCCAGGATCTGGTTGATATTATCGTGTAATTCCCGCCCCAGCGTATTCCGCTCCATTTCCTGCGTTTGCAGGATGACCCGGGTGATCTCTTTTTGTTGCTCTAGCCGGCTTTTCAGCCGCTCTTCTTCCATCTTTCTTTTTTCCGCGATCAGCTTTTTCTGCTCCGTGATATCCACGAATACCCCGATCACCCGGACGGCTTTGCCCGCGTCATCCCGCAGGGTATACACCCGGTCAAGCACGGTGCCATAATTGCCGTCCGGAAGCAATATCCGTAGTTCATCTTCCCAGGAGACAGCGGCATTTTCTTTCACCTTCTGCAATCTTGTTGTCATCCGCTTCCGGTCATCCGGATGTATCCGGCTTGTCCATTCGCCCAGGTCAGGGACAGGGCGGGCCGGATCATAGCCCAGCAGGGTAAAGAAGTTCTCGCTCCACCATATGCTGTCAGTCGCCAGGTCCCAATCCCATAAGGCATCTTTGGTCGCCCTGGAAATGGTCTGAAAACGCTCGTTCGATCGGCGGATGGATTCCATCGCCTCCTGCTTTTCCCTTTCCACCCGGTGTTGCCTGATCGCCGTTTCAATGGCGGCGGGCAACCTTTGGAGCCTGTCCTTTAAAACATAATCGTCCGCCCCCGCCTTGATGATCCCTGCAGCAAACTCTTCTGACACAGTGCCCGTCACCAGGATAAAAGGAATATTCTCCGGCCGCTGCCGTACGATCTGTAACGCATCTCTCGCGTCGAACTGCGGCACGGAATTGTCCGCCGTGATAATGTCCGGCCGGAAATGTTCCAGCTCCTGTAAGAATTTCTCTTTTGTCATTGCCAGGCAAAATACACACGAAGGAATGTCCTTTTGCAGCAATCGTTGAATGATCTCTGCATCGTAGACATCGTCTTCCAGCATCAGTACCTTTAGAGTGTCGGCCATGGTGTTTGCTGTTGCAGGGGTGGTTGATTTAATAGGAGCCAGTAGAACCCCAGGTTTTTTATCGCCTCCGCAAATCTTTCAAAATTCACCGGCTTCACGATGTAGCTGTTCACACCCAGGGCATAGCATTGCTGTATATCCGGGTCTTCCTTGGACGAGGTCAGTATGACCACAGGCGTTGTCCTCGTGCGTTCGTCCGCCTTCATGCGCTGCAGCACTTCTATCCCGTTGACCTTTGGCATCTGGATATCCAGCAACACTACTTTCGGGGGCAAGGCGACATCCCGCACCCCTTCGTATTGCCCCCGGGCAAACAGGAAATCCAGCGCCTCCTCCCCATCCCTGACATGGACCAGGTTGTTGGCAAAACGGTTCTTCCTGAACTCACGGATGGCAAGCTCTGCATCCGTCATGTTGTCTTCCACCAGTAATACGTCGACAGAGTTCATATGATATATATTTATTCAGCAGGTAATGAAAAAGTGAAGCAGGCGCCGTTACCCGGCTCACCGTCCGCCCAGACAGATCCCCCATGTTTGGAAATGATCTTTTCCACCAGCGCAAGCCCGATGCCGGTGCCCTCGAACTGCTCCGAACTATGCAGGCGCTGGAAGACCCTGAATAGCTTGCTCCTGTATTTGTTGTCGAAGCCCACGCCATTGTCCTTCACGAAAAAAGCGATCTGCCCTTCATGGTCGTAGCTACCCACCTCGATACGGGCCGGCTTCCTGTCGGCGCTGTATTTGAGGGCATTTGAAATGAGATTCACCCACACCTGCCTGATGGCGGCCAGATCTCCCCTTACTCTGGGAAGAGGATGGACCTCCCATTCTATGGAAGATGCATCCAGTCCGGCCGTCAGCTCTTCTGTCACATCCCGCACCATCGACGGCGTAGGTATCGTCGTCTTGATGATGTCCTGCCGGCTGGTCCGGGAAAAGGCCAGCAGATCGTCGATCAGCCGCCCCATTTTCTGGGCATTATTAATGATCACCGAAGTGATCCGGAGCGCCTCCGCATCCAGCTTGCTGCTGTATTCCTCTTCCAGGATGCTGGCAAAACCCGTAATGCCCCGCAAAGGGGCCCGGAGGTCATGAGAGACCGAATACGCAAACGCCTCCATTTCCTTAGTGGCCGTCTGCAGCTGCGTAGTACGAAGGTTGATCCGGCTTTCCAGCTCTTCGTTCAATTTATGCAGCTCATACTCTGCCTTCTTCCTGTCGGTGATATCCGCCCTTATCGCAACATATTGATAGGGCTTTCCTTTTTCATCCAGGAAAGGGACGATCGTCGTGTCCACCCAGTAGATGCTTCCGTCTTTGGCCTTGTTCATTAATTCGCCCCGCCAGATCTTTCCCCCCGCGATCGTAACCCATAAATTGCGGATATACTCACCCGGATGGTAGCCCGAATTGATGATACGATGGTCCTGGCCGATCAGCTCTTCCGCATTATATTTTGATATCTTGCAAAAATTATCGTTCACATGCGTGATGATCCCCTTCTGATTCGTGATGGCCACGATGGCAGATTCGTCCAGGGCATATTTATAGTCCGAGATCTCCTTGATGCTCCTGTTCAACGCATCCGTTCGCTCCGCCACACGCAGCTCCAGCGTCTCATTTAGCTTTTGTATCTCCTCCCGTACCTTTCTCTGTTCGGAGATATCCCGGATAAAGCCAATAAAATGCCGGCGACCCTGGCGGACCGCCGGCGAAATGCGCAGCGCTACTTCCAGCTCGGCGCCGTTCTTATCGAGCGCTTGTATCTCGATGGTTTTTCCTGATACCGTACTTTCACCCGTCTCAAGGAACCGGGCCAGTCCTTTTTGATGTGCTTCGCGAAATCGGTGCGGAACGATCATTTCACCCAGGATCTTGCCAGTGACCTCACTGGCGGTCCAACCGAATATTGCTTCCGCCCGGGGATTCCATTTGCTGATCCTGCCGTGTTCGTCCATGACAATGATGGCATCCGGCGCGGCATCGAAGATCGTCTGTATCTGGGCCTCGTTATCCCTGCTTTGCGCTTCGGCTTGCTTCCGTTGAGAGATCTCTGCTTCCAGCTCCTGCGATGTTCTCAGGGAAAAGGCCTGGGGCAGCAGCTTGATCAGCGAGAAGACAGTGATCCAGCTGAGCACGCCCGTGATAAGACGCACAAGGGCATTCAGCCGGTACACAGGCAACCAGAACGCAATTGCATCCAGGAAATGCGTGGACCCGCATGCCAGGATGAATGCCGCGAAAAGGAAATATAATTTAATGAATGGCAGACCCTGCTTTTTGGAGATGTACCGGATGATCACCAGGGGAATGCTGAAATAGGCAGACCAGATCAAAAGATCACTGACGATATACAGCCATCCGTGGAACTCGGTCCACCGACCGCAATGCCATCTGGGCGGCCAATCTGAATCGTCAAAAAGGCGGGTAAAGAAGTCGGTTATTTGCCGGAACATTGGTCTTGAAAACTTTTTCTTTTAGTATGGTTTCAAATACTAATTCAGCGCCTCAAAAGTTTTGCAACACCGGTTGTGTGAGAGTCAAGAAGAGACAGAAGTTAACACAAATACCTGATTTGATCAAATAAATATCCGGCAGGCTTCGGGAGCAGCCTTACTTCTTATTGACGTTTTGCAGCTGGATCAGCTCGCGGGCCTTGGCAGTTTTGAAATCCAGCCCCTTCAAAATGGCATCGCTGGTAGGCAGCGCCGCCACATCCGGCAAAACCCCATGCCCATCCTTCTGCCGCGTTTTATCCACGACCAGCCGGAACCTGGGCAGCCGGAACCGTACCCCCGTCCCGGGCAGCGTCACATCCGGGATCATCCAGGCGGTATTACCATAATAGCCGCCCCCGGTCTCCTCACCCACGATGGTGACATTCTTTTGCCCTTTCAATGCACCCGCGAACAGACAGGTGGCAGAAAAAGAATTGCCCCCGGTAAGGATGTATACCCGGCCGTCAAAATGATCTCTCCGCATCGGACGGAAATAATGCCGCTCGAAATACCCGAAATGATATTTCCCATCGCCGCGGCGGCGGCTGACCATATTCATCAGCACCCGGTATAAAAAGCTGTTCTCTATGTATTTGTCATATTTGCTATGGCGGTGCAACGCATATAAAGAGTCGGCTACCTTAAACTTCTTGTCGATCAGATACCGGGTGAGGAGCGTAGAGTTGGTCGCATCCCCGCCGCCATTGATCCGGACGTCGATCACCAAATTCTGTACATGCTTTTGCGACAGCGTCCGAAAGCTCCGGCGGAAAAATCGGCGCAGATGATTCCCATGCTCGAAAGTGTTCAGGGCCATGAATCCCGTGGTATTGGTGCTGTCCAGCTGCAGGTTGCGGGTAAGAAAGGCCTCCCGCTCTTTCCGTTGCTTCCGCTTTGGCTCCCGGGCCAGGCCGGGCCTTCTCTCCCCTTCGGGCGCACGCAACGACCTTGCCTTGTGGGAAGTGTCCGGCCGGGGATCATATTGCGTAATAAGCGCCTGCCGCAACAGCTTTGCCGAATCCAGGTAGGTGATGGAATAAGTGGGCGTATCGCCGATCACCTGCTTGTACCAGTAGCCGAAGTTAAGCCCCGTGCTCAGGTATTGGTATTTACCCGTGAGATTATACCCATCGCTGACAAAATAGTTGAATAAGGTATCCGTCAGCTGGGACGTGCTCCATCCGTTGATGCTCTTGATGACCACCCCCCGCTTCAGCAGGGAATCCTTCCGGTTCAGGTTCGCGGACACCACCATCGTGTCCTTCCAGCATTTCAGGATCAATGGGAATTGCGGCAGCTTCGCCGTGTCCAGGAAATGGCTATAGGCCCTGGAGCTGCGGATAGACGTATGCCCGCAATCCACCTTGGCGATGACATAGCTCAGCAGCGTCCTGAACTGGGGCTCGGTCATGGAATCCCTGATACCCGCAAAACCCTTGTCGAAATAAAAGTTCATGCTGTCCCTGGAGGTATACCAGTAAAGACTGGGATGCATTTCCTCCAGGATATGGCGGAAGAGCTGGTAGTCGTTCCGGAGGACCGCAGGCGCATATTTTCTGTCCGGGCTGAACGCCTGCTTCGACGTCCCGCAGGAACCGATGACCACGGATAAGCATAATATAAGATGGTACAGACTTTTTTGCATAGTAAGGTCATTTGCCGGCAAAAGCATTCCAACCCTGCGCGGTAATATCAAACGTATTACCCCCCTTGGTAATTATCTTAGCCCCCTTCTCCGGCTCCGTCATATAGCCAATGACGCTGATCTGTTCATTCAGCACCAGCTTGTCATAATCCTGTTGGGGGACGGTGAACAGCAGCTCATAATCTTCCCCGCCGCTCAGGGCGCAGGCCGTCGGGTCCAGCTCGAACTTATAGGCGGCATTGCGCGTATCCTCCGCAATGGGGATCTTCTCCTCGTACAGCACACAGCCCAGCTCGCTCTGACGGCAGATATGCAGGATCTCCGAGCTGAGCCCGTCACTGATATCCATCATGGAGGTAGGCACGATCTCAGCCTGCTGGAAGAACGCAACCACGTCCTTCCTCGCTTCGGGTTTCAGCAGCCGCCCGATCACATATTTCTCTCCTTCCAGGTCCGCCTTTACCTGCGGGTTTTCCAAAAAGATCTTTTTTTCCCTTTCCAGCAGGATAAGCCCGATATAAGCCGCCCCAAGGTCACCCGTACAGCAAAGCAGGTCGCCCTTCCTGGCCGTGCTGCGCTTCACGAACTTGTCAGGGCTCACTTCACCGATGGCCGTGACGGAGATGATAAATCCTTTCTGAGAGCTGGCCGTATCCCCGCCCACCAGGTCCACACCATATCTGTCACAAGCCGCATACACGCCTTCGTAGAACTCATCCAGCGCTTCCAGGCTTACCCGGTTGCTGATGCCGATGCTCAACGTCATCTGCGTGGGAGTGGCATTCATTGCATAGACGTCGCTGAGGTTCACCACCACGGATTTATAGCCTAAATGCTGAAGGGGCGTATACATCAGATCGAAGTGAACACCCTCGATCAAAAGATCGGTCGTCACCACCGACTGCTTGCCGAAATGATCGATCACCGCAGCATCGTCGCCTACACCCACGATGGTGCTGGCATTATGTATCTCAATATTCCTGGTAAGATGCTCTATCAGCCCAAACTCACCTAAAGACGATATTTCAGTCCTGCTCTCGCTCATGCGCTCGTATATTTAGCTCAGTTTATAAGAAGGATCATTCACCACTTTCAACAGCTCGTCATGGATCTTCCCGTTGCTGGCAAGTATATGCGGCTGGTAAGGCGAATACCGGCGCCCCGTAAAATCCGTGACCCGGCCCCCGGCCTCTTCCACGATCAGGAAGCCCGCCGCACTGTCCCAGGCCGACAGCTTGTGTTCATAAAACCCGTCGAACCTGCCGGCAGCTACCCAGCAAAGATCGATGGCCGCCGAGCCCAGCCGGCGCACCGGCACCCCGGCCCGTATCAGCCGGGAAAACACCTCCAGCGGCCCATTCGCCTCATCGAGATACGAATAAGGAAAGCCCGTCACCAGGCACGCCTTGCCGACAGACGCCTCATCGCTGACATGTATCTTTTTATCATTGAGGGTAGCCCCATACCCTTTCTGCGCAAAAAAGAACTCGCGGATAAAAGGATTGTACACAGCCCCCAGGATCATCTCGCCATCCTGCTCCACACCTACGGAAACACAGCACAACGGCAGGCCGTTGGCGAAATTCACCGTGCCGTCAATAGGGTCGATGATCCATTTGAACGAAGAATCCATCGTAATAGCCCCAGCCTCTTCGCTAAGGATATAATGATCCGGAAAATCCTGCCTGATGACCTCGAAAATGGCCTTTTCTGAAGCATGGTCCGCCTCCGTAACCAGGTTATTAACGCCTTCCTTGTTGGAAATAGTGAACTCGCCCTGGAAAAATTTCTGCATCACAGCCGCCCCTGCCTCAACAGCCCTTATTAATGTTGATTTTAGCATCCGCAAATATACAACCCGTCTCCATCATTAGATATTTTAGCTTTACTTCGTGCATCAACCATGACACTGTCCGTCATCATAGTCAGCTACCAGGTGAAATACTTCCTCGAACAATGCCTTTTCTCTGTGGAAAAAGCCTTGCAGGGTATCACGGAAGGGACGGAGATCATCGTCGTTGACAACAACTCCTCCGACGGGACGCTGGAATATCTTCGCCCCCGCTTCCCCAAGGTGAGATTCATAGCCCTTCCCGATAACCAGGGATTCTCCCGGGCCAACAACCATGGGCTGCAGGAGGCAAAAGGAAGATACATCCTCTTCCTCAATCCCGATACCATCCTGCCCGAAGACGCCTGCCGGACCTGCTTATCTTTCATGGCTTCCACACCTGGCATCGGTGCTGCCGGCGTCCGAATGATCGATGGCAGCGGACAGTTTTTGAAAGAGTCCCGCCGGGGCTTTCCCACCCCCTGGGTGGCCTTTTGCAAGCTCTCCGGCCTGACAGCCCTTTTCCCGAAGTCCCGCTACCTGGCCGGGTATTATCTTGGCCACCTACCGGAAAAAAAGTCCCATCCCGCCCCCATACTCTCCGGCGCCTGCATGTGGGTGGACAGGGCCGCATTGGATAAAGCAGGCCCATTCGACGAACAGTTCTTCATGTATGCGGAAGACATCGACCTGAGCCATCGCATAGAAAAGGCAGGTTTTACCAATTATTATATTGCAGACACGACCATCCTCCATTTCAAAGGGGAAAGCACCCGCAGGGATGCCCGTTATGTAAAGCTATTCTACCAGGCCATGGCCCAATTCCGCCGCAAACATTTCAAAGGATTCCGCTCGCGTCTTTTCAACAGCCTGCTGGAGATCGCCGTCTGGCTGAGAGTGCGCCTGGCGCCCGGGACCGCCCGGACCACGACTTCCACGAATTACGACATGATCCTCACCGAGAACAATGACCACTCTTTTAAACAGATGATAGAAGCGCTCGAAGGTCCATACAGGAGGAAAAGAGTGCTGATCCATGCCGGCGCCAGCGGCTCCGCCGTCGGCAGCCCCTCGGCGGAAGAACAAGGCATCGCCATCACGATGCCCGTCAGACGTTGAGCTCCTTATATTCCAGCACATACTCCAGGCTCTTTCGCACCAGCAGGTAGACCACCAGCAATACCGCCGCCCATACGAAGACAAACAGCTGCGTCCCGCCCCGGAGGATCTGCCGGGACAAAAAGCCGCCCGCCAGAAGCCTGTTCAGCTCCCCATGCACCAGCCAGCGATCCACCATGGCCGGCAGCACCAAAAATGCAGGGAACATGATAGCCCGGCCCACCCAGCCCGTGACCAATATGAAAGCCCGGACAAGCGCCGGCACACAGAGGAGCAGCACCACCAGCAAACCCGCTCCCGCAACAACATAGTGATTGCTTCCATCCGGCCGCTGGAACAACTGACGGAAGGCGGCCGTCTCATCCCCTCCACCCGCCAGGGCGGCCATGATCCGGGGAAAAGGAAGCGCGGCAAAGACCATCGTGAAACCAAGGGACTGCTTCTCCGGAGGATTGTCCGGCTGCATCAAACCCCAACCTACCCAGATAGCCAGGTAGTTCACCAGCGGTCCCGCCAACCAGGCAAACGCCTGCTCATACATATGCCCCATGTTGCAGGCCGTACAGGCAGACCAGCTGTCAAAGGCCCGGTTGCCCAGGCAGCCGCACACCGCAGTGGATGCCCAGAAATGCGCCCAGTCATGAATTTCGTGGATTAAGAATACAAGGCAGAAAAAACAAAGGAACGATGCAGGAGAGAGTTTTACCTTCATGGAAATAAATGTAACAAAATTATCATCCAAAACCTTAATTTTGGCCGCAAGCGAACTATGCCTGTGGTGAACCACAGGCTCACTGGCCGAAGGCGAAATCTTACTCAATGGCGTTGATTGAAATTCAATTACCCAAATCATTGGCAAAAGCATTACGGTTGCCCCAGAAATCTCCCCGGCGGCAGCAGTTGAAGGTATTGAGGAAACTCCTCAAAAAAGCCCGCTTCACAGAGTTCGGCCAGCAATACAGGTTCGATGAGATCCTCCTGAGCAAACACCCTGGCAAGAAATTTCAGGAGATGGTCCCCACCTTCGACTACAATAAGATCTATGATGCCTGGTGGCATAAGACCCTTGAAGGCAAGGCCGACATATGCTGGCCCGGGAAGATCAAGTACTATGCGCTCTCCTCCGGCACATCCGAAGCCGGCAGTAAATATATACCCATCACCAATGACCTCCTGCGTGGCAACAGGATCGTTATGATCAAGCAGCTGCTGACGCTGCGCGGCTATCACGACATCCCCGTGAAAAGCCTCGGTAAAGGATGGTTGATGATCGGAGGCAGCACCAGCCTGCAAAAAGGCACCGGCTATTACGCAGGGGACCTCAGTGGCATCACGGCCCGGAAAGTCCCTTTCTGGTTCCAGCCTTTCTACAAGCCCGGCAAAAAGATCGCCCGCAATACGGACTGGACCAAGAAGCTGGAAGAGGTGGTACAGCTGGCCCCCCAATGGGACATCGGCTTTGTCGTGGGCGTCCCCGGCTGGATCCAGCTCTGCATGGAAAAAGTGATCGAGCGGTATAACCTCAACAACATCCATGAGATCTGGCCCAATATGGCATTCTTCGTCCACGGCGGCGTCTCCTTCGAGCCCTATAAGAAAGGCTTCGAAAAACTGCTGGGCAAACCCATCACCTATATCGAGACCTACCTCGCTTCAGAAGGTTTCATCGCTTACCAGGACCTGCAATATGCCAAAGGCATGCGCCTGGTGACCAACCAGCATATCTTCCTGGAATTTGTTCCTTTCGACAGCAGGAATTTCGACCAGGACGGCAATCTCGTGGAGAACCCGGAAGCATATATGATCCATGAGGTGGAAGAAGGAAAGGACTATGCCATCCTGCTGAGCACGAGTGCAGGGGCCTGGCGCTACCTGATAGGCGACACCGTCCGCTTCGTGGACAAATCCCGCAGTGAGATCATTATCACCGGACGGACCAAACACTACCTCAGCCTGGTAGGCGAACACCTCAGCGTCGATAACATGAACAAGGCCGTCCAGCTCACCAGCGAAGAGCTGAATATCTCGATCCCCGAGTTCACGGTGGCAGGCGTACCCCATGGCCTCTTTTTTGCACACCAATGGTGGGTAGCCACCAACGATCAGGTCGATCCTGAAGTGCTGCGCACAAGGATCGATGCGAGACTGCGGGAGCTGAACGACGACTACGCCGTCGAACGGGACAGCGCGCTCAAAGACGTTTACGTACAGGTCCTGTCCGAAGAAAGGTTCATGGAGTTCATGCGACTGAAAGGCAAGATAGGCGGACAGCATAAATTCCCCCGGGTGCTGAAAGGCAAGATGCTGCAGGACTGGCAGAAATTCCTGGAAACAGGCGCCATCTGATGTATTCTCCCGACCTTTGCAAGCTATAAGGCACAAACGCAAACTATGACAGAAGCCGTATTGAAAGGGTTAGCATTGGGATTCGTACTTGCTTTATCGGTAGGACCGATCATTTTTACCATTATCAAACAAAGCCTGAATAATGGCCACAAAGGCGGCTTCAGCTTCGTGGCCGGCGTCTGGGTCAGCGATATCGTCCTGGTCGTGCTCAGCAACACCGTCAGCGCCCTGGTCAACCAAATGCTGGAACACAAAAGCGCCATCGCCATCGCCGGCAGCGCCTTCCTCGTTTCCATGGGCGTCTATTTTGCCTTCTTCAAAAAAGCGCACCTCCCCAAGGACGCAGATGGAAAAGAGATCCGCTTCCGCAAAAGGGATATGGCCCGCATCTTTGCCTCCGGCTTTATTATCAATACCCTCAATCCCGGCGTCATCCTCTTCTGGCTGGGCAATGCCACCGTGCTATCGGTCGATCACACTTTGCAGGAACGTATTATTATTTTTTCTGTCTGCCTGCTCATCAATATGGCCGCCGACGTGGCGAAGGTCATGATGGCCGGTAAACTCCGCACGAAGATCACCCTGCGCGCCCTCACCATCGTCAACAAGATCTCCGGCTCGCTCCTCATCATCTTTGGACTCGCGCTCGTACTTTTTTCTAAAAAGATCATGCACTAGGACAGACCACAGGGAGCTTCGTCGGAGAACTTCGTCAGGGCTGCTTCGTCACGCCCTTCCTCGTTCGTACCCTTCGTACCCTCGGGTACTTCACACGCTCAGAACTTTGTCAAAGCTGCGTTCCTCGAGGGCTACGCCAGACCTACGGTCTCAACACCGTTGAGACCGTAGGTCGTAACCTTCGCTTGGGCTCGGTTACCTTCGTTGGTTCCAACACTGTTGGACCCTTCCTCGGATACCTCGTTCGTACCTTTCGTTCCTCAGGTACGCTGATAACCTTCGTTTCACTCGGTTATGCCCGAAGGGCCATCATTAGATCGGCGCAGGGAATGTGCAACATTCCTTGCGCATTAACGAACCAATATCATTTCCAATTTGTAAGTTTGAACCAGATGCCGATCAAAGCCCTCATATTATTCTTTTGCCTCATCCCCTTTATTACAAAGGCGCAGACAGATATCCTCGTACTGAAAAAAAGAGGCGCCCACGTACGCACCTATACAGTAGGCGACGACCTCAACATGGAGACCGTCTACAACCAGTGGCTCTCAGGCACCATCACACAATTGCAGCACGACAGCATTTATCTCAACGGCATGGCCTTTCATTATAAGGAGATCAAGGCCATCCGCCGGACACATTATAATTTTGGCAATACCGTGCTCCCTTATGGCATGATGGCCGCCGCAGGAGGCATCCTGGTCCTCAACGCCGTCAACGGCGCCTACCGCCACGACAAAGCGAAGGACTGGTACACCCATTCCAGCATCATCACCGGAGCATCGCTCCTCGCTGCCGGCTTCCTCCTCACCCGCACCACCAGGACCACCTATCACCTCGGTCATAGGTTCAAGCTCGACTACCTCGAGCTCACGTTTAAAAAAACGCCGGCGTCCTCACCGCGCCCTTCCTGATATGCGCAATTCTCCGGGGACCCATGAGGAAAATACTATCCGTTGTTTTCGCGGTAACTCCCTATGTCCTGAAGATGTAACTCCGTATATTGCAAGGGTAAACTAAACGGATGCCCATCAATACCAAAGGATTAGTGCCCCGCATATGGAGAGTGACCAAACGCATCTTTATCTTCTTATTCTGTTTTCAGCTGTTCTACCTGCTGTTGCTGAAATGGGTCAATCCACCCATCACACTGACACAGCTGAGCAGCGTGTTCAAAGGCGAAGGGCTCCGAAGGGATTACGAGAACATGAAGAACATCTCCCCCTATGCCAAGCTGGCCGTCATTTCCTCCGAAGACCAGCTGTTCCCCGATCATGACGGTTTTGATTTCAAGTCCATCGAAAAGGCAATGAAGCATAATCAGAAAAGCAAATCCCTCCACGGCGCCAGTACCATCAGCCAGCAAGTCGCCAAGAACGTATTTCTCTGGCAGGGGAGAAGCTGGATCAGGAAAGCCCTGGAAGTATATTTTACATTTATGATCGAATTGATCTGGGGTAAGAAAAGGATCCTGGAAATGTACCTGAATATTAGTGAAATGGGCAAAGGCGTCTATGGCATCGAGGCCGCCGCCCATTATTATTTCAACAAGCCGGCTAAAAGTCTCAACCGCACCGAGGCCGCCAAGATCGCCGCCTGCCTCCCCAACCCCAAAGAGTTTACGGTCAAGCCCCTGTCGGATCATGTGGCCCACCGTTATCCCTGGATCCTGACTCAGATGAATCATCTGCAGGACGATGACGACATACAAAGGTTGATGAACTAGCAGTACATTCACCTTTTTTTATGACAACCGGGCTCGTCCTTCCTTTGCAATTCCTTCATCTACGCCGCACTCACCTCTCTTTCCCCTGCATACCTCCACCCATGCCAGGCTCATCACTCTATTCCCGCATTCCTTCACCGACGCCGGGCTGATCCGTGCTCCCCAGCATTGCGCCCACCGCGATGATCGCCGTCTCCAGCCTTTCCTCCGCCTGTCCGCCAATCTCCCGCCACGGAGTGGATTGGTTCACCATGCAATCCTTGTACATGTGGAATAATGTTTCCCTGGGCCCCTCGTTCGGATATTCCCGCAGCTCGTCCGCCGTCCAGGGAAGGTCCGTCCTGCAAAGCAGGTAGCCGTCATATTTCCGGGCAACGATCTGGTCGAGTATCCACGGATCGCAACGACCGAACACGAACTCGCCCCAGATCTTCATCACATACATATCCGTGTCGATGAAAAGGATCGGGTCATGATGATCTCCCTGGTGAGCCGCATGCCTTTCTGCTCCGGGCAACGCTCCTCCCGCGCCATCCTGCCCACACCGGCTCTTTAATGCCGCCGAATGCCGCTCCTCCAGCGCCAGTTGCCCCCGGGCAATGGTCACCAGGTCTGCATATTGATAGTGCTTTCCATGCGCAAGCAAATACTCCCGCGCATACTCCCGCACCCAGTCCGTGTTGAAATGCGCCGCCAACCCCTCGCACAAAGTGCTCTTACCGGTAGACTCAGGTCCTATGATGACGATCTTCCTAAGCGGCATAGTTCGTTTGTTTGGATTTCTTACGCCATTCCATCAGGCCCGAGACAGCCATCATCAGCAAAATGACATAGTATACGCTGGTAAATACAGCATGCTTCACGAAATACAAAGGGATGGAGGCAAAATTCGTGGCGATCCACCAATGCCAGCTTTCTACTTTCTTCTTAGCCATCAGCCACATGCCCGTATACGCCGTGGCCGAAGCAAAAGCATCCGCCCAGGGAATGGCCTGCGGGGCAAAATCCTTTTTCAGATAGGTCAATGCAGAAAAAACGACGATGTAGAAGAAACTAAAAAAACCCGCCTGCTGCAGCCATTCGCGCGCAGTGGAAGCAGTGATATGCAGCAGCGGCCGCTCCTGCCGGTCCTTCCGCGCCCACAATATCCAGCCATAAATGCTGACCACCGTATAGTAGAAATTGACGCTGGCCTCGCCCAATAAAGCAAACTTAAAGCTGAGGTAAATGTAGATGATCGTATTGACAAGCCCTGTAGGATATACCCAAATGTTCTCAAGCCGGCTGAACCAGACACTGAGAATGCCCGCAACCACGGCTATGAATTCCAGCCAGGAAGTATGTTGCAGGTCGGTAATAAATTGTTGGTAGAGCTCCGAAATATTCATGCACATTCATGCCGGGTTATTCCGCTTCTGCCACTACTTCCTTTACTTCAGGGATCATGCGCTTCATCATGCCTTCAATACCGGCCTTAAGCGTGATCATGGAAGAAGGACAGCCGGAACAGGAACCTTGCAGCATGAGATTGACAACACCTTCCTGGTAGCTTTTGAATTGAATAGCGCCACCGTCCATTTCTACGGCAGGCTTTACATAATTTTCCAGCAGCTCCTTGATACGCTTGACGACATCGTCATCATCTGCATCAATGGTATTGCCTTCGGATTTTACAACGACAACCTCTTCTTCGTTGATAACAGGCTTGTTCTCCTCCAGGTATTCTTTCAGGAACTGCCTAATCGTAGGAATAACGTCGTTCCAATCCGTATCGGGCGTCTTTGTGAGCGTTACAAAATTGCTGGCAATGAAAACACTTTTTATAAAGGGGAAACCAAATACTTCGATAGCCAGCGGAGACGGCTTGGCGGCTTCCACATCCGGGAAATCAATGCTCTTTCCGGGGTACAACAATTTGTTGGCCACGAATTTCATCGTTTCCGGATTGGGAGTCATTTCAGTATATATGCTGATAACAGGATTTCCAGTTTTGATCATAGCACAACAAGTTTATCCAACAAAGTTAACAATTCCCATCCAAAATCCACGACCCTCGTTTCAGCGCCTGATCACTCGTTCAACTGCCTTTATCTATGCCTCCTTTCTACTCTACATTACCCTCTCCCGGTTCACGGCTCTCCCGTCCCCCTAATATCCACTCCCTTGTTATCCCACAACCCCCACTCCGCCAAAAACTTCTCCCGTCTTCCCAACCTATTATCCCTCAAAGTCTGGGCCCACTCACTCTCTTTCATATCCACGACCCGTTCTTTACCCCGGATCACCTATCCCCACTTTCTTTCCATCTACCCACTCCGTCAAAATCCCTTCCTGCTTCCCAACGTACTATCCCTCAAAGACTACCTCCACTTCCATCCCTTCCTATCCACACTCCCGTTATCCCCGCCTCCTTTCCACCTAATATCCCCGTCAGCCGCTTTTACCGCTGTCCAACACGTTATCTCTCAGCGCCTACGCCCTCTCCCGTCCCTCTTCTTCCCTGGCCCGCCCCTGGATCTCCTCCCGTATCTGGACAGACCTGGAAAAGCGATAGTTCAGCACATGCGCCCCGATAATAAGCCCAACGGCAAATGGAAGGAACTGCAGCTCATAAGCGTGCCATATCTGCTTGGCTATCAGCAATAACAACCCCGCGGTAAACAGCAGCCACGGACCAGCATGCCGGTGATGATACCGAAAACCATGCAAAAGCGCCAGGCTGCCCACCACAAAAGCCACCCCGATCATCCCGTATTCAAAAAGCGTATTGTGTATGATGTTGACCCCCAGCACCGGCAGACTTACCAGCAACAGCGGCAGGATGGCACAATGGATAGCGCACAAAACAGAAGCGCTGATGCCCAGGATATCCCAGTTAATTTTACGTATCATAGCCAAAGGATGCAAATATACCCCAAACGCAACACTGTTGCAAATAATTTTGTCCCCGGTAAGTCTTAATTTTGCACTAATCATGAATAAGAAAAAACTGGCCTTTTTTATAGGCTTCTTCGTCCTGCTGTTCTTCGGGTTCTATTTTGCATTGGCCCGGTTCATCCCCGGCTATGGAGAAATAAAGCTACCCGTACTCAGCTACGTACATGCATTTTCTTTTGTCAACCAGGAAGGAAAGCCCATAACCCAAAAGGACGTAGCTGAGTACGGGTAGCTTTATTTC